>Ga0334892_1001200_pt1 | contig 23581 bp, 21 predicted proteins | sample GraSluR3_MG_4_FD_207213 | JGI IMG/M metagenome (GOLD analysis project Ga0334892, IMG submission 207213) | Sludge microbial communities from methane-producing bioreactor in Wageningen University, Netherlands - Granular Sludge_15_04-R3 | ecosystem: Engineered > Bioreactor > Anaerobic >...
TTGGATATCAGGCGGAGGGTTCCCTGGGAAGGATATTGCTTGATGGTGCAAAGGAGGTTAAGCTCCTTGGAGAAGACATACATGTTGGTCTTCAAATATATGACCTGGAAGGCTTTTCAGCTCATGCGGACAGAACATTTATGCTCAACTGGATTGACAAGATAGAGAAAAAGCCCAAGAAGGTGTTTATAGTTCATGGAGAAAAAGAAACAGCCAAGGCTTTCTCCAAACAGATTGAGGAAAGGTTTGGGCTGAAAACAATAATACCAAAGCTGGGAAATTCTTATAAGATAGCCATTGATACCATTGAAGTTGAGAAGGGTATAACAATTGAACCGGAAATCCTAAGGGAGGATATTGCCAAGGAATTGCAAAATGTGTATGAACAGTTCAATTCCTTGATGAGCAGGTCAAATGGACTCTTTGACGAAGAATTGCTGGAAAACAACTATAATCTATTGAAAAACAGGCTGCTGGATTTGCAGAGTCAATTAATGGACATAAATATTTTAATTGGAAAATAGGAGGTAGAAGGAAGAAATGAAGTATTTGACTAATCTATCAAACAACCCGAACTATAACCTGGCTTTTGAGGAATACTGCTTTAAAAATCTGCCCAGGGAGGAAGATTTTGTTTATCTTTGGATCAATGGCCCTGCCATAATAGTTGGGAAGAACCAGAATACACTTGAAGAGATCAACAGCGAATATGTCAAGGAAAACGACATAAAAATAGTTAGGCGAATTACCGGCGGGGGAGCCGTATACCACGACCTGGGAAATCTTAATTTTTCAATATATACAAACTCAAAGGGTCAGGATAGGATTGACTTTGGTCAGATTAACATTCCAATATTGAAAGCATTGGAGAAGTTTGGTATTAAGGCGGAATTATCAGGTAGAAACGACCTTACCCTTGACGGTAAAAAAATATCTGGAATCGCTCAGTCGGTGTACAGAAAAAGAATTCTGAACCATGGAACAATCTTATACGATACAGATATGGGTGTGCTCTCGCAAGCTCTGAACGTTAAGGCTGACAAGATTGAGTCCAAGGGAGTTAAGTCGGTCAGATCGAGGGTTACCAATATCAGGCCATATATGAAGGAAGATGCATCGATCCTTGAATTTAAGGACATGCTACTAAAGCACATTTTCCAGTATCATAATGAAGAGATGGTAGAGTATGTGCTGAGTCAACAGGAGCTTGATGGAATACAAAAGCTTTATGAAGAAAAGTACTCTACATGGGAATGGAATTATGGTGAGTCACCGGATTTCGGATGGAAGAATTACAAGAGGTTCCCAACGGGATCAGTTGAGGTTAGACTTGAGATAAAGCATGGTGTAATAAATGATGCCAGAATTTTTGGGGACTTCTTCGGAACAAAGGATATAGACGATTTGGTGGGGAGGCTAAAGGGAATCAGGTACGACAGGGATCAAGTACGGGAACTTTTGGAGAATCTTAATATCTCAGATTACTTCAGTAATATGACTGATTCTGAATTTATGGAACTTTTGTTTGATTAAATCCATGGGAGATGAAATAATTGAACCCAAATGAAAAGGTTACTATACAAGCTGTAAGTAGCAGGAGAGAACTTAATCAGTTCGTAAGGTTCCCATACAGTCTTTATGAAGGTGATGAGGCGTGGGTTCCTCCGTTGGTTGGGGACTACAAAAAATACGTTGAAGGTGAAGGCAATTATCTTAATCAATCTGGGCCAAGCAAAAAAATAATTGCGTTAAGGGATGGAAAAGTATGTGGAAGGCTTTTGGTGGGGATTAACCAGCATCTCAATAGTCACAAGAAACTTAAGGATGGTTACATTTCCCTTTTTGAATGCGTAAATGACCAGCAGGTTGCCGACAGCTTGCTGGATTATGCAGAAACCTGGCTGCTCCAAAGAGGTATGGAATACGTCAAGGGGCCATTGTCCCTGCCTGGAGGAGATGATAACAGAGGTTTCCTGATTGATAATTTCAGTGATTCAACCTTGATTATGAATACCTACAACAAACCCTACTATCCGGAATTGTTTGTGAAATATGGATTCCAGAAATATTGTGACGTATATGCATACAAAAGCGACAGTGCCAATGAGAACATCAAGAGATACGAAAAGATAGCTCCCTATGCCATGGAAAGATACGGTTTCAGGGTTGACCCAATAAATCTAAAAAACATCGACATCGAAATGAAGGACATCAAAAGGATCATTGACAAGGCAATGCCAACTGACTGGGAGGATTTCATACCGCCAGGCGATGAGGAGATTGACCTAATTGCAAAGCAACTGGTACCCTATGCTGATCCGGATTTGATCTATATTGCAAGAACAGTGGAAGGTGAGCCCATAGGCTTCAATATTGCATTGCCTGATTACAATGAAGTCCTTATAAAGATGAAAGGACATCTGCTGCCATTTGGGATCCTAAAATATCTGTATTACAAGAACAAAATCAGAAAGATTAGGTTCTTTGTCCTGTTTGTTGTCCCTGAGTATCAGAAGAAGGGAGTCTCATCAGCAATTTATTGGCATACCTTTAGGGCGGCTGTGAAGAGGGGATATGATTTCGTTGAAGGATCCACTATATGGGATTACAATGAACCGATGAAAAGGGACATTGAGAAATACGGTGGAGAAATATATAAAACTTACAGATTATACAAAAAAAGACTTTCAAACCATTATGGTTCAACAGGGGAGGAGTAGGATGAAAAAGGCTATACTAGTTTTATTTTTATTGGTTCTTATCGCAGGGGTTGCAGGGTTTTTCCTGGCACCGGGATATCTTGACAAGACCCACAATGATGAACCAGTGGAGTTTGTGGTGGAAAGGGGAGATACTCTCAGGGCAGTTTCAGAGAGACTCTATGAAGCGGGTGTCATAAAAAGCAGATTGTGGTTCAGATACAATGGTCAGGATATTGCTTCAGGCATTAGGCCAGGAACCTATACCATTGACAAAGGGATGACTATAAATGATGTATATGACATAATACAGGTGGGCGAGCAGGAGGTTCAGGTGTCCGTTACCTTTCCTGAGGGCTTTATTCTTTATCAGTTTGCTGAGAAGGTAGAGGAATCGGGTCTTGGTACTATGGAGGAGTTTATTGAAGAGACTGAGAAAGTATATCAGGAGAGGTATTCAGATTTATATGAAAATGACCTTTTATACTATAGCCTTGAGGGCTACCTATACCCGGAAACCTATAAATTCTCCGCTAACGGAACGGTTTCCCAAATAGTTGAAAGACTGGTAGATACAGGAGAAGGTTTTTGGACTTCTGATATGGATGCAAAACGTGAAGAGCTTGGGATGACAAGACACCAGGTCATGACGCTGGCATCTCTTATTGAAAGGGAAGCCTACAATGATGAAGAGAGAAATATCATCAGCGGTGTCATATTTAACAGAACGGCAGTGGGAATGCCTTTGCAGATTGATGCAACTGTGATATATGGTATTGGAGAAGGCAAGGAACATATGACTAGATTGCTATATGAGGATCTGGAAAGTGACAATCCATTCAATACCTACAGAAATCAGGGCTTGCCACCTGGACCCATTGCATCCCCCGGAAGAAATTCAATCGAGGCTGCCTTGAACCCTGCAGAACACAACTATTATTATTATGTAATGGGAGAAAATGGGCATGTGTTTGCCGAAACATATGCTGAACACCTTAGAAATGTTGAAGATTACAGAAAAATGCAATAAAGGGCATAAAAAAATACAGTTCTGTTGAACTGTATTTTTTAGTGGTGCCGAAGGCGGGAGTCGAACCCGCACGGTGTTGCCACCGCTGGATTTTGAGTCCAGTACGTCTGCCAATTCCATCACTTCGGCTCAGTGACTACGAAATATATATTAACACAGTTGGACATAAAAAGCAATAAAAATAATTGCCATAAAATGGGTCAAATGAAAGGGATTATTATCGTCCTCTTTGTGGAAACTACAGCACCAATAATGTATACTATGTATAGGACTAATGAATTGGGAGGCCATTTATGAATAAAGAAAAATTAATGATAATTGATGGGAGCTCGCTTGTGCACAGAGCTTTCTACGCACTACCCCTGTTGACAACAAAAGGAGGGGTATTTACAAACGGCGTATATGGATTTCTGACCATGCTATATAGAATAAGAGAGCAGGAGAAGCCTGACTATATCTGTGTTGCCTTCGATAGGAAGGGACCTACCATCAGACACAAGGAGTACAGTGAATACAAGGGCACCAGGGACAAGACCCCAAGTGAGTTATCCCAACAGTTTCCAATATTGAAGGAAATACTTGAGCACCTTGGAATAAAGACAGTTGACATGGATGACTATGAGGCGGATGATATTGCTGGAACAGTTGCCAGACTTGGGGAAGAGAAGGACATGGAGGTTCTTCTGGTAACAGGGGACAAGGATTATCTTCAGTTGGCCACTGACATGTCTCAGATCCTCATAACCAAGAAAGGGATTTCTGAGATGGAAACCTATGATAAATCCAGAATTGTTGAGGAGTATGGAATTGAGCCGAAGCAGTTTATCGATGTCAAGGGGTTGATGGGGGACAAATCAGACAACATTCCAGGAGTGCCCGGAGTCGGAGAAAAAACTGCCTTGAAGCTTGTTAAGGAATTTGGAGATATTGAAGGTGTCTATGATAACATTGACTCCATAAGTGGAAAAAAACTCAAGGAGAAATTGGTTGAGAACAAACAGGTCGCATTTTTAAGCAGGAAGCTGGGAGAAATAGTGTTAAATGTACCTTTGGACTTTCAGTTGACAGATCTCCTGGTTGGAGAGGAACATACGGCAAAGCTAAAGGAGATGTATGAGGAACTTGAGTTTAAGAGTCTCCTGGGTAAGCTCCACATGGAGAACATGGAAATAGAGGATGAGGTGGTGGAATACGGTATTACTGAAATAAGAGACCCAGAGGAAATCAGGAAGTTGGCTGATGAATCCAAAAAATCGGGGAAAATTTCATTCAAGATACTAACTGAAGAGGAATATTTCAGAGAAAAACCTGTATGCATTGGTATTAAGCCAATGGGGATGAAAAGCCGACTTGTTTATCTGGACAGATTGGGCACGGAGGATACTGAAATCCTCAAGAATATCTTTGAGGATGAAAACATTGAAAAGTCGGGGCTTGACTCTAAATCCGACCTACTGAAGACAATCCAGATAGGTTGGGATTTAAAAAGGCTCGTATTTGATGCATCAATAGCTGAGTACATTATAAACCCAAGTCAAAGCAACCTTTCCGTAAACAAGTTATCGGAGGAATACTTCAGTGAGACTGGACCTGATGTTGAAGGCGAGATAGGCAAGGGAAAGAACAGGAAAATGTTCAGGGAGTTGGAGAGTTCCTTTATAGAAAATTACATGGCTTTCATTTTGGAAAAAATTGAGAAGCTGGAGCCCTTGATGCTTGATATAATCAGTGAAAGAGAAATGGACCAGTTGTTTAGGGAAATTGAGATGCCACTGGTTGAAGTGTTGGCATACATGGAGTACTATGGGGTCAAGGTGGACAAAAAGGAACTGGATGTGCTGGGCAAGGAGTTTGATACTGAGATAAAGGAGCTCACGGACAAGATTTTCAGTCTGGCAGGGAAGACGTTTAATTTAAATTCGCCTAAACAGATTGGAGAGGTTCTTTTTGAGGATCTGGAGCTACCAGTCATTAAGAAAACAAAAACAGGCTATTCGACTAATGCTGAGGTGCTTGAGGAACTGAAGGGTGAGCATGAAATAATTGAAAAGATTCTTAGGTATAGACAGCTTGTAAAGCTTCAATCCACATACATTGAAGGGCTTAAAGGGATGATAGATGAAAATACTGGAAGAATACACACCAGATTCAATCAGACCGTAACATCCACTGGCAGGATTTCCAGCACAGAACCAAACCTGCAGAATATACCCATCAGGACGGAGGAAGGCAGACTAATTAGAAAGGCATTTATTGCACAGACTCCTGATTATGTATTTCTGGATGGAGACTACTCACAAATTGAATTGAGGTTACTGGCTCACATTTCCTCTGACCCAAAAATGATGGATGCCTTTATCAATAACGAGGACATCCACACCAAGACTGCAGCTGAGGTTTTTGGATATCCAAAGGATGAAGTGACATCAGAGCTTAGATATAAGGCAAAGGCAATAAACTTCAGCATCATCTACGGGATATCTGATTTCAGCCTTTCAAAGGATATAGGTATCAGCAGGAAGGAAGCAAGGAAATATATTGACAGTTACTTTGAAAACTACAAGGAAGTCAAGGTTTACATGGACGATGCCATAGCCAAGGGCAAGGAGAACGGATATGTTGAAACACTGTTGAATCGTAGAAGATACGTACCTGAGCTGGCATCAAGAAACTATAACATCCGGTCCTTCGGGGAAAGGGTAGCAATGAATATGCCCATACAGGGCAGTGCTGCCGACATAATTAAAATGGCAATGGTCAAGGTGTTCAGGAGCCTTAGAGATAATAAACTGAGATCAAGATTGATTTTGACCATCCATGACGAACTGATTATTGAAGCACATAGGGATGAAGTCCGAACCGTAAAGAAAATGATGAAGGAAACAATGGAAAATGCAGTAAAACTGCAGGTGCCTCTAAAGGTTGACATACTGGAAGGTGAGAGCTGGTATGAAACAAAATAAGGTGAAAGTTATTGGCATAACAGGAGGAATAGCAACTGGAAAAAGCACCGTCAGCCAAATGATCAGAGATGAGGGTTTTCAGGTTATTGATTCAGACGGTATTGCAAGGGAGGTCGTAAAAAGAGGTAGTCAAGGACTGGATATGGTAATTGACGAGTTCGGAAAGGACCTGTTGATGGATGATGGAGACTTGGACAGGGAAAAGCTAGGGAGGCTCATATTCCAAAATGAGGAGAAGAGAAGACTACTCAACAAATTGCTACACCCACTTATAAGGGAATCAATGGCATCAAGGATAGAACAGGCTGCAGCTTCTCATTCAGTATTATTTGTGGATATACCACTGCTGTTTGAATCCAGGGAAGATATTGAGGATTCAGGTATTGAGCTGGATGAGGTTTGGGTTGTTTACACAGATCCCACTACTCAGCTAAATAGACTTATGAACAGAAACGACTATACCTATGATGAAGCACAGGCTAGAATCAAGTCTCAGTTGGATATTGAAGAAAAGAAGAGGTTGGGCGACAAGGTAATCAATAATTCAGGAAGTTTTGAGAATACCAGAAAACAGGTTAAGGATCTGTTGAATGAATATAGATAGTGGTGAATTATGAAAAAGATATTTGCGTTTTTAGTTATTGCAGTGACTCTAATGGCTATTGTTGTATCTGCTGTAGCGCTGACATATCCATTGGTATACAAGGATTCCGTACTCAAATATTCAAAGGAGTACAACCTGGACCCCATGATGATTATGGCAGTAATAAAGACAGAAAGCAATTTTGACAAGGATGCCACCTCCATAAGGGATGCCAGAGGATTGATGCAAATTGCTGAATCAACTGGGAACTGGGCGTCGGAGGTGCTAAGGATAAAGGATTATGACCATGGAATGCTGTATGTACCTGAGATAAATATCCGATTCGGAACCTGGTACTTGCGGGAGCTGATTGATCAGTACGGCAATGATGCCGTGGCATTGGCTGCCTACAATGCTGGAAGTGGAAATGTTTCCAACTGGTTGTCAAACAAGGCCTACAGTGATGATGGAGAAAACCTTCAGAGCATACCTTTTCCGGAAACAGAGGAGTATGTAAGGCGTGTACTGAGGAACAAGGAGGTCTACGAACTTATCTATGGAAGTGGTATGGCCATTGGGAAAGATACCTTTTTTGATGGTCTTGTAATAAATACAAGAAATTGGCTTAAAAATATTATAAAAGGATTAAGGTAGATAAAATGAGGAATACAGCAATCTTAATGACAATTGCATTACTTTTATTGTCGGTGACCGGTTGTTCATTGGAACAGGACCCATCAGACATAGGAGAGATTCAGGAAGGCGTTGATTACTTTATTTTTGAAAATGCCGGAATCAGCCTTCCCTTAACCAGCTTCAAGACACTTAACCCGCTTTTTATAGATAATCTCAGCTATTATCACTTCAGTAAGCTCATATTTGAGGGCCTCTTTGAATACGATGAGAACCTTCAGCCTGTGCCAAGGCTTGCCAGCACCTATACGATTAGTGAGGATGGAAGGATGGTGGAGGTTTACTTGAGAAACGATGTATTGTGGCATAATGGAGAGAGTCTTGATTCGGAGGATGTTGTATTCACAGTCCAGACCATGAAGCGGGCAGGAGAGGATAGCCTGTACGGCAGGCTGGTTCGAAGTGGTGGCAATGCAGGAGATATGAACATACTATCAGCTAAAGCACTGTCGGAAAATAGAGTTGAAATAAGCTTCAGGGAGCCAATGGGAAACATTCTAGACATGCTGACATTCCCAATAATACCAAAAGAACTTGGAGCTGGGGCGCTGGCGGTGGAGGACTATATACCTGTTGGAACAGGACCCTACAAATTTGTGGAGCATGTTAAATTCAAGGAGGTTCACCTGGAATCAAATCCTCAGTACAGGGAAGGAGAACCCCAGATTTCATACATAACAGGTAAGATATTTGATAACAGGGAGTTGATACTTACCGCATTTGAAACTGGAAAGCTTGATTTGGCACCTACCATAGGTGTTGATTGGGACAAGTACGAGCACAATGAACGGATTTCCATATACGAGTACGTTTCCGGCGATCATGAGTTGCTGTCTTTTAACAACCAAAGTGTCATATTTTCATCTGAAGGATCGGAATCACTGCGGAAGGCAATTATTTATTCTATTGACAGGCAGTCAATAATAGACAAGGTATATCTGCAGCATGGAACCCAGGTTGATACACCTGTGCATCCATCCTCTTATCTGGCATCATCAGAGACGGACATGTATGGCTATAATATCGAAAGGGCCGAGAGTCTTTTGGCATCGGCTGGATATTCAGACCTTGATTTGGATGGTGTTCTTGAAGACAGCCAGGGAAACAAGTTAAGGGTGGAGTTATTGGTAAATCCCCAATCCGAGTTGAAGTTGAAAACAGCTGAAATGATTAAGATCAACCTGAAGGAGGTTGGCATTCAGGTGGAGTTAGTACATCCATCCGGGGAGAATGCTGATGAAATAACTGAAAACATGAGAAAAATGCTTCTTGATGGTGAATACAACATGGCGCTACTACAATGGGAACAGTCTACAATCCCGTTATTTGACGAATTTCTGGGAACAGGCAGACCAGAAAATCTGGCACACTATTCAGATGAAAATATGGATCTGTTGCTTTCAGGAATGAGGAACACATGGGACGAAAATTCAAAGGTGAGCATATATAAGGATTTTCAGGAATACTATGTTGAGAAGGTGCCCTATGGAAGTCTGCTTTTCAGAAACAAGGCTCTTTTGGTGGACTCAGGCATTTCAGGACCTCTTCAGCCAACCTACTATAATCTCTACAATGGATTGGAAGGTTGCTATCTTACAATGAGGACAAATTAGGATTGAAATTTGAGTGAAAAGATATTATAATGTATGAGTAACATTTCCAATGAGACAGTCATTCGGCTGTTTTATCCATTGTAATGTGCGAGTGTGCTGGAATAGGCAGACAGGCATGTTTGAGGGGCATGTGCCAGAATTGGCGTATGGGTTCAAGTCCCATCACTCGCACCACATCACTTTCAATCTCCCAAATTAACAAATATATATACCCTGATTTATATACATTAATAACAATTAATGTTATAATATATCCATAAGTGCAATTTTTTAAAAAAATTTAACAAAAATTGCTAAAATTATATCAAGTAAAGAGGTGGAATAAGAATGAACCAAGGTAAGTTGACTTTCAAAGGTGGCGTACATGTTCCTGAATATAAGGAGCTGGCAGAAAACAAGTCAATAGAAGTTGCTGAAAGTCCTCAATTTGCTTACATACCTTTGCATCAGCATATTGGTGCACCTTGTGACCCAGTTGTAAACGTTGGAGACAGGGTTACCATAGGACAAAAAATTGGGGAATCAGGAGCTTTTGTATCAGGTACTGTTCACGCAAGTATAGCTGGAACGGTAAAGGAAATCAAGATGATGTATACACCCACAGGTGCCAAGGCCAAATGTGTCGTTATTGAAAACGATGGCACCGATGAAATGCACGAGTCCGTAAAAGGAAGAAACCTTGACGACCTTTCTCCACAGGAGATTATTGGTCTTGTGAAGGAAAGTGGCATCACAGGAATGGGTGGAGCAGGCTTCCCGGCTCATGTAAAATTCTCAATTCCAGAGGATAAGAAAATTGACACCGTGATTTTGAATGGTGCAGAATGTGAACCTTACTTGACCAGTGACCATAGGTTAATGCTAGAAGATCCTGAATCCATTGTATTCGGTCTAAAGGCAATCAAGAAGGCTCTTGGAGTGGATAAGGCGTACATAGGAATCGAAAACAACAAAATGGATGCTGTTGAATCAATCCAGAAGGCTATCAGTCCAGAGGATGGAATTGAAGTTGCAGTACTTCAGACAAAGTATCCGCAAGGAGCAGAGAAGAGTATAATTTATGCAATAACAGGACGTAGTGTAGGAACAGGAGCACTTCCTCTAGAGGTTGGAGTTGTTGTTTCAAACGTTGCTACATCCAAGGCCATATCCGATGCCATACAGCACGGGAAACCATTGTATGAAAGACTAGTTACAGTTACCGGCAGAGGAATTGTCGAGCCCAAAAACCTTTTGGCAAGAATTGGAACTCCTTTTTCTGAATTGATTAAACAAAGTGGTGGATTCAATGGAAAACCTGGAAAAGTTATTTCAGGTGGACCGATGATGGGTATTGCCCAGTTTACACTGGATGTTCCAGTAATTAAAGGATCAGGAGGGATTCTGGTTCTACCTGAGGAAGAAGTTAAGGAAGAGCTTGTATTGCCTTGTATCAAGTGTGGCAAGTGCCTTGAAGTTTGCCCTTCAGGATTGCAGCCACTTTTCATTAGTGCCTATGCACTGAAGAATGATGTAGAGAAGGCAGACAGCTATTCAGCCATGGCTTGTGTGGAGTGTGGAGCATGTTCATTCATTTGTCCTGCAAAGAGACCACTTTCCGAGTCAATAAGAAACATTAAAAAAGAAATTATCGCAAAGAGAAAAAAATCATAGGTTAGGAGGAAGTCGAATGGATGGAAAAGTAATGGATCCAGCGAACAATGATACTGTCGTTTTGGACGATATGCTGATTGTATCCTTGTCACCCCACATCAGATCAGATGAGTCGGTGCAAAGAACAATGTTGGATGTAATAATTGCATTGGTCCCTGCAATGATCGGTAGTGTTTACTTCTTTGGATTTGATGCTATAAGATTGCTTCTTGTAACGGTAGTTGCAGCTTTGATATTTGAATATGGTATCCAGAAGTTATTCAAGAAGCCAGTTAGGATAATGGATTTAAGTGCTGTTGTAACTGGTGTTCTGTTGGCATTGAACCTACCAGCTGGAACACCTTGGTGGGTAGCGGTATTTGGAGCAGCTTTTGCAATTATAATTGTAAAGGAATTTTTTGGTGGTATCGGTCAAAACTTTATGAACCCGGCTTTGGGTGCTAGAGCTGCCCTGGTTGCATCATGGCCTGGCATTATGACTGCCTATACAAACCCTGATGGGATAAGTGCAGCAACTCCGCTGGGGATATTGAAGGCAGGAGAAGGTAGCTTGCCTGCTATCCAAAGGATGATATTTGGAGATATCGGGGGAGTCATTGGAGAAACATCAGCGATATTACTTCTGATTGGTGGGTTATACCTAATAATAAGAAACGTAATTGACTGGAAAATCCCAGTAATATACATAGCTACAACAACTGTTGTATTGATGCTTCTTGGTGTTGATTCAAGCAATTTGATTTACCATGTACTAGGTGGAGGTCTTATACTAGGTGCATTCTTTATGGCAACTGATTATGCCTCATCACCGGTTACACCAAAAGGGAAGATAATATTTGCTATAGGCTGCGGTCTGCTCACTGCACTCATAAGAGTTAAGGGTGGATTGCCTGAAGGTGTAAGCTATTCAATACTTATAATGAACGTAGCCACTCCATTAATCGAGAAGTTCACAAGACCTAAAGTTTTTGGGGAGGTAAAATAAATGAACGAGACTATAAAATTAGGTGTAGTTTTATTATTGGTAACAGCAATAGCAGGTGGAGTACTTGCTGGAGTTAACTCCGTCACAGCGCCTGTAATTGCTGAAAGGGAAAAGATGGAAAGCCTCAGTGCAATTCTTGAACTATTCCCTGATGCAAATGATTCAGTGGAGTACGACGAGGGCCAGGTAGCTGAGGTCGCATCATCAAACCCAAGTATAACGGAAGTAACGCAGGTACTTAAGGATGGAGAGGTATTAGGCTATGCCATGACAGTAGTCACTGGTGGCTATGCAGGAGATATCAGAACTCTTGTTGGAGTGGATTCCGAGGGTGCCCTTGCAGGGATCAAGGTTCTTGTAATGAGTGAGACGGCAGGTCTTGGGTCAAGGATAGTGGACGACCCTGCATTTGCGGAATCATTCCAGGGCAAGGGTGCAGGTGGAAGCGTCACTCCTTCCGGTGCAGGAGCAGGAGATGATGAAGTTATGATGTTATCAGGTGCTACAGTTTCGACAAATGCTGTGGTAAAAGGTGTTAACGAGGCTTTGGATGCCTTCGCTAGCAACCTATCCAATTAGAAAGGTAGGTGCGATCATTGAAAATTTCTACGATATTTAAGAATGGAATTATCAAGGAGAATCCTGTTCTTGTTCAGATGATTGGAATGTGTTCTGTTCTAGCGATAACAAACACTGTTGAGAACAGCTTGGGAATGTCAGCGGCTGTAATTGCAGTATTGCTTCTGTCGAATATTGTTATTTCAACAATTAGAAAGTTTATTCCTTCAAAAATCAGGATTCCAATTTTTATAGTAGTAATTGCAACATTTGTAACTATGGTTCAGATGTTTATGAATGCTTATGCCCAGTCACTTTATCAATCCTTGGGTATCTTCATCCCGTTGATTGTAGTAAACTGTCTGATTCTTGCAAGGGCTGAATCATTTGCTTCAAAAAATGGAGTTTTCTTGTCGGCAATGGATGGCCTGGCAATGGGCCTGGGATATACAGTAGCGGTTGTAGCCCTGGGAGCAGTTAGAGAGATTCTTGGATCAGGATCATTCCTTGGAATGAACCTGTTTGGAGAGAATTTCCAGGCAGCTGCAGTTTTCGTGAGCCCTGCAGGTGCGTTTATACTTCTGGGAATTTTGATAGGCATATTCAACGTTACAATCAAGAGTAAGGCAACCAACTAAGAGAAGGGGGTATGGAGATGAGTTTATTTGCTATAATGGTTTCAACTATTCTAGTCAACAACTATGTATTCGCAAGATTCTTGGGAATATGTCCCTTCCTTGGTGTTTCCAACAAAATGGAGACAGCAACCGGCATGGGATTTGCGGTTACATTTGTAACAACATTGGCATCAATAATAACATACATTATTCAGAATACCATTCTGAATACACTTGGATTACAGTACTTACAGACAATAGTATTCATACTTGTCATAGCATCACTTGTTCAGTTTGTAGAGCTTGCACTAAAGAAAATAAGTCCTGGACTTTACAGTGCAATGGGGGTATTCCTACCTCTTATAACTACAAACTGTATGGTTCTTGGTGTGGCGATTCTGAACATACAGGAAGGCTTCACTTTGCTTCAGACAACAGTAAACGCAGTTGGAGCATCTCTGGGATTCTTCCTGGCATTGATCTTGATATCTGCTTTAAGGGAAAAGATGGATATTGCGGATATTCCTGAAGCATTGGCAGGATTCCCAATTACACTGATCGCCGCTGGCTTAATGTCCATTGCCTTTACAGGCTTTGCTGGACTGGTTTAGGAGGTGTGAGAGATGACTAACATTATTAATCCGGTTGTCGTTCTCGGCGGCCTGGGACTGCTTTTCGGAGTATTGCTCTCAATTGCCTCGAAGGTTTTTGTGGTTGAAGTGGACCCCAAGGTAGAGGATGTGCTTAATGCATTGCCAGGTGCAAACTGTGGAGCATGTGGATACCCTGGCTGTGCTGGCTGTGCAGTTGCAATAGCTCAAGGAAAGGCACCTGTAACCGCTTGTACAATCGGTGGACAGAAGGTAGCGGAAAATGTTGCAGATATTATGGGTGTAAATGCAGCGCAAATGGATAGAAATGTAGCGGCTGTACTTTGCCAGGGAGATTGCGATAAGGCAAAGGACAAATACGTATATCAGGGACTTCAGGATTGCAGAATTCAGGCGACCCTTGCAGGGGGACAAAAGGAATGCTCCTATGGTTGTCTTGGATGTGGATCATGCTTTGATGTCTGTGAATTCAACGCAATCAGGATGATAAATGGAATAGCTGTTATTAACAAGGAAAATTGTACCGCATGTAACAAGTGCGTTGAGATTTGTCCAAAGAAAATAATTGAAATGGTACCTTATGACAGCACTGCAATAGTAAAGTGCAAGAGTGAGGATCCTGGAAAACTTGTAAGAGGTTATTGTTCAACTGGTTGTATTGGATGTCAGATATGTGTTAAAAATTGTCCGACAGAAGCATTCAGTTTTGAAAACAATCTTGCACGAATCAATTATGAGAAGTGCATAAATTGTCTGGTATGTGTAGAGAAATGTCCTACCAACGCCATTGACAATAGTTCAATTGTAAGTGAGGAATTTGCTAGGGAATTTGCTAGTTAGAATAGAGCCCGCCGGGCTCTATTTTTCCTTTTTGTAGCTTGTAAATGAAAGTTACAAATGATAAACTATAGAGGTGGTATTGTGACCTTATAAAGGATGATTCAATTGACTAAAGGCGATAAGTTTTTAATACTGTTTATAGTTATGCTGAGCTTTCTTTCCTTTGCTTACATCAACCGGTATGCTTTGTCAGATCAGGAAAGATATGTAAGTGTACAGGTAAATGGTCAGGAAGTGAAAAAGATTTTGTATGATGAACAATTGGTTGGTCATACAATACCTGTGGAATCCGAGTTCGGCTACAGTCTTATTGAAATTGGAGACAGACAGGTGAGGCTTGCTGAAGCCGATTGCCCTGATCAAATATGTGTACATCAAGGCTATGTTTCCAGAATCGGAGAGACTATTGTCTGCCTTCCAAACAAGTTGGTTATAGAGGTTAAAGGAGAATCAGGGGAAGATGATATTGATATAATGAATTATTAGAGTGGGGTAGACATGAGAAAAACAAATAAGATGATATTCATATCCCTTCTCGTTTCAGTGGGTCTTGCCCTCAGTGTGATAGAATCAGCTATACCATTGCCAATAGCCATGCCGGGAGCAAGATTGGGGCTATCAAATATGGTGGTTCTAGTCACACTGGTTGTTTTTGGATTCAAGGATGGCATAAAGGTCGGAATGCTTAAAAGTACAGTTCTGATGTTGGTAACGGGAAGTGTATCAAGTTTTATATACAGCATCTCAGGGGCGATATTGAGTTGCATTCTAATGCATATGGCCTACAAGTATTTTTCCAAGGTGTTCAGTTTAATAGGGGTAAGCATAATAGGTGCAGCGGCACATAATTTTGCTCAGGTTTCCGTCGCGGTTATGATGCTCAGCAACACAAGAATCTATTCATACTTACCATTTTTGCTGCTGGTCAGCCTTTTCTCAGGATATTTCGTAGGATTGTCCTCAACTTATATTGTGGAGAATCTCAAAAAGAATTTCCGCGTACTATTTTCAAGACAGGAGACAATATGAGAAAGATAGTTTTGGCATCTGCATCACCCAGACGTAAGGAACTTCTGGAACAGTGCGGAATTAAACCAGAAATAATAGCAAGCGACATAGACGAGAGAATATCCAACAACCATACTCCAGAAGAAATCACAATGAGTCTTTCCTTCCAAAAGGCTATGGAAGTTGCACTAAGGATCGGAGAGGGCTTGGTGATTGGAGCAGATACGGTAGTTGTTCTTGATGATGAGATTCTAGGTAAGCCTTTGGATGAAGAAGAGGCTTTTTCAATGCTCAGGAGACTAAGCGGAAAATGTCATCGAGTAATTACAGGATTCTCAATTATAGATGCAGAAGGCACAGAAAGAGTAGTGGATTATGAAACAACCAATGTTTATTTCAGATCACTGAGCGATCAGGAGATCAGCGATTATATTTCAACAGGAGAATGTGACGACAAGGCTGGAGCATATGGAATTCAGGGGAAAGGGGCCCTTCTTGTGGAAAAAATTGAAGGGTGCTATTTCAATGTAATGGGTCTTCCCATCTCAAAGCTGAATCACAGCCTTAAGAAATTCTTCAGCACCAGCTTTTAAAATCTTTATGTAGTTTTTTTTCATTAAAATTTACAATAAGGGTGATGCTTAGTTATGGAGATGGTCAGGACAGATGTTAGAGGGTACACAATAAAGGATCTTCCTTTAAGCGAAAGGCCTAGGGAAAAGCTTTTGGCAATGGGGCCGGGAGCACTTTCAAACAGTGAGTTACTGGCTGTCATCATCAGGACCGGGACAGGCAGTGAAACTGCTATTGAGGTTTCCAGAAGAGTCCTTTCAATGGACAGTAGAGGAGTTGCATTTCTTGCTGATGCATCAATAGGTGACCTGACAGACATAAAGGGGATTGGAAATTGCAAGGCTGCACAGATAATGGCGGCTATTGAGCTGGGTAAAAGGATGAAAAGATTGAATCCTTATGATAAGATAAGGGTAACTTCACCTGATGTGGTGGCGAATCTGGTTATGGAGGATATGAAGCTGCTTCAGAAGGAACATTTCAACATAGCAATTCTTGATACAAAAAATCAGATTATTAGCATAGAGAATATCTCAATTGGAACATTGAATGCATCAATTGTGCATCCAAGAGATGTTTTCAACGCTGCAATAAAGAAGAATGCAAATTCGGTAATTCTTCTACATAATCACCCTAGCGGTGATGTGAATCCAAGCAATGAGGATATTAACATAACCAAGAGACTCATTGAAGCTGGAAATATCATTGGGATTAAGGTCCTGGACCACATAATAATCGGCAATGATATCTTTCTTAGTATGAAAGAGAAAAATTTTATGTAATTATGGAGGAGTAAAATGGTATTATTTAAAGGTTTGACAAAGGATATGGGAATAGATTTAGGAACTGCGAATACACTGGTCTATATTAAAGGAAAAGGTATAATCTTAAGGGAGCCATCAGTTGTTGCAATTGATAGAAACACCAAAAATGTTCTGGCTGTTGGTGAGGATGCTAAGAAAATGATCGGTAGGACTCCTGGGAACATAGTAGCGATTAGACCATTGAAGGATGGTGTAATAGCAGACTTTGACATAACACAGGAAATGCTAAAGTATTTCATAAAAAAAGCTACTCAAAGAAAATCAGTATTTCAACCGAGAGTTGTTGTCTGTGTTCCAAGTGGTGTAACCGAGGTTGAGAAGAGAGCTGTTGAAGAGGCTACAATTCAGGCAGGAGCTAAGGAAGCATACCTTATAGAAGAACCAATGGCTGCAGCAATTGGTGCTGGCTTACCTGTTCACGATGCAACAGGAAGCATGGTTGTAGATATCGGTGGAGGTACCACCGAGGTAGCTGTAATATCTCTGGGCGGAATAGTTACCAGCAAATCCATAAGAGTTGGTGGAGATGAGCTGGATACCTACATTGTGAACTATGTTAAGAAGGAATATAGTTTGATGATTGGTGAAAGAACTGCTGAAGAGGTAAAAATAGGTATAGGCTCTGCAATAAATGACCCTGAATTGGGGACAATGGAGATAAGGGGAAGGGACCTGGTAAGTGGGTTGCCTAAGACATTGGAAATATCATCCAAGGAAATTTATGAGGCCTTAAGGGAGCCTGTGAATAATATAATTGACTCAATCAAGTCTACACTGGAAAAGACCCCACCGGAGCTGTCATCAGATGTTATGGAGTATGGAATTGTGCTTACCGGAGGAGGAGCAATGCTCAACGGGCTGGATTCATTGATAACAAAGGAAACAGGTATTCCTGTATTTGTTGCTGATGAACCGCTGGACTGTGTTGCCAATGGAACCGGGAAAGCACTGGATAGTATCGAAATATTGAAGAGAACATCAACGAGAAATAATAGATTAAGGTAGTGATTCCATGCATTTCCTAAGAAAATACAAGGAAAGAATGATAGTGATATCAATCGCTATCATTCTGCTTATTGTAATAGGTCAAACAAGTAAAGAGAGAGTTTCACTGTCGGGGATTGAAAGATTAACCGGTAATATTCTGTCTCCATTGACGAGTGGAGTAAACTCTGCAAGGGAAGGAATAGCCGGTTTTTTTTCTTCCATTGGAGATACATTTCAGGCTAGGGAAGAGAATGAATTGCTTAAGGATGAAATTAAGAAGCTCCAATCGGAGAACAGAGATCTACTCAACATAATTGGGAAGACGGATTATTTGAAAAATGAATTGGAGCTTGAAAAATCAACTGAATTGAACTTGATAAAAGGCAAGGTTGTTGGCAAGGAACCTGGGAATTGGTTTGACAGGTTCACCATTAATCTTGGTTCAGATGACGGAATAATTAAAGGTGCAACAGTTGTACAGGGCGTAGAGGTGGAACAGGAGCTGTACCAGGAAGGATTGGTCGGCAGAGTCGTGGATGTTGGAGACAACTGGGCAAAGGTAACCACTGTTATTGACGAGCTAAGCAGCGTATCCTTCAAGATAATCAGAACCCAGGATGGAGGGGTTCTCTCGGGAAGTGTGGATAGTCTTCTTCAAGGGTATCTTTTTAATTTTGAAGCAGATGTTATAGTTGGAGATAAACTATATTCTTCCGGACTTGGCGGGGTTTACAATTCGGATGTTTATATAGGAGAGGTTACTGAAATAAAGACAAGTCAGGAAGAGCTGACAAAAACCATTGTGGTTCAGCCAGCTGTGGATTTTAAGAAGCTTTACAATGTATTTGTAATAGTAAATTGAATGAGGGATTTAATTGACCATTCTACTTATTACCATATCAATAATAATTAATATCATACTACAGGCCACTCTGATACCATATATCGGAGTTTTTGGCGTTGTTCCAAATACTGCCATAGTCCTGGTGGTAATGATAGCATTAAAAAAAGGGCGGGTATATGGGTCCGCCTTTGGACTTATTGTCGGGCTATTGCAGGATGTGCTCTTTTCAATCACCATTGGGGTAAATGCATTCATTCTATTCTTTATAGGCTACTTGGTTGGTTTTGCATATGAAAGTTTAACCAGGGAGTCCGGAATAAATCATTTCATATTCACAGCATTGTCTACCATATTCTATAATTTCATGTTCTCCTTGTTTCAGTTTTTTCTATCAAGGGAAATAAACTTTGTTGATGCTGTAAAGAGCGTGTTTTCACTGGAAGTAGTATATAATGGGATTATTGCTGTATTGTTATTTATGCTTGTTCAAAGGATATTCATACAGCCAAACTTAAAATTTGGCAGGAGGTAGAGCGGTATGAAACTTAGAGAGAAACTTTTCAACAGGTACAGCTTAATGATATATATTCTTGTGCTTATTGTCACCATGCTTGTATTTAGGCTGGCTACACTGACAATTGCACAGGGGGACTATTACAGAGACCTGTCAGACAACAAGAGAGTGAAGGAGATATATACCACTGCACCAAGAGGTGAAATCCGTGACAGGCATGGAAGACTTTTGGCTGGGAATGTACCTACCTTTACTGTACAGCTGTTGAAGGATGAATTGAATATTGGAGATCGCTCCATAAGAAATGAAAGCCTGTTGCAGCTTGTAAGGCTTCTTGAAACCGATGGGGCAGAGTATGTAAATGATTATCCTGTGGAATTGAATTACATTAAGTACAGCTCAATAGATTCTTATTTGAGCAACGAGGATAGTCCAATGGATAAGCTCGTTAAAATTCTACTTGAGAATAGTCTGCTGAATGAGTTTCTGACAATGGAGTATAGCAAGCCCTACAATGATCATTTTGGCGTTACAATTTTCAAGAGGGCTCAGGATGTCCTAAGCGACAAGAATCCAGACATATATTCTTTGGATGGAGAATCTCCGGAGGATGTGGTTAGGGTTGCTGAAATGCTCAGTGATGACAAGGTGAACACAAGAAAAATTGTTGACCATCCCGTGGCGAGACTGTTGGCCTATGAGCTGCTTCAAAGATACAATCTTCAGGAAGATATTAAAATAGATGAGTATGCTCTGACATATTATGAGGACTATGTTCTTCAAAAGACGGGTCTGATGGCTGAATATCCATTTATTACAATGAAAACATCAGGTGAAGAGGATTTCATAAATCTATTTAATGAAGTTGGAATGTATTCCTTTTTAAGCAGAGCTATACTTTTGAATGATGAGACAAATGAGTATCTGATTCCGGGAGAGATTCTCATTGAGGTCCTTGGGGATAATGGAGTCAGCTCTCCTGTGCAGATTAGCATAGGCGACAACGGTACAGATATTTTATACAGTTTTGCGGATACAACTGGAATATCTGATCAGGATCCATTGGAACACCTTATAGAGACAGCCAAAGACAAGAATATCCTACATCTGTTCATAAAGGATGAGAGAATAAGATATCATGCTCAGTCCCACTTGATAAACAGCGGAGTTAATCCAAGAATTTCCGTTGCAGGTGAAATTGAGTACGTGCATATCAATAATATGAATAACTGGTATGAGGCAAATAGAATTGAAAAGGGAACACCTCTTAGGGAAGCATTTGAAGCTGTAAGAGAAATCTACAGCATCGATGAAAATATTTCCCCATATGAGTCAAGGTCATTGCTTGGATTGATTAATCAGTTGAATATCCAAGGATACCTGGCATATCAGCCTATCAATATTGCATATGGAATCAAGGATGAAACCGTAGCTAAAATTGAAGAAGGTCTTTCTGGGGTACCAGGTATAAATGTATCAATTGAACCCGTTAGGATCTACCCCGAAGGTACAACGGCTTCTCACATACTAGGCTACATCGGTAAAATCAGTCAGCCCTTCGAAATTGAAAAATATATCAGGGAGGAAGGCTACTCTCCTGGTACTCTAATAGGGAAGACAGGAATAGAAGAGAGCTTTCAGCTTCAGTTAAACGGTCAGAGCGGTGTTAAAAAGGTAGAGGTAGACGTTATTGGGAATACGACAAATGTAATTGAGGAGATAATCCCTGTACCTGGAGATAATATTTACCTATCAATTGACCTCAAACTGCAAAAGACAGCAGAGGAGGCAATGGAACACACATTGGAGCAGCTAAGCAAAGGTGGGACCTTTAGGAGTGATTGGGGAGACTTTACATTTGGGACGCATCGTCGAAAGGGGCGGCCTTACATCAATGCAAATTCAGGTGCTGTAGTTGTACTGGATGTAAAAACCGGAGAAACTCTTGCCATGGTAAGCTACCCGTCCTATGACCCCAATCTTTTCTCAACTGGTATAAACAACACAGATTGGTTGAGCTTGTTTCCTGAGGACTCAGACAACCCATTGGCCGCAAGACCTCTATACAACATAGCTACTCAGACAGCCGTACAGCCAGGTTCCACGTTCAAGATGGTGACAGGTCTTACAGCTTTGGAAAAGGGCTTAAATCCACTTCTGAAGATTAGAGACATGGGTTATGTGACCGTTGGTGACAAGAGATTCCATTGTCTGATATATACCAATACTGGGGGAACACATGGATATGAGAACTTCTATGAGGCATTGAGGGATTCCTGTAACTACTACTTCTATACTTTGGCTCTTGGTAGAAACCAAAGAACCGGACAGGACATTGGAGTAAAAATAGAAATAGAGGACATTGTAGATATGTCCAAAAAGCTTGGTCTGAATGACAAGACAGGAATAGAGATTAACATACCCACGGAAGTATCAGGTGGAGTCCCTGACCCACAACGGAAAATCATTACTACAAAATATCTTTTGAAGCAAATGCTTCAAAGAAGCATCGAAGGTTATCTGATGGAAGAGAGGGAATTTAGTGACGAGGAAGTTAATGATGCCATAGATGAGATAATAAGCTGGACGGAGCTTGAAGAAACATTGTCTAGGGCTGAAGTTGTGAGAAGGCTTTATGATATGGGAATAGAACCCGAGATGAGGCTTCCCGGAGAACGAGAAGGTTTGGCCGACAAGATTAAGTATACCTACCTTAACCAGGCAGGATGGAATATTTCAGATACCCTCAATGTGACAATAGGTCAAGGTCAAAGCGCATACACTCCAATTCAAATGGCTAATTATATCTCCACTATAGCCAATGGTGGTTATCTAAACAAGGTTACACTTATAGACAGTATTCGAAACTACAATAATGTATCGATACTTTATGAGCATCAACCCCAGAGAGAGCGGATCGAACTGAATGATTATGAAAATTTGGAGCATGTGAAGGTGGGAATGGAAATGGTTGCAGATGATGGAACTGCAAGAAGGATATTCCAGAACTTTCCCGTGCAGGTGGGGGTTAAGACCGGAACAGCAGAGAGAAGTGGCATCAATCCATCAACTGGTGATACATTTGATGATTTCGCGTGGTTTGTTGGTTTCGCTCCATATGATGATCCTGAGATAGCTGTGGCTGCAGTGCTGTTCCAGGGAGGGTCAGGAGGTTATGCAGCACCAATGGTAAGGGAAATAATCGCTGAATATCTTGGATTAAACGATGTTGAGCAAATAGACACTTTACCAATTGAAAACTCCATTACATTTGATTGATGTAAAATATAAACCTAAAACTCTGGATTTTTATACCATAAACTAGTAGAATTAGAATAAGGCATTTATTTGGAGGTAGCACATGAAAAAAGATGTTGTTTCAATAAAGGGTGTAGCTGGTGGCATTTACCTTAATGTGGAAGGAAACGACCCTGAGGTGATTAAAACCGAGCTTGAAAGCAAGATGAAGACGGCTTCAAATTTCTTTAAGGGTAGCAGATTCCTGGGTGTGAGGGGAGATGAGCTCTCAGAGGAAAATAGGGCTGAAATATTGCTGCTTCTAAAGTATAAATATGATTTTGAAATTCAAATTGAAAAATTACCAGAAGAAATGGTTTCTGCCAATTATGAGCCCAATAAAGATTTGATTGTGTCTGAATCTGAGGTTGTGCAGGAGGGCATGACCAAGTTTGTACACGGGACACTAAGGTCTGGCCAGGAGGTGTCCTATAACGGAAATATTGTTGTTATAGGTGATGTTAATCCGGGAGCACTGTTGAAGGCAAAGGGAAACATTGTAGTGCTTGGGTCCCTGAGAGGTGTTGCACAGGCAGGAGTTGGAGGAAATAGATATGCAGTAGTGGCGGCATATAGTCTGTTGCCCACACAGCTTAGAATAGCAGACTATATAGTAAGACCACCTGAGGATGATATACAGTACAAATATCCTGAAATTGCAAAAGTGGTTGATGGAGCAGTTGTAATCG
>Ga0334892_1001208_pt1 | contig 23461 bp, 42 predicted proteins | sample GraSluR3_MG_4_FD_207213 | JGI IMG/M metagenome (GOLD analysis project Ga0334892, IMG submission 207213) | Sludge microbial communities from methane-producing bioreactor in Wageningen University, Netherlands - Granular Sludge_15_04-R3 | ecosystem: Engineered > Bioreactor > Anaerobic >...
ATACGGGATTACAATATCGCCGCCGGGCCACACATCAAGATAATACTCCCAGGTCTGTGTTATCAGCCGCCTGCCGATTTCCTGTTCTGTCTGTATTCGGGCCGTGGCAATGAGCCGGTCAAGGAGACCATCTTCAGTCGTGTAGGCCGCCGCCGCCGCAGCAGTTGCGGCAAGACGCAGATGAAGCTTCACGTCCCCTTTCGTGATCGGCTCTATTGTAGGGCCTGTGTTTAATGTCAGTTTCACGCTATCACCTATGCGTTCAGGTAGTACCCACCAGTCACAAGGGGTCGCCAGAGGACAGTCACGTCTACTACCGCCCCCGATCCTGCCGATCCGCCACCGATGGTAAGCTGTATCTTCTTCGTGGCCACCGTAACGACCGGTCCCCTGAATACGTGATAGAAGTTGCCCGTCAGATTGGCCTTCGCTCCCGCCGCCGTTGAGAGTATTTCAATCGGGGTGCCGTCATCAGTCGCCACTGATATGCCGGTGAAGGTATCCACCGCTGAAAGATCGTCAGGCACATGCACTATCACAGCGTCAATGAAGAGATTCTGCGCCGTGGCCGTCATAACATCGTAAGCCGCCGCTGCCTGATTGAGGGATATCTGTTTATAGTTGACCGTCGTACCCGGCATGAAGGATTTCGGCACCCACGCATAGCCGTTGTAGAGCCACATGAAGCCGGTATTCCATTCGTAGAATGTACCGCCGTTCTGCGTGTTTGCCGTCGGCTTGGTATCGGTCGAAAGACCGATGAAACGATTCTCCAGACTTCCTATTCTTGTTACCGCCATCTCCTGTGCCTCCTTTCACTTTTTGGAGGGGCGGGGGCGACCCGGAGAGGTAGGCCGCCCCCTGTGAACATTACGCCCCCGTATCAGCAGGTAACGCAATAGCATAGACCTCGATTGCCCCTGCTTCAGACCCACCCGTGCCGTCCGTTACGCCAATGACAAGAGCCTTCTCTTCGCCCAGCTCTCCGGCGAAGGTGTAAATCTCATTTTCTGCCGGGGAAGCAGGACTCCCGCCGTGCCCTATAGTGGCGTAGGTCACGGTATCGCCGTCGGTAATGGCGAAGGTGGGCAGATTCGTTGTAGCGGCGAATGTCTCAGTGATCTTGACGATCAGCATAATCGCCCGGTCACCGTCGCCGGTCCCGTTGGCCGCCAGGACTTCTATTTTTGTCTCGCTGGTATCGTCGGCATGATCTGCTGTTGCCACACCTGCTACCATCGTTCCGACAAGGGCAATGCCCGTGGTGAGCTGATCGGCGGTAACGGGAGAGCCGTCAAGTATCAATGCTCCCCCGGATTCAATGGTGATTTTCCCGCCATCGGCGACAACTAGCTCTTCGCCGCCCTGTTTTCTGTACACTTTTGTTTGGTATCCCATCTCTCATTCCTCCGTATCCGGTGGCTTCCCCCCGGCGGCCCCGGATAAGACCGCCGGGAGTACCCACTTAAGGGCCGGGTTAGTGGTTACGCTTCGCTGGGGCTGACAAGGTGCGTCGCTTTAAGCAGATCTGCATTTGCGTCCGGTCCCATCTTACCCTTATAACGGATAGCGGTAACTCCACAGATTACTGCATTCTGAACGGCAGGCGTTACCGTAACCTCAAGATATCGCTTAAGCGGTTTGTACACATCGACAGCAATTGCCGATTGCGTACGCGCGGCGTCTGCGGCAGTTACTGTATGTGCCGCCGTACCGGCAACAGCGGCCATTGTGCCGCCTCCGCTGTCGGTATCCTGAAGGACCTGGACATTGATTGTCCCATTCTCAATGATCGTGCCAAATTCAGCAATGAAGAGGACGCCTTCATATCCCTGCATGTCGATGATGCTAGAAGTTTTTGCAGTCGTCCCTGCGGCAAAATACCCCAGTATCTGATCTATTTTTACATTTTTCAAAAGATTCATTGTCTTATCTCCTTTATTTTTATTTGTTAGGCGCTCAATGTCACGCGGGCGAAGGCCTCTTCCAGCACCGGCATACCATCACTTTCGAGCCGCCCAATAAAACCCACCTGATTGGTTGCCGCGTACAGTTCGTTCAGCCTCTGAACACGCATATTCAGCGCATCGGCAATCCAGTAATAAGAAAAATCACCGATAATGCCGACATATTTACCTGCTGTGAAGGTGCTTGGTGCATACTCGGACATTTTATAGGGCCGACCGAGGATCATGTCAGGCTGTCCGCCCTTAATGTCAGGCTGCCAGATATACTGTCCTTCGCCATCTTTCAGTTTGCGGAGCTTCTTCACTGCGTCACGGTGGAATATCCACTGAGCCCGCGGATGATACTGTGCTTTAAGGCTGTACAAAGCCTCAAGAAGGCCGTCCGTTGTGAACGCTGTTGCGGTGTTGCCGGTGGAAACATCGCGGGCAGTGCTTATCCCAAAGCCTGCGGTGGCCGCCGTGAATACGCCCATCGGCTGGTTGGAGCCGGAGCCGTTCAGGTAAGCATTCTCCGCCGTCACGCCGAATTTGTACGCGAGGCGGGAAATAACGAGCCCTTCAATGTCCATAGCGGACACTCTGAGCAGCTTTTCGGATACTTTAATCAGCTTGGCAAGGGGATGGGGGTTCAGCTCCCGTTTGCCGAATGACATGGTAGAGTCTTCTGATCCGGTAGCAATCTCTGCCGTCCACGTCGGATCAGCAGGATCGTTGTCAAGCGAAGGGGCTCCAAGGGATTCTGCCTTGGTCACGGGATACGCGGTCGCCATATTCCTGATAAATACCTCGTTGTCCATCGCCTTGATGAGCTGTAAGACAAACTGAGGCGGCGCAACAAGGAATCCTCCGTAAATATCGGCATCAGCCTGTAATGCTCGAAGCTCTTCAGGCCCCACGGCATCCCGTCCCCTCTGCAAGAACGTGTTCCACGCCCTGTTCTGAAGGTCGGAATTTGCCGAAAGCGTGATCTTTTTGCCGCGATATTCGAGGGTTCTTACCTCGTTTTTAGCGTCGGGTTCCGGGGTTGGCTTAAAAACGTCTACAGAACTCTTAATCTCTCTCTCCCGCTCCTCAATTTTCTTCTCTCGGTCTATGCTTCTGGTCAGCTTTTCAAGTGCATCATCCATATTTTGATAGTTGGTTTCTTCATCAGCCGTCAGATCACGCTTCTCTTTGTCCGCGACATCAAGCATTGCTCTCTGATCGGCCACAATCTTCGCCCGCTCTGCAAGTAATTCCCTCAATTTATCTTTCATGCTTCATTTCCTCCTCAATTTGTCTTTCTACGATTTTTAGCCGTTTCCGGCGTATATTCAGGCCGATAGGAGCACTATCCGCGCTTTTTTCAGCCTCTTTATGCTTTTCGAGCCTTCTCAATGCCACTTCCGTGTCTGGATATGCGGGGAAAGTGACAGGCGAAACATCAAAAAGCCTTACTTTCATGAGCGTTCTGACTTCGTTTCCGTCTATCATCTCCCATCTGTCAGCAAGCGTCTCAAAACCGAATGACATCTGGTTAATGTCTCCTCGCTCAATACTTGCCACATAGTCACGAGCCCACTGTGCATTGGGGGGTGTTACGTCTATTTTTAGGCCTCTTTGATCCTCAGAGAGCATCAATGTGCCGCTTTTATTGCGCCCCAGGACATAATCGGGGTTATGATTCCGCAATGCCCTGATGTCGTCGTTCACAATCGTCTCGCTGAATGCGCCTGGATCGACCCTCTCCCGGAAATTGCCGAGGTCTTCCGACAACGCATTAAAAATAGCAGCATAGCCAACCACATGCTTAACGTCGTTTTCTTCGACTGCCCGAAGCTCTTCGACTGGAAAATTCCTGCGTTCAATCGTTCTTTTTTCCTTTTCCAGCATTTTGCACCTCCTTTCTACTTGATTTTTTACGATATTTTTTTCTCTTGTCATATTCAGGAAGCGTTGCCGTCCTGTATTTCCTCTTCATTTTCCAGCCCTTTCAAGGTGGTCATGTTCTTTTCAACGATGTACTCTTTACCGAGTCCGTCAGGTATCGGGTTCAGATTCGCCCATCCTCTGATTTCGTCTGCGTTGAATATGCCATTTCGTTTCGCCATGACCCACGCTTGCATTTGTTTCAATGTGTCGCCCCTCAAGAGTTGGGAAAGGTCGAACTCAAAAAAATATTCCTCTTGCTCCCTGTCCAGCAACAACGCCCGGCAAAGTTCTTCTTCCCAGAGAACGAACCATGGCCGCATGGTGTGTGTGATAAAGCCGATATTAAGTTCTTCAATCCCGGTCCCCCACGAAGTAGTTTTTTCAACGTCCGCTATCATGTGCGGTGGGATGTGAAACAGCCGGGCAATTTCATTCACTTGGAATTTGCGGGTTTCGAGAAGCTGTGCGTCTTCGGGTTTGATTGCTATCGGCGAGGCTTTCATGCCATCCTCCAACAACATGAGCCTGTGCGCCTTTCCTAGTCCGCTGTATGAATCTGTGAGGGCATTTTCCAGGTTTGCATACCCTTCCGGCGATAACCTTCCGGGATGCTCGACGATAATGCTGGGATGGGTTCCGCTGCCGAAATATCGTGCGTCGTATTCCTCCGCCGCCATGCCAAGGCCAATAGCTTCACGCGCCAGAGTAATAGGCGAGTATCCCATTACACCGTCATAACCGAAACCAGGGATATGCAATACAAATTCCGCCGGAATGTCAAACGAATCGGATGTTTTGAGGTCTCCACTGCTGGGATAATAGCGGTATGTCAGCCGCCCGTTTTGCCGTGATGGTTGTATTTTGTCCGGTCTGAGCGGCCACAGGGCTTTCGGATATCCATTTCCGCCCCACTCAATATAGGAATACGCGTTGCCCCATGATGCCAAATGCCCCTGAAGTGTCGATCTGTAACGCATCGCCGTGATTTCTGGGTTAGGTCGCCGCCTCATGAGCTGGTATAAGGGGTGATTTTTCGCTAATTCCTTCCCGCCTTCGGGTAATCGGCGATAAAGATAGAGGGGGAGACTACCGACTGTGCGGGAAAGGATATCAATACAGGAGTAAACAGCAACAAATGTCATTGCCGTTGCGGGAGTAACTCGCACTCCAGAAGTTGACTCAAATCCACCTGCAAACCAGTCAACCAGCCATTTTTCCGGCGTTGCAAGGTTCGAGCGTTTTTCAAGCGAGGATAAAAGCCCCATTATTTACCCCTCCTGCTTATGTAACCAAGGAAAACAGGCCACAAGAGGCCCAAAATAGACAGGACAATCCCGCACACCATGAAGGCCAGCCATTGACCCCACTTCAAATACAGGCCATAGCCAAGCATCCCGAAGCCGCCAAAGACAAAGATGTCCCGGATGTCTATGTTTTTTACGATGGATTTAAAGCGTTTTATTGTGGAAAATATACCCAAAAAACACCGCCATTTTTGGAATAGTGGCCTTATGGCGGAAGTATATGCATATAATTTGGTATTTTGAAAAGAAGAAACTTGACTATATGGAAGGAACTGTAAGGATTCGACAGTTTTTTTATTCCAGCGCGTCAATTTTGTTGTTCATGCGGCAGGCAAGAATTGAATCGCGCGGTATTCTGATTGTCCCTCGTATTTTTTCGGCCTCCAATATCCCGTGATTTATCCAGAGGTAGATGGTGGAGCGGTGAACATCGAAGTATGTGGCACACTCATCGACTCTGAGCAGTGGTTTGTTCGGAAGATCGTTCATATTCCCCCTTGTTAAACTCATGAAAGCAGTTTGGGCATTTTATTTTGCCTTTTAAGTTCCCCCAAAAACCGATCCCACATTTCGGACACTGATAACCACGCCCCTTTTTTTCATTTATTTCGGCATATGCTGGGCGTCGTCTTTTTTCATTGTCCACGAATGCTGTTCCGTGGGTGACTCGCTCCATGTGCTTGAAAAGCTGAACTAAGTCCATCTTTGCCCTCCTTTTCCCCCTTTGTGCGTGTACCATGCGCACCCCGGTGGGTTAGGCTAAGACGAGATTCCTTCACGACATAACACAAACATACCATTCGTGTTTTTGACAATCTTTGTCTTTATTTTTTTAGATTTGAACCATGCCTCCCATTCAAATAAAAGGTGGGCGATCTTGCAATGTTCGGGGAGGCTGATAGGGAGACGGTGGAACTCCTGGTGCATTCGATCACCCGCGCCTCTGATTTCACGGCTCAGCTATTCCTCGTCGATGTTGCTTCCGATATTTACAATGCCGATACGGGCACCATCCCTCCATAGTTGCGTTCATCTTCCAGAACTTTCCATCCGCTTTGAGATAACAGACATCTCCTATTACCACGGTCTCCCCTGCGGTTGCAGTGATTACGTCTCCTGAATAGGTATGATCTGCATCGCTTTTTTTGGGTTGAGGTTTTGAAAACTCAAACATCCCATTTGGTGCTATTGATTCCTTTGCCATTATCTTTCTCCTTCCTCCTCTTGTTTAGTTGTTCAAAACGCCATCCTTTCACGGATTTGGTCAGCGGTCATGCCCTCATACGCTGACGGCTCCGGCGGCTCTTTCCGGTCACGACTCTTCAGCCCCAGTGCCATTGCCAGAGCAACCGCCCCATCGATCCTGAACCGTGATGCCGATTTGTCCAGTTTTCTATTGCCTGCGGCGTCACTCAGCGCCATCGCATTGCTGATATTCCATGTCAAGCAGGGATTTCCGTCATGTATCAATTTCCGTTCCAGAATAGACACTTCCATCGCCTCAACTGCCTGTGTCATGGAAGAATATCCCTGCCCCCAGGGAACCATCCTGATTGCCCCCACCCGCGCCTCGTCTTTGCCGTCGACATAAGCCTCCAGTCCTATTCTGCTCATGGCATTCAGCAGGTCGTCTATTCTCCATCGGTCAAAGGCAATACCGAGGATGTTATACTCTACTGCGATCTTCCCGATCCGTTCCGCCACCCAATCATATTGAATCGCCCTGCCTGGTGTAGTTTCAATCACTCCCTGCTTTTCCCACACACTGTAAGGCACCCGGTCCCGCCTTTCATGTTCAAGGATGGTCTCCTTCGGCTTCCAGAACCAGGAACGGACATGATCATTATCGCCGCCCGATACGGCAACAAGCGCCGTCAAGTCTGTTTTCCCGGACAGGTCCAGTCCCATATAAACACCCGATCCGGGTTCAATATCCGCTTCGCCTCTGCACCCTTCCCATTCAGCACGAGGGATAAAAGGTGAGTTTGCCTCTACTCTTTGATTACAATAGAGGTTACGGAAGGCGGCCTCAAAGGACGGCATACGCTGCGCCCGTTTCGCGGCTGTGGCCATTTCGGAACGGGAACGGAAGTCTCCGAGGGCAGGGTTCGCCTGTTTCCAGTTTTTTGAGTCAAACACGTCTTTATCTTCGGGGATCTCGTACAGGTGGCAGACGGTGGTAGGATCGTTGCCCCTTAAGCCGTCATCAATGAGTTGTGATAATATATGCTGCGGGTCTTTGGCCTGGGTCGATATAACGATAAATAGCGGTTCCTCTCCCTCCCCCATCCGGGCACCCATCGAGGTATCAAGCGCATCGTATAACTCCCGGTTCTTTGCCTGTGCCAGCTCGTCATAAATAGCAATCGTAGGATTTAATCCATACTTCGTCCCGGCCTCTGAACTTACAGCCCTGTAAATTGAGCCGTTTGAAAAGCAGACCATCGTCTTTGTGCTGTCAACGATCTTGATATAACTTTCCAGTTCCGGGTCTGATCTCACTATCTGAGCAGCGTACTTGAAAATAAGAGAAGCCTGTTCTCTGTCGTTTGCCGCTGAGTAGATTTCACCGTTTCTGACGGCTTCAGGTCCGACAAGGTGGGTCAATGCAAGGCAGGCTATCTCTACACTCTTTCCGTTTTTCCTGGCAACGGACAGTATCGCCCGGCGGACTATCCGCCTCCCGTCTTTTGTGGGGCCGTAAATGTCATTGATGAATTTCTTTTGAAACGGCCTCAGCTTAAACGGCTTGCCCGCCCCTTTACCGGAGGGCACTATCAGTTTTTCGATAAAGGCGATTACGTTCTTTACTCGCTGTGTGGGTTTAGGCATTCTCCCTCCTGATTTTAAGTTCAGGAAATGCATCGGTCATTCTTTGTAATATAACAGCGCAGTAATTTTCGCTTATCTCTATGCCATAGCATTTGCGATTGAGGTTCTGGCAGGCAACCATTGTGGTGCCGGAACCGAGAAAACCATCAAAGATAAGATCGCCGTTCTTGCTACTATGGGCGATCCCTTCCGCTGGAACTTCGATGGGTTTTTGCGTTGGGTGGCTGCCGTCTGATTTTTTCGTTATCGTCCATACGCTGAGGGCATGGCCTTCTTTGGGAAAGTTGAAAGTGTGCTTCCCTCTTGTCGCATAAGCGATAAGTTCCCCGTTCCATGTCCAGTGACGTTTTGAAAGTGACGGCATCGGGTTTGGCTTATTCCATACGCACCAGTTTGAATGATCCGCCCATTCCCTCATCCATTCCCAAATCAGGGGCGCGAGGTGGTGAGACGTGCAAACATACACCGTCACGTCTTGCGCCATCGGGATCGCTTCAAGGGCAGGCAATAATTGAAAATCATGATCCCATTCCGCCTTTTTAAGGTCGGCCATCGCCTTACTGCAATCAGCGGCATAAATCCCGTTCTCGCTTGCCACGTTATACGGCGGGTCAGTGAAAACCATGTCTGCCTTCTCCCCGCCCATCACCCGCGCCACGTCCTCGGCCTTCGTTGAATCGCCGCACAACAATTTATGGCGATATTCGATAACAGGTTCAAACTCACAACCACAATCACACTTTATTTTACTTGACTTCATAAGCGACCTCTGGTAAATTGGATTTATGAAAAATAGATGTAAACTTTGTAAAAAAGACGCTGGCGATTACCGTATTTGCCCATCCTGCTATGAGGCTAATTTTTCGCCCTGTATCATTTGCGGAGAGACGACCCCACACCTCAGTAAATTCGGGAAACCGACGAGTAAGATGTGTCGTCCATGCACATCCCGAAGCACCGCCCATTATAGGCGCATTGGTAAAACCTGCCTTGTCTGTGGTGATCGCTTTCAAAGTGATAAAAAAGCAAACAGAAAGGCTGTTTGTGATACCTGTTTGGAGATAAAGATACCTTGCCCGCGCTGTGGAAAGTCCATGTTGAAGTTTAAGGTAAAGGGAGGAGAAAGGCACTTTTGTGGTCAATCCTGCACGGCAAAACATAAACACTCTCCAGAACACCGCGCGAAAATAACGAAAACTAAAATTGCCAATCATCCAGTTTATCGCTCCCATCAAAACAAAATAGCGAGAAGCAGAAAGGAATTTGCTGATTGGAGAAAGAAAGTGTTTGAAAGGGATGACTATACCTGCCAAAAGTGCGGCGCAAGGGGCGGCACACTTCACCCTCACCACATTAAATCCTTTGCGGAACACATTGAGCTTCGGTATGACATCAGCAACGGGATCACCCTTTGCCGGGACTGTCACAGAAAAGAACATGACCACGTTTTTATAGGCAGGACTAAATTTTCCCATCGAGGTTGTGCTCCTTCCCACATTTCGGGCATTTCGTAAAAGCACCGAGGCCGAATAAATCTCCTGACTTAACCTTCCAGACCTTGTTCAGCTCCTCGGCGCGGTCAATCTGTGGAGGGGCGTCTTTAGTTTCAGGCGGTTCGGTATTCAACCAATCCTCCGGCAAATCCACCCCCCAGTCTGCAAGTGGTAAATCATCCCATCCAGAAAGAAGATCCATGTCCCACTCACCCTGTTGGGTATTGTCCCGGATCGTTATTTCCTTTTCCTTTTCCTCTGTGATTCCTTCTATGAGAAACGTCGGAGCCTCTTTGAGCTTCTCCGCCTTTGCCGCCTCATAGCGTTGGTTCCCGGCGATGATAACAAGTTCCCCAGTTCGGTCAGACAAAATCAGCGGTCGTGCCTCAAAATACTTTGGGTTGTCTCGGATAGAAGCACATAGATTTTTAAATTGTTTATCCCTGATGATTCGGGGGTTGCCTTCCAATTTTTTAAGGTCCGTCAACTTGCGGTATTGCATTGCTCCTCCTCTGTGTGGCCATAGGCATAGATGAAAATATCCTCCCATTTATCAATAAGCCATATCTTGCCGTTCTTAATTGCATAATCCTCAAGGGACATTTGTCGCTTTTTGCTATTGCATGATTTACAGGAATAAACCAAGTTGAACGGCTGATTCTTGCCGCCCCCGGACAGGGGAGTTAAATGTTCAAGGCATTTATAGTTATCCAAGGGTTTTTCGCAGTAGAAGCACAATCCCTTGTGGGCCTCCAAAAGGTAGCGCAAAAAGACGGGGTCGAGAGAGCCTCCGCCGTTTTCCATCGCCCGTCTATTGTTTTGATAAATTCTTGACCTTTCCTTAAATGTGGCGTCTCCTCCCTTCCAATTATAGAGATTCGGCCCCTTGCATTTCGGTGAATTCTTGCGTCCTTCACTCATGGCGTTCCTGTGAATATCTGACATAACCATCCCTCTGTTCCAAGCAACCCGCCCCTTTGCCACATCACCGCAGCAGCGGCTTGAGCAATATTTGGGGATACGGCCACGGTAGGCGTTGCCCGTCTTAAATTCCTTCCCACAAAATTCACAAACGAAGACCATCCCGGCATATTTTGTTACTGATTTCATATAGCAGGACCATGAGCAATAAACCGGGAGTCTTGACTTGCAGGCTTTTTTTGATTTGAACTCTCGCCCGCATTCCTTACATACAAAACCAAGCTGCCTGTAGTTACTTATCTGCCGGGGATTGTCCGGGTTCAGCTTAATCTGCGAGAGCTTTACTTTCTTAGTTTCGATGTTCACTTCTTCCCTCCCTTCACAGAGATCAATCCGTCAAACTTACTCTTGCCCCTCGGCTCGTTCTTGATTCCAAGGCTCGCCCTGGCCGCAGGGGTCAGACCAAACTCCGAGGCATATTTTACCATGTCCCTGGCCGCTGTATTTGCAATCCCGATAAGCGGCTGCTGAATGTAGTTTCCTGATACGGTTTTTAGGACAAGCGCACCAAGGGGAGATTCTTTTTTGAGCTTATTCAACTCTTCCTCCGCGTGGCGCCATCGAGAGTACGAAGCGCAATAGGCACCAAGGATGTTCTGGTCAACGTTCCGCAGGATACCCATAACATTAAGGCCATCTGCAATACGCTCCCATTCCTGGCGCCCGTACTGATCAAGGTGGGAAGGGGCATCAGGCATATCACCGGGGGGAGCAGGAACGCCGGAGGGTAAGCGCTGCTTTCCGGGATTCCCGTCAAGCAATTTCATTTCCAGTGGTTTTGCTTTACGTCCCATTTTAACCTCCGCCTAAAATAAGTCGGGCGCTACAAAGTGACTAGCCACCCGGTTTCCGGCACGGTACTTGCTAGACATTTTCGCCCCCCCCCTATCCCCTTGTTATATTGCTATTCCCTCACGGGGAATGTGCCTTATTTGCGCCACCAGTGGTCATCGCTTAAAGGATTGCCATTCACGTCACAACCACCCATTTGATAACCCATGTCCTTGGCAGTCTTCTCGGCATGATGAGGTCGTCAGAGTCCTTGGAGATTCTCCCATTCATCAGCCCCGCCCTTGAATAACGGAATGATATGATCAACCTCCTCAGCTACCGATACCCTACCCTTTGCCTCGCACATAACACAGAGTGGATGCTCCTGCAAGAATCTCTTATTCCGGCGCTGTAATTGCCTACCCCTGAGACGCTTCCTACTCATCGGACCTCCCGCCACACTCTCCGGTTATAGGCATTGCCTGTCATCGTCCTGCCTCATGGGTTTCACTGTACCTCTGGCTCGCAGTTCATCTGTGGGTTTCATCAATGCTCTGGCTCGCAGATGGATCAGCGGATATACTCACTGCATCCTCCCGGTGAAAGAGCTCTCAAGCGATCTGATTATCTTCTGCACCTGCTCCCGGTTGCGGTCAATGGTCTCATCACCCATCGTTGGCGTATATTCGGGGATCATCTCCCGTTCCCTTTTCTCCGCCGCCCGCCATCCGTCAACGATGGCTAATAGCGCGGCAATTGTTGGGAAATACTCAGATTTCCTCCTATGCGCCGTGATTGCCGCCTGTAGTTCAATGTCACTCACCCCGGCGAAATCTTCCATCCATGTGTCTGACAGCGTTCTTAATTCGTCAACCGATCTATCTGGATAGGGATAGGCCGCCTTAAGCCTGATTAATTCTTTTTGTATCGTTTTCAGCGTCGCCATTTTTAACCTCCTGATACAGTCTAAATATCTCTCGTCTCTCTGCGTCCTTTGCCTGAGCGTATGTGGTTGGCTGTGGTGATGCCCTGCTCTTGTCTTTGTCCCGCTCTTCCCAGGTGATAACTGCTGATTTCCAGTCAACCATCTTATTTTTGCCGATCATCCAGTTTTTTGATTGGTAGTGTGCGATAAACTTCGTCGGGTTGATGCCGTTGTTTCGCTGATTACAATACTCGGTCACTTCTTCGAGTGTGGGGGGGCGAAATCTTTTTGATTTTGCCCTACTCTTTATTTCAGGATTCAGAGAATCAGGATTCAGGATATCAGCAGGAGTGCTCTGGTAATTACTTGAGTGCTCGCGTAATGTATCGAGTTCTCCATCTTTTGAGGGTAATGTCGATGCTGATTCGTTTTTGTGGGGGTTTTGATGTTCAATAAAATTACATACTTGAATCACCTTAACGCCACCAGCCTCATATCTGATTATATGATGCGCTGCAACTAATTCATTTAATGCTGCGTCAACATCGATGTCGTCGCAAGGGCATAACTCCATTTTGATCTGTTTAGGACTATCTTTTAATCTGCCCTCCCGGTCTGCCATCATCCATAATCCCGGGACAATATACCGCGCATGAATACTGCAATCTGCAAGCTCTGCATCTCTATAAAACCCCGGTTTTATGTTTCGTGCTCTCATCGCCAACACCCCCCACAAACCAAATTCATAAAATACTTCCAATACGAAACTCTTTTTTCTTTATTAGTAATTGCCATCACTCCCCCGCTATCTCTTTGTTATTGTCCGGATATAATAACTCCATACGCGACACCTCTCCGCCAGTCGCTTCCTCGATACGAAGCGCGAGTGCTGGAGATGGGCGGCGTATACGACACGCCAGTAGATTGACATAGTTTCTGGTGGTGCCGATTTGCTCTGCAAAATCTGCTCTGTTTTTGCCTTTTAAGAAAAGTTTCAGTTCCATGGTGGTAGTATAATCAAAATGATTATGAAATGTCAAGGGGGAATTTATCATTATGGTTAAACTTGATTTAAATGAGATAAAAAGACGAAATCTCATCCGCTTAAGCGCGCCTCAACAACTCCCTTATGTCCACCCCGAGAAGGAGGCGTACGTGAGGGCGTCAGAAATGCCCTGTGTGCCATTTTTTATTTTACTGGTACCATCTACCGTGTTTGACATAATAATTGATCCTGTGGCCTGTTCTGTTTGTTGTGGGGGGTCAAAACGTCTCCCCTGTATCCACAATCGCTTTCATGATCTCGTATGCTATCTGCGGAACAATGGCATTGCCCGCTGCTTTTAATGCGTTCACTCTCCACCCCCTAGGTCGCACCAGTCCTCCGGGTAGCCCATCATCCAAAGTGCAAAGGCGGGTTGCAGCCGCAAGCCAAGGCTCTTGCCAACATCGTGTAATTGCGCCCCGTGACTCACCCCCTGATGGCTTACTCTCTTGAACCCAGCTTCCGTTGGTATCGCCTCTACCGCTCCACCTGAAACATCCTTCGTCGATGCAGTTGGCAACAATCCACACCCTGTCCCGTCTGTGTGGGGCGTTTTTGGCACAAGCTGGTATAACAGGAATGACTGGTGTTCCGTCTTTGAGTTGGGGGAGTTGATATCCCGCTTCTTCAATATCTTGGATGATGATTCCGAGTAGCAATAACTCTTGTCGTGTGAATATTGCACGGTATAGATCACTTCTCGCAAGACGCTGTACCGTTTTGCTTTCCAGCTTAGTAGGACTATATTGCTGTACCATGCTTCCGAGTCCAAGCACGTTTTCAAAAACAAGCCAGCGGGGTTTGATGTGTCTAACAACTCTGATAGTTTCCGGCCAGAGGTAACGGTCATCTTCCTTGCCTCTTCGTTTCCCGGCACAGGAAAATGGCTGACAGGGAAAGCCTCCGGTGAGAATAAAGGGAGCTGGTCGGATGTTTCTACTGTAGGAAGGTCTTTCTTGAACAAATTGTCTATTCCCGTCTGTTTTGAGTTTGGCCCACGGCCCTTGTAATCCGTTCCCGTTGGCGTTGGTATTAGCTTCCTGCTCAACACAACTTCCAGATTTTGGTTCTTGTCGTTCTTCCGTTCCTCCCTGATATCCCCCGTCATACTTGATCGTGGTGTAGGTAAAAGTTTTGATGTCGTCATGTATCGGCACTCCTGGAAAATTCTTGTTCAATACCTTCTGGCAGAATTGATCGATCTCGACAAATTGAACCGTCTTAATACCCGCCCAGTGTGCGGCAAGGGCAAAACCTCCGATTCCTGAGAACAAATCCACATGAGTAAGATTATCCACGCAATTTCTCCGGCAACACTATCCTGCATTTCTCCCCTCGCCGCGGCCCGGCAGTCCTCACGAACGTCATATCGTCTAAGCAAATCACCACATCCCAGCCGTGGTATTGCCACACCCACTTGCATATGTGCCACGGCTTTGGATCGTATGAGCCGCAGTCAACCGTAGCGTGGGACAGCCACGTCACGATGAGCCAGACAACGGCTATTGCGTGCCAGAGACGCATTGTCACTCAACATCGTCCCCGTACTCAATAGCCATGATCTCGGCTATTTCTCGTTGAGCCTTAGTGACGATTTTGTGATGATTTTGTAATGTTCGAGCGACGCTGGGATATTCATCATTCTTCCAGTACATGCTGGATATGCAAGCTGCCCTAATGTCTTCCAGCGCTTTTTCCGCAATCCTCAATAACGACGCCTTAAACCCCACGTCATCGACTAAGCACCGGAGTTCCTCATTGTGTATCCTCTGTTCCTCGCTCTGCATTGTCATATCTCCTTTCATTGTCTTACCTTGTTCGCTAATTTTCTCTGCAAGCGTACAACCATTCCCCGTACAGGCGTATATCTATCCATTATCTTCCTCGCAGGGCCTTACACCACTTCAGGGTTAAAATACCCCTCCGCTTTCCGGCACGCCTCAGACCATGCGGTAATTTCCGATGCATCAATCTCAGCCTCGAATGGTTTTGCTTGGATTTTATCTTTCGGCTGAAGATGCCAAGCCCAGTCTGATACCGGTGGCGTAACCGGCCCAGCCCAAAGCACCTCTTTCGGCATTTCCGCCAAAGTCCGGCGCACGGTCGAGCCATAGAACTCAACTACGATACGGCCTTCATTCCACATTCGTTCGTGGCGCGGATTCCCATCTCCGGACGGGATTTCCTTCATGCTGATTCCAACTCCGGCGATAATCGGCCCCCAGGCGCAATCTCGCACGTCTTCACATTTTTTAATCCTGCGAAAATCCCTTGCCAGAACCGGGCCTATGTACCAATAGTAACCGGGCCGTTTTGGTTTTTCAGATGTCCATTTCATCTTCTTCTTTCTCCCGTGCAGCGTCTTGATGGGATCACCATCTTTCCCCCTTGTTATAAACTACTTCCCCATCCAGCCTGATAAAGTGACTAAAATCCGTAGCCACCGCTACGTGCCCGTGGTACTTTATTATGTCGGAATATCTTACGTATTCCGACAGTGAACTAAAACAATGATGATCTTTCCAGATATTGTCGGATACACCAATTTCTTTCCCCCAAAGGATGAATAAAACTGCAGCAAGAGCAATCACTAGACTCAGCCGCCTCTTTGCCTTTATCACGTCCTTGCCTCCCCCTTCACCCCAGCCACCTTGCGATCCAGACAATAGGCATACAGATTCCTATCGCCAGTGAGATAAGTAGGTAGACGACTACTATGGACATCCAAAAGTTAAATCGCACCCATTTCGGTCTCATGACCCCCCCCAATCGCTTTGTCTCATAAGTATGGTTTTAGTTTCTCCAAACATTTCAACTTAAAAGCTGGTGTGTTCGTGGTTATCACGTTTTTCTGTTTGATTAAATTGTCGTGCCATTCCTGTGTTCTCACTCCGCGGGTTATAATGATGTCCTTGAAGTCTGGATCTTTATGTGCCGCAAATGCCCCCAGTGTGTGGTGGATTGGACACAAACACAATCCGTTTTCAAGATTATATCTCATTGCAACAGTTCGTTTGGTGTAAAAGTGGTGGGCTTGTAGCTGGGTAGCATTAACTGTACATTCGGGATACTCGCACTTGTGTCCGGCTCGTTCGATTACAGCCTCACGCCACAGGGCCAAAAGTTTCTTGTCTGATATAGCGGCCTTCTTCTTTTTTCTTGTCGGCTTCGGGTACGGTCGGATCATTGTCTCTCCTCCTGATTTCGTCCATTTCTTCGTCCGTCGGACTGCGCAGGTCCCCGTACTGTTCCACGGCATAGTTGCCGACAACGGATCGGTACACGTCGCGCCCCGCCTGCGTTTTACCGACCGGCTTCCCCCATATCCTAGGGTTTATGTGTTCAGTGTTCATGGGACCTAAATTTCGGCTGTTGCGGACAGTTGTGCTCTATTGAAATGAGTAAGCTCCATTCATGCCTCCTTAAATAAGTAAATCTTTGGGATCGATGGCAAAGAAGTCAGCAAGCCTGTTAAGCGTCTTAAAGGTGGTTGTCTGCTCCTTGATGATCCGATCAAGCGCTTGCCGTGTCATTCCAAACGGCTTTGCCATGTCAGCAGTCCTGGGATACCCTGCTCGTTCCATTTCAATTTTTAGTTTATGTACGTTGATTTTCATGACTGGTATGATACACCATACAAAAATAATTGCAAGGGAAAAAATAGTACTCGTAAGCGCATGGTATCATTATTGTATTGTTGTGCAAAAAAAAATTACAAAAAAGCTTGACAACAGAAACCGGGTTGTGTAGGATGCAATCAAACACAAGGAGCCTCCCGGCGGCGGAAGACCGGGCGAGGGGAACCGGCCCCTGAGAGTCTTGCGAGACTCAAACCCGACGCGACGGATCGGGAAATTAAAATCCGGCAACCTGGAGGGAGTCGAAATGATTTGCACAAGGTGCGAAGGGACGGGGTTTTTGAATATACATCAACTACCGGACAGCATTGACGAATTTAATACGGATGCAGTGCTGACGTGGATTGAGGAAAACGACAATCACGATGTCCAGGTATGTGATTGCTGCGGGGACGGAGAGGAATGGTACGGTACACCTGGGGAACATTATGCCTACGGCGGTTTGTGTGAATGTCATTAGGAACTAAATCAAGCGGCCGATGCCGAAAGGCTGGGGAACGGGAGCGGTTAATCTAAGTTCGTCCGCCGTGAAAGACACGGTAACAGGAGCCAGGATACCGTATCGGCCGGAAAGGAGGATAAGTGACACACGAACAGGAGAGGCGAAGGAGGGAGCGTCAAATAATTAGGAAATATCAATCACCCGTGAAGGAACTTCCGTTGGGGATCAGGCTGATCGGGTGGTTGCTTTTCGGGTGGAACGTTAGAAAAAACAGAAAGGGATAGTAAGATGGAAGAGCAATATCCGCTTTATCCGGAACTGAGTGAAGAAGGTAAAAAAGAGGCGCAGTTAATCATTGATGCCTTTAAGGAAAAACTCAAGAAAGTTGCAGATGAGGTTATAAGCGAGTTTTATTGCGATGTTGCCATGTATATTGAGAGTGATGCATGGGCAAATTTCCGCAATCAACTGCTTGATGGATTCAAAAACTATGACAACCGTAAGATACAGGGAGAGTATGATTTCGAGAAGATCAGACAGGAGATTTACCTGGAGTACCGGGACGAAATTATTCAGGACTTAAATCAAGACCTAGTAAAAGAGAATGAGAGTCTAAAAAAAAACGATTGAGTTTTTACAAAAAATACAACGGATGCGGTGATATGGACGTAATTCAAGAAGCATTGCACTCGGACAAAGAGAAAGTGCTGGAATTTGCCGACAAGTTGATGGCGTGCAAAAACGATCTGATACCTGTATTAACATATCATAGCCCGGCATATCCGCTTCTGTTAGACTGCGAATTTGCGATTGAACGGGCACTTGAAGAACTGAAAAAGAACGTGGAGGGAATGTAATGGGGAACACTTACACAGCAGAATCAGAATACAAAGGGTATCCAGTATTTGAGATTAAGTATCTGGATAAAGACGGAGAAGAAAGAATACTGATATCATTCGGCAAGAAGAAAGCACAAGGGATTTGCGAGCATGTCGATGAAATCCGGGCATTTGCGGAGAAAGAATAGAAAGGAGAGATGGCATGTACGAGAAAGACGGTATCACCTATCCTCGCTGAAAATGCTTGACAAGGACGTTACTATAATATATTATTATACTCATGAAGATAAAACTCCGAAAAATTAGATGCAAAAGGTGTGGGTGGGAATGGGTTCCACGGAAAGAAAACGTGAGGATCTGCCCTAAATGCCACAGCCCTTATTGGGACAAGGAGAGAAAACATGGGAAGACCAACAGTAGACTTGACAAATGTACGTTTCGGGAGACTGACGGCAGTCAAGAGGGGTCATAGTAAAAAAAATGGAGCGGCATGGCTGTGTTTGTGTGACTGTGGAAAACACACAGTTGTATATAGTACACGATTACGTAATGGTGACACTCAGTCTTGCGGCTGTTATCAAAGACACCAACTTTCGTTGCGTAAAAAAACCCATGGAAAAAGTCAAACAATAACGTATCAAGCATGGTTAAATATGAAAGCTCGTTGCTATAATCAAAAAATACCAGCTTATAAAAACTATGGTGGACGCGGAATTGCTGTTTGTGACAGATGGTTAAATAGTTTTGAGAATTTTTATAGTGATATGGGCGAGATGACCGTGGGGTTGACCATCGAACGTATTGATAATGACAAAGGATATTCCCCGAAAAATTGTAAATGGGCGACAAGGGTGGAACAGGCACGTAATATGAGAAGTACCAGAATGATTAGATATGGCGGAAAAAACCAAAGTCTATCTGCTTGGGCGGAAGAAATCGGGATAAATTACCGTACGCTCATAGATCGCCTAAGACGACACCCACCACAAATAGCATTCAACATGTAGGAGGGGTAAATGTCGAGATACTACGAGAAGGATGGGGAAAAATTTGCCTCTGTTACTACTATCATCTCAGACTGCACGAATAAGTCAGACGGGCTTATACAATGGGCAGCTAATCAAACTATTGCGTGGATTCGTGAAAACGCCGCGCCCCTTGAGGATGGGTATTGGATACCGGACGAGAATCTTGACAAGGCCCGATTCAACTTCAAGAAAACGTCTCAAACTGCCCTTGACGTGGGTTCAAACGTCCATAATGCCATTGAGAGGCACTTGAAGGGTGAACCCTATACTTTGGTATCACCTGAAGCGAAAAGAGCGTTTGAGGCGTTTCTCGCGTGGGAGAAAGAGATTGATTTGAAGCCTATTAGCCTTGAGCAGACGGTATGGGGCGACAGATGGGCGGGAACGCTGGATATGGTATGTATGCTCAACGGCAAGAAGTACGTTGTCGATTTCAAGACATCGAAGGCTTTTTACATGACCGAAATGGGCGCACAAGTAGCCGCCTACCGTTCTCGTATTCCCGAAGCCGAGGGGAGCGGGATACTCAGGCTTGACAAGGAAACAGGTATGCCGGAGTTCAAGGACTTCTCTGCTCGATACAATAGAGATTTAGACGTATTTGAAAAAATGGTGGAACTCTACCTTTTGAAACATCCACGTATAGCTAAACGATTTAAGGAGAAAGTACTAACCTAGATACTATGGAGGGAATTATGAAAAAGCTGGCAAAAATACAGAGTAGTTTAATTTGCCCAAAAGACCAATACAACTCGTTCGGAAAATATAATTACCGATCTTGTGAGCAGATTCTGGAAGCGGTAAAACCGCTCCTGGACGGCGCTATTTTGACGATTTCCGATGAGATGGTCGAGGTTGGCGGAAGAATTTATGTTAAAGCTACAGCGACCTTCATTGATGGTGATTTCAGGATGAGTACTACAGCCTATGCCAGAGAGGAAGAAACAAAGAAGGGAATGGATGCCGCACAGATCACAGGGGCATGTTCCAGCTACGCCCGCAAATATTGTTTGAACGGGCTATTTCTGATTGACGATACCAAAGATGCAGACGCTACCAACAAGCATGGTAAGAACCGCCCTGAAACGCTCCAGGATGCCCCACAAGCCCCTGAACCGGACGTGCCGGACTTCACATCAGGGCAGATAGTTAAAGCCTTAAAAAAGCAGTTAAGCGCAAAAATGGGGAAAAGAGGTATTGATAAGGAAGAGCAAAAGAAGTTCTATTCGTACTGCACGGAGGGACTTGAAGAGTCCGTGGACGTGGTACAGAAAATTCTTGACAGATACGATGAATATCTTGAGAAGTGGAGAGAATTCCAGGGCGACTATATTTCTGTTTAGCGAAAGGAGGCAGTCATGAAAAAGCTGACTATTACAATAACGATAACAGAACCCGAGACACTGGAGATATGGGGAGGGACGCAAGAGGGAGAGATTGCGGACGACTTTCTCGGCTGTCCTGAAGCGTGGGTGTGGCTTGAAGGTACTGAAGTTGAGGTAGCGAAGGGATGAAGCAACCAGAAGACTTTACAGAAAAGAAACAGGCATGGCAATCAAAAACAGAAGACTGGCTCAGAGCTGACGGATTTGATGGGCTGTGGTGTCCAGGCAGAAGATGCTATTGTAAAATCGGGGATTTGGGTACATGCCTTACCGACAAAAAACACCGAAAGACAAAAGGAATCTTTTACTGCCACCCCGGGTATCTACATGTAACAAAGAAAAGGTGGAAGATCGTTGTAGATCCCTTTAGGTCATTGAAGGAAGAAAGAGAATGAAGCGTGTACACTTCCAAATCAAAAATGGACTTCCCCGCCCTGTAAGCGAAGAGGACAGACAAGCACTGAGTACGTTCAAAGAGAATCAAATTATTAGGGGTGATTTGTATGGGGTGAAACGTCCACGATCTGTACTCCAGAATAATTGGCTCCATAATATGTTTAAGATCGTTGCAATGAACACGGAGAATCCGGATTGGAACACACCTGAAAAAGTGAAGCGAAACGTCAAGATGAAGATGCAGTTTTTCAAAGACGAGGTTATTGTAGCCAATAACAAGGTGTATTTTGAATTGAGGAGCTTCGCCTTTGATGCAATGGATCAGGATGAGGCCAACATAAAATATGAGGAAGCCAAGCTGATATGCGCCGATTTTATGAAGGTGAAACCGGAGGCACTTGAAGCGAACGCCCAGGAGATGGGATAGCGAGGATAAAGAGGAGTAAGAAATGTCAGAATGGAGGCAGTATAAACGAAATGTTTTGGGAATGGAGGTCTGACCATGGGAATGCCTTTTAGTAAGATAAATGTCGGAGATATTTTTGAATCCCCGTTGCGCTGGACAGGCTCGGATGTAACATATGTCGTGACGGACAAAGCAGATGGGTTGATTGAGATACGTTCGTCATATCAACATCCGGCATTGCCGGAAACAATGTGGAAAAAGCCGTCTAATCGTATTTTTAACCGGCGTATTTATGAGGAAAAGGAGGTGTAATTCTGCTCTTAGGAGCCACCCTTAGTATGCGGCGGGGAGGCGGAGGAGTAGCCTCCCCTGAAGGGGTTGCCGCCGTTACTTTCTTAACTCCTCGATGGTCGCTTTCACGGAATGCTTGTGGTACGCGAAAAATCCGAAACACCTCACCCCCGCCCACTTGAATACCCTTCGCCACATCGAATTCCCCCGCCGTGCCATGGTCTCGTAATAGACGGCATCGGCAACCGACCGTGAGACAATGGGATCAGAGTCATACCTGTACAGATAATCGTGTACGTACCCTGCCCGGACGGATGTGCCACGGATAATCGGGACGCTTTCCCGGTCGCAGACGAAACCGCTGGGAATTGTAATATCCCGGTCAAGTTTCTCGCTGTGGATGGTGAATGGTGCGATAAACTGCACCCACCTGTGATCGTATTCTTTAACCTGGGGATTCATTCCTTCCTCCTATTCTCGTATGGTACCGGTCAACATGATCTGTCAGGCGTTTATTCATTGCCGACTCTTTCCGGTGGCAGTCCTGTCGGGTCACACGATCTTGCGTCTCCATGCGAAGCCCCTGGATCGTGGTGCTGAGATCGCAGAGTTTTGCATGTATTTTGTCCAGTTCGGAATTAACGTGTGACTCACGCCTGTCTTCGGCTTCCTTGAGCAACTCAGCTATTTTACGATCTTTTTCGTCTCGCTCCTCAAACTTGTGCTTGATGAACGCCACGATCAGAGCCGAAGCGATTGCGGTTATCACGGGGGCGATAAACAGATTATATGTCACAAGAGGTTCCGTCATCCTTTTAATTTCCTCCGGCGTTAATAGTAGCGTCACCGTTGATAATCACTATCCCAATTGAACCGATTCTCATGTTAGCCGGAGCATGCGGCACGCCCCACGTCACTTCATTTGAGTAATCGCTCTCATACCCGGCGGTGTTGTAGGCAGTGGCGGCGATATAGTATTTGATGCCCGGTTCAAGTCCGGGAATAGTGCACTCAGTCACATTTCCTACATCTATCGGCTGGCCGTAAACCCGTGATTCCGTCCCCCAGTAGATTTTATATCCTGCCAGGTCTTCCTCGCTGTTGGGATCCCACATAACCCTTACGTCTGCCGCAAAGGCCATTCCTGCACTAACAACAAGCAAGAATGCTAACACGCATGCCATAAGTAATTTTTTCATTTTCAAACCTCCTCTATTTTCGCCCTTCATGGGCGATTGAATAATGGTTGCCGTCTCCAAAGTCTCCGCCCCAACAACATAACGGGTGCATTGACTTCCACTTATCTCCAAGTGGCAGATGATCCGGTGTGCGCCACAGATACTTTCCGTCCCTGTAAAGATTTAAATCTCCTGCCAACCCGATGTAGTGCAGGCTGTTTTTCCTATGACCATCCCTGCACTTGACATCATCAATCGCCACCTCATATCCCTGCTCAACCGCCCAGAGTATGAGTCCAGCGAAAAGACGCGAGAACAGTCGTCGTTTTTCGCCATATGTCAGCATCGTTGTCATTTTAAACTCCCATTATTTTTGCAGGAATTACGCCCATTATCTTAGATATTTCAACGCCCATGATTTTAGGAGCAAGCACTGTTATAACTGAGACGCTTGCCGGGTATTCAGTGAGTGTCAATGTTGCCGTATCACAGTCAACAGCTACTTTTCTTATCATCACACTACATTACAGCCAGAGAGATATTATCCTCGAATTTGTTCCCGTCGCTGGTCTCGCCGGTGCGGATACGGATGGTATAGGTTTCCCCGGCGGCGCCGGCTTTGAGTTTGT
>Ga0334892_1001209_pt1 | contig 23447 bp, 17 predicted proteins | sample GraSluR3_MG_4_FD_207213 | JGI IMG/M metagenome (GOLD analysis project Ga0334892, IMG submission 207213) | Sludge microbial communities from methane-producing bioreactor in Wageningen University, Netherlands - Granular Sludge_15_04-R3 | ecosystem: Engineered > Bioreactor > Anaerobic >...
AGAGAACCATTGAGATACTCCATTATAATGTAGTAATTGTTCTTATCTATGCCGAATTCGTATACGCGGGTCAGGTTTGGGTGCTTCAGCCTTGTCATAACCTCGTATTCATGCTTGAATTTATCAATACTGTGATCCCTTTTCTTCAGGGTAATATCATGCTTAATTGTTTTCAGGGCCAGGTGCATATTATCTTTGAATGTGTCTTCAACAAGGTAGACTATGCCCATTCCACCCCTTCCGATTTCTCTCAGAATCCTGTACCTGTTTTGAATTATTGCTGTATCAGTTAACATGGCTAAAAACCAGAGATATTGATTATTATACCAAAATTATTCTTTAACAAGTCAATTAAATATGGCTTTTAATTCATTGTCAAAAATAATGAAATATTGTAATAGATAAAAATAATTTGAAATATTTGCCCTGTTTGCAGCCATGTATTCAGTTAATCCTGGCCATTGGGCATGTTTTTCAGGGAGACTTATATGAGGCGTACTGACAGAGAAATCAAGGATTTCGATGATATCCTGGAAATAATTCACAGGGGCAAGATCTGCCATCTTGGGCTTGCTGACAATAATTTACCCTATGTAATTGCGATGAATTACGGCTTTACATATTTGAACAAACGGCTGACAATGTATTTTCACAGTGCAGGCTCCGGCAGGAAAATAGAAATGATTAAAAAGAACCCTCTGGCCTGTTTTATGGTAGATATAGACCATAGATTATACAAGGATGAAAATGAATCAGAATGGACTATGAAATATAGAAGCGTTATAGGTACGGGAAAAATTGAGATTATCAGGGATATAACTGAAAAAAAATACGGAATGGATATTCTTATGAGCCACTATTCAGAGAAAGATGTATTTGATTATAATCCAGCCGTCTTTTCTGCCGTGGCAGTACTTAAACTGTCCGTTTCTGAAATCACAGGCAAAAAAAATATATAGGCAGTAAATAAATAGAACAGTATACCCGGCAGGCTGAACATAGCACCGTTCAATAAAACAAGCTGGCAAGCCTATCCACTGACTTTAAGGAATAATACTGATGAAGCCTCTTATTCTATCAGTTTCCTCTTTCAGTAAAATATAATCCTTCCGTCGGTTGAGGGATTTATTGTCTTTCTGGCCATTATTGTATCTATGACAAGGTCTCTCAGGGATATGTACTGCTTCTCCTTCGGTTTGGATGCCAGGATGCTGTAATGGTCGCCCCCGTTGGCAATAAAGCTGTTTACACAGACCCTGTAGCTCCTGTCCATGGATAAATCCGCATTATCATCTGCTGTGGACACTTTGACTATCCTGCTGTCTTTCACCTCTATGCGCAGACCGGACTGGAGAAGGAAACCGCCGTAGTTATAATTGATCCCGAAGGATTTTTCCAGCACCTCCATTATCTCCTTTCCGCTCAGCTCCATGATATACATATCATTGTCAAAGGTAAGGGAATTATAGATATCACCAAGAGATATCATGCCCTGGGTGATGCTGGACCGTACAGAACCGGAGTTTATAAATACTATGTCGGCCTTGAAAAAGGAGCGCACGCTGTCAGTTATGAAATTTCCCAGGTTTGTCTCCTGGCATCTAATTTTTTGCCTTTCTCCCTCAAGAAATACTTCCGAAGTGCCTATAGGTTCTGAAAACTGTGCATCCAGCTGTTTTTTATAGCCATCAATTATGGAGCTCACAGCCTCGTCCTCTTTGAGGTCAGGGGTAATCTCATAATAGGTATAGTCCGTTATCCTGGATGACTTTTTTGCCCTGTCGTAGACAAAATCTATTTTCCCCAAGTACTTCCCTTTCTGATAGGCCTGGAAGATACAGTTGCCCCCCTCCTCCAGGCACGGATCAAGGAGAACATGGTCATGCCCGGTGATTACAGCCGCAAGACCCCTGCAGGAAGATGCTATTTCCTTTTCCACTTCCAGTTCATTGTGGGAAAGCACTATAACAGGCCCTTTGTCTATGAATTCTTTTACATAGCTGTTTATGGAAGAGACACCGTCTGTGGTTGTAATGCCATCCAGCAGCCTCCTGTCTGCCACATCAAAAATATCCTTAATTGTGGTACCTATGACATACAGCTGTAAATCATCATCAATGGGAAGTGTACCGTAGGGCTGGCAGATAAGCTCATCATTATAATAGATATTGGATGAGATAATTGGAAATTCAGCTGTCTCTCTGATAAGAAAAAAATTAGCCACGGTATAGTCAAATTCATGGTTTCCTATGACCGACATGTCCACACCCATCTCATTAAAGCACAGAACATCGGGATAACCCTTGAATATGGTGGACATAAGGCTCCCCTGGAGCATGTCCCCGGCAAAAAGAAGAAAGGTTTTCCTTCCCTGCTGTTCATTCTCCCTTCGGATATCCTTAACCAGCCCTGACATGTAGGCAATGCCGCCGTACTGCTTTATTTCCCCGCCTGAGTCTTCATTGTAAGGCAAAAGAGTGCCGTGGATATCATTGAAGAAGAGAACGGTATACTCCACCTCGCTGTCATATTCCAGGGTCTTCTGTGTACAGGCCGGGAAAATTAAAAATATGCCGATAATGAGGAAAGCAAGGTTTTTCTGTATTAATCCTGTATTTCTCATATATTATGCTCCTTTGTATTTAGTAGCTTATTCCGGAAAGAGTCATGATACCCCCTGAAATATCAAAAAACAGGTTCACATCCTTTTCAGGCAGGCTTTCTACAGCAGTAAGAATGGCTTCTTTAGCCGGTATTTTCTTTTCTATATCCCTGTATTTTATCAGAACCATACCTTCAGCCACTGAAAGGGACCCGGAGGGGATCTTAATCTTAACCCTGGTATTGTTGAAATCAGCAGGCTGATGAATAAGAAGCCCGATATCGGCACTTATGTCAAAACTGCAGTCTCCGATGCAGTTTCGCTCGGTACAGCTGAAAAGCATTACGTTTAATAGAAGTAAAACGGCCAGGAATTTCATTTCATTTCCCCCTTATCCTTTTTATATTCTGCAGATGCTCCCTGTATGTCCTTGAAAAGGCATGGGAGCTGTCATCCTTTGCAACAAAGTAAAAATAATCAGTATCAGCCGGGTTCATGGCGGAAAAAATGGAATAATATCCAGGGCTGGCAATAGGGGACGGAGGCAGTCCTTTATAAAGATAGGTATTATAGGTATCATCAAACTGAAGGTCTTTTTTCAGGAGAACCCCCCTGTACAGTCCGTGCCTTTTCAATCCATATATCACCGTGGGGTCGCACTGAAGGAGCATATCCTTCTTTAGCCTGTTTAAGTAAACAGATGCGACCAGAGGACCTTCATCCTTCTGGGGCGATTCCTTTTCTATAAGGGAGGCCAGAATAAGGGCAGGCCCTATTTCCATGGGATTTACGGCTGTATGCATAATGTTTTCATATACATCGAAGGTCCGCCTGACCATAATCCTCAGGGCATCCTTCAGTTCAATGCCCAAAGGAAATATATAGGTATCAGGGTAAATATAGCCCTCCAGTACATTATACGGAACATTGAGCTCTATAAGGAATTCCTTGCTGTAGCAGAGCATGAGAAAATCCTCTTTGCCGGTAATACTGCTCCTCATGATAATCTCATTGATATCCCATATGGTAAAACCCTCGATTACGGTAAGCTTCTCGGTTGCAATATCGCCCCTGGCTATCATGTCCAGCACCGAATAAAGGCTGGATGCGCGTGGAATGCTGTAAAGCCCTGCCTTAAGGGTCCGGTCTTTGAAAAATACCCTGAAATACAGCATGGCTTTCCCGCGGCTCTGGCTGATGCCAGCCTCATATAGGTTTGTAATGACCCGGGATGCTGAATCTCCCTTTTCAACCCTGAACAGAAGCGGGTCATCAAGTATATAGCGGGATTGGCCGAATTCCTTGAGGCTGGTATACAGGTATATAAAAAGGATGCATCCTGCAATTAAAATTATTAGAAAGGCAAGAGATGCTTTTTTTATAATTCCTGCCATAATCTTAGCGCCTTGGGCTGTCAAGGTAGGCCTGGAGTATTATCTGGGCTGCAGCCATATCAATTATCTTTCTCTGCTTTTTCTGCTTTATGCCCTGAGAGCTCAGGTTCCTGGCAGCCTGCACAGTGCTCAGCCTCTCATCATAAAGGACGGTTTCGATACCCAGGCTTTTTTCTATCCTTTCAGCCACCTGTCTTGCAAACAGGGAGCTTTCAGTATCTCCCGGCCTGTCTGTCCTCCCGGGAAGCCCTACTATAATCCTTTCAATATCCTTTTCCCTGATCAATTTTTCCAGAAAGGCAATGAAATCATCTATGGCAGTAAGCTCATAGACACTGTGGGCAAAGGCAATCACCTTGCCAGGATCGGAATTTGCTATGCCGATCCGCTTTTTCCCGATGTCCAGCCCCAGGTACCTGCCCATCAGCAACCTTTCTTTATGGCATTGTAAAGGTCAAAGATATGGGGGGCACAGCCGGGCACAAGGACGGCCCTGTTCCGCCTTCTGCTGTCATAGAACTGGACGCCGAAAGCACAGTTGCCGTAAAGAATAATCCTGCCCTCAAAATCATTAAGCACCTGCATGTTCTGTACAGGTTTACCGCTGACTATGACTATTTCTTCCTTTAAATCTTTGAGGCTTCCCTCGAAAGCCAGCTTATCAAGGCTGTGCCTTATGCCTGAAAGGCATCCGCTGCATACACCCATCTCAAGTGAATTCACCCGGTCATAGACACCCGCACTGCTCAAGACAGGTCTTGCAAACCTTCTTTCTACATCCCCCGGTTTCTCTCCGCATATTTCATAATCCCTTATATCTATAGAGCCGAAGCCCAGGCTCCCGGCAATCCTCAGCGCCGAAATCTCCTCAGGGTCAAAACCCATGATGGAAGATGCGACAGTGTCCGCACCAATAATATCACGGCCCATAACAAGGGTATTGAAGCCGAAGACCGCCCTGCCGTACAGGGGAGCCTGGCCTTCCATGGGGATCAGCCCGTCAATTATGTTCATGTCGGGCTTATGGACATATAAAAGCTCGGCAAGCTTCCTGTGAAGGTCTTCCCTGTGAAAAGTCAGTCTCTGGTCATCGACAACCAGGCCGTAAAGATTCTTTACAGACAGGGAAACCAATGCATGCATGTGAGTTTTCATCTTCGGCAGATTTATAAAAATATCATGCTCAATTACAGGCATGTCATATTCCCTGAAGAGCATGGCCTTCTTGTTACACACCTTTTTCCGGGGGGCTTTGTCAATGTTCAACAGGCCTATTTTCCTTTTTTTAAGCTCCCTTTCAATGAGGGACTCTTTAATGGCCTGGGTAAAATCAAGGCCGTATCCGGGATTATCTCCAATGCTCACACCGGAGGCCCCCTGATCAAGGGCAAGCTCGCAAAGGGCCAGGATAACCCTCCCGTCTGTGGATAGGGACGGATTATGAACCGGGTTGGGCCTTACAAGGTTTGGTTTTATAAAGACCTTTTTGGATCTTATAGATGGCAGGAAGCCGTCCATAAAGGACAGGCCCATTTCCAGGAGCCGTTTAATCCTGTCAAGCTGGGCCCTGGAGAAATCAAGGTTATCATTGCCAAGGCCCCTGTCTCGCACCAGTGCTATTTTTGTTTTATTCCGCTCTTTTTTCATTTTTCTTCTTTCCATTCAATCCTGGAGGGTATTTTATATGGGGACAGGGATGTGTGCATATCCCTGAATATCCTGTCCTTATTATCCATACTGTCAATAGTGATATCAGCCCCTATGATATAATTGCCCTTGGCATCATGCTCCCGGGAGTACAGGCTTGCGCGGATTACCCCCTGAATACCCGATATTATCCTTTCAACCTCTCTCGGATAGACATTATAGCTTCCTACAAGGAACATCTCCTTCTTCAGGCCCTTAAAGAAATGGTTTCCCCCTTTATCGATCATGAAATAATCCCCGGTCCTGAACCAGCCGTCTTCTGTAAGCCTATCCCTGCAATCAGCATACCTGCCTGTATACCTTTCTGTAACCGACGGGCCCTTGATCTGCATCTCACCGGTTTCACCAAGAGGCAGTATCCTGCCGTCATCATCCACAATCCTGGTGGAAAAGATGGGGAAGGGTTTGCCGCAGGAACCAAAGACCATTTCCTCATCAAAGAAATTAAAGGTTACAGCGGCTGAAGCCTCGGTTATGCCAAAACCCTGGCGTATATCTATACCGTATTTTCCCCTGACAGATTTCTGGAAATCCCCATCCAGGGGAGAACCGCCCGATATGCAGGTTTTAAGAGAGCTTAGATCAAACCTTTCAATGCTCCTGTGGTTGAGCAGGCTGTAAAACATCATCGGTACGCTTTGAATCCTTGTTATTTTATACTGCTCAATAAACTGCAGTATCTGGGTAGTCCGGTATCTGTCCACCAGAAGCTGGCCTGCGCCGGTAAGAAACCCTGCTAAGAGGGTATTGGAAAATCCATAGGCATGATAGAAGGGGAGCAGGGAAAAGACCCTGTCATCCTGTGTCAGGCTCATATACTCATGAGTGGCAAGAATATTGGACATGAGGTTTTTGAAGGAAAGGCATGCGCCCCTCAGATACCCGTCCTCGCCGGATGTATAAATAATGACTGTAGGCCGGGGATCCAGAACAGGTACAAAGACCCTCCTGGGTTCCAGGCTCTTTATATGTCCTTCAAAGGAGAGTTTGGGATTTAATACGGAGGGCTCTTTTATGTCAATGAAATTGACTTTCCTTTTCAGCGATGACATTACCCTGCCAGTGTATTCCGGTGACAAGGAGTAGGAAATGACAGTATCTGCCCCTGAATCTTCCAGCATATAGGCCATTTCAAGGCTTGATACGGCAATATTGGTCAGCAGAATGGGTATCCCTAAGCTGTTTAAGGACATGGTCACATAGATGAATTCCGGTACATTAGGCAGGCTTACTACCACAGGCTTTCTGCTGTCCAGGCCCAGGAGACTGAAATAGTGACTGTGCCTCTCTGTGGTTTTCAGAATGTCCCGGAAGGTTATCTGTTCATCATTGTAGATAACAGCTGTCCTGTCCCGATATTTTTTCTCAGCCCAGTAAAGTATCCTGGATATATTCAATCAGATTCTTCCTGTTTTTTTCTTATTTTATGAATTGAATGGCTTTTGTAAATGAATTTCTTGAAACTGGATTATATTTATATGGATTAATTTATCTTTATGCCTAAAATGTTAACCTGAAAAATATTAAAAAAGGGAACTATTCTATGAAAATAGGTTTGATAATTCCAGGCTGGAAAAAATCAGGATTCTGGGCGAACAACCCTTTTAAGTTCCCCTACCTGTCCCTGCCCGCAATTGCATCATTTTTCCCGGAAGAACATGAAGTTAAGATCCTTGATGAGAACGTGGAGGATATTAACTTTGACGAGGTTTTTGATGCTGTGGGCATATCCATCCTGACCCCGACAGCAAAAAGGGGATATCAGATAGCGGACACCTTCCGCAGCCGTGGTTCAAAAGTGATACTCGGCGGGATACATGCATCCATAAAGCCCGAAGAAGCCCGGGAACATGCAGACTCAGTCGCTGTAGGGGAATGTGAGAGCTATATAGACAGCTTAATAAGGGATATAGAGGAAAACAGCCTGAAACCGCTTTATAAAACCGATAAATTCTGCAGTCTTGATTCCCTCCCTGTGCCAAGAAAATCCCTTTTATCCAGCAAATACTTCTTTAAGGGGACCCTCCAGACAACCCGGGGATGCCCCTTCGACTGCGAGTTTTGTTCTGTAACTCCTTTTTTTGGAAGGACATACAGAAAAAAAGGTATCGAATATGTGCTGAAAGAACTTGAAAATGAAAAATCCAAATTCATCTTCTTCGTCGATGACAATATAACCGGCGACAGGGAATATGCCAGGAATCTGTTTAAGGCACTGAAACCCCTGGGAATTAAATGGCTTTCCCAGAGTTCCATCAAAATAGCCGATGATGATGATCTCCTTGATACTGCAAGGCAGAGCGGATGCATAGGCCTCTTCATCGGATTTGAGAGCTTAAATGAGGATAATCTGAGGCTTATGGGAAAGCAGTTCAATAAGATAGCCATGTATGAGGAAAAGATAAAAAAGATACAGGACAAGGGCATAGGCATACAGGGATCCTTTATATTCGGCTATGACAATGATACGGAGAAGAGCTTCGACCAGGTTTATGAATTTGTTAACCGTACCAGGATGGATGCCCTCCTCTTTTCCATTCTGACTCCCTTTCCCGGTACCAGGGTTCATGACAGGCTTCAGGAGGAAAACAGGATTATATCCTGCGACTGGGATGAATATGATATGAATACCGTTGTATTCAAACCCAAATGCCTTTCACCGGAAAGACTGCAGGAGCTTTTCAACCATATAAACAGCAGTATATACAGCTTTTCCTCCCTCTTCAGAAGGCTTTTCAAGGCAAACAGGAGCCTGCAGATATTTCTTCCTCAGAACCTGGGCTTCCGTATGGCCTGGAAAAGGTCTGTTTCCTACTATAACTCAAAGGTACCAGATAATAATGAGAAAAATGCATAAAGAGCAGAGATTTCTGCTTATATCCTTCAACCATGAAATATCCCCCTACCCTGTAATGCCCTTGGGGGCATTCTATATAAAGGATTACCTTGAAAAAAATAATATATCGGTTGATATAATAGACCTTTATATTGAAGAGGATTATAAATCTTTAATAAAAACCCTCCTGTCTGATGATAATTACATTGCCTCCGGCATATCCATCAGGAATATAGACAATATACTCTTCCCCTCCACCATATCCTGGATTGACGAGATAAAGGAAATTGTTGATTATTTAAGAACCGTCTCTGATATACCCGTAATCCTTGGGGGCAGCGGATATTCCATATTCCCCAGGGCCATGCTCCAGTATTGCAGGGCAGATTACGGGATAAAGGGGGAAGGAGAGCAGATTCTTCTTACAACATTGAATAATCTGGATAATGCAGAATTTCTAAGCAGGATTCCCAATCTATATATACTTGACTCAAAGGATAATACAGCAGGGATACCCCGGGAACTTCTGGAAACAGGCGCAACATTCAGCGATTCCTGGCCGTCAAGGGATCCTGCTTTGACTGTACCCTATATAAAGACCGGGGGAATGATAAGCCTTCAGATAAAACGGGGATGCCCATTCAACTGCATCTACTGCACCTACCCGGACATTGACGGCAGGAATATCAGGATAAGAAAGACCCAAAGCCTCCTGGAAGAGATAAGTCACTTAAAAAGCAGTTTTGACTTTGATTATTTTTACTTCGTGGACAGCATATTCAACTATCCCCTGCAGGAAACAAAGGATTTTCTGCTCTGTCTCAAAAAGAGCGGGCTTAAAATAAAATGGACGGGCTTTTTCAACCCGAAATTCATTGACCGGGAGTTTCTGGAACTTACCAGGGACACAGGCTGTGATGAGATAGAGTTCGGCATAGAATCCGGCTCGGAAATCATACTAAAAGACCTGGAGAAAGGCTTCTCCAGGAAGGATATACGCAAAGCAAAACAGATATCCGATGAGCTGGGGATAAGAACTATGTTCTATCTTCTGATAGGTTCCCCTGCAGAAACCTTCCAGACCATTGACGAAAGCATTGCCTTCATTGAAGAGCTTTCTCCCGATGCTGTGGCTGTCATGCTGGGCATACGGGTCTATCCTAATACCAGGCTTTACAGTCACTGCATCAGTGAGAACCAGTTGTCTCCCGATGACCCGTTGCTCAAGCCATATTTCTACATAAAAGACGATATAATGGAATACGCAAGCAAAAGATTTGAATTTCTCGGGAAAAACGACCCCCGGTGGGTAGTGCCCTCCCTGGGGATAAACTATTATCCCGAAAAGCTTATAAAACTCAGGAAATTTGGTTCAAAGGGGCCGCTATGGTCCCGCCTTAAAAATACAAAATCCCATAAAAACTAAGGAGTTTATTATGCTGAACTTTAAACAACTGCAGGAGCTTTCAGATCTTTTCGGCCCGCCGGGCTTTGAGGAAGATGTGGTAGAATACCTGAAAAACAGGCTCAAAGGGTATTCGCCCCACATAGACAGGGCAAACAACCTGGTTATTGAAAAAGCCGGAAATAAAAGCATGCCCACTGTCCTTATAGATGCCCATACTGACGAATGCGGATTCATAATCAATAATATAACTGCTTCAGGCTATATACAGGTACTTCCCCTGGGGGGCCTGTTTGCAAAAAATTCCCTGGGTCATAAAATTGTGTTTAAAAACAGCAAAGGAAAACTAATAAGAGGAATAGTATCGACTGTCCCGATTCATATATCAAGGTATCAGGATTCCTCAAAAGAGGTAAAATTCAGCGATCTCTTCATTGATGTCGGAGCCATAGACCGCAATGAGGTTACCCAGGATATGGGACTGGTCATCGGTGACCCCGGCGTGTTTGATACACTTTCATTCCAGCAGAATGAATCAGTATTCGGGAAGGCTATGGATGACCGTGCCGGGTGTTTTATCCTGATGAACCTGGCTGAGTATTTCCTGAAAAATAAATGCATGTATAATCTGGCTTTTTCCTTTTCAGTTCAGGAGGAATACGGCCTTATTGGCATAATGAAGGTTCTTGAACGTATCCGTCCTGACATGATAATAGCCATTGAGGGGACCACAGGCTCTGACCTTCCAAGCCTCCCGGAGAACCTTACACCCTGCTACCCGGGCAAAGGCCCGTGCATAACCCTGGCGGACCAGAACAGCATACTGCCCTCCAAAATCAAAAGGAAGATTGATAAACTGAAAACAAAGGCCTCCTGGCATTATAAGAGGCCTATATTCGGCTCGACAAATGCCGCAGGCGTGCAGAAACTCGGTATAGATGCCTATGCAGTAACTGTTTCTGCCCCCTGCAGGTCCATACATTCGGCCATCTCATCGGTCAGGAAATCGGACCTTGCCAATGCCTTTGAATTTGTAAAAGACCTTGTTCTGACAAAGGATCTTTTTGAATAAATCACCCGGGGGCCTTTATGGCCCCCCGTAGAATATCACAGGCGTGTGGGTGGCCTGTTTTTTATTGATTTTTTTTGATTTTTAACCTTATTCTAAAGCATATTAAATCTTTAATATAAGGAAAAATCCTATGATCGGCATTTTTAAAAAAATGGCTAAAACCGGAATTGGCCGTGTTACCGACCTCCTGTGCAGGCTGGAGTTTGCCCCTCCCTCATTTACCCGGTTCAATGAAAGGCCGGTGGAACTGAGCTTTCTGTTCAAGAACCTCAGTGTCTTTTACCCCAAAAAGATACTTGATATAGGAAGCGGAACATCCTCCCTTCCCCACCTGATAAGGATGTGCGGCATGGAAGTCAAGGCAACGGACTATAAAAGCAGTTACTGGAGCAACAGCCTTATAAACAGACATTATATAGTGCAGAAGGATGACATTACCAATACAGACATAAAGGGTTCCTTTGATTTTATCGTATGCATAAGCGCGCTGGAGCACATTCCAAACCACAACGATGCTGTTAAAAATATGTTCGGCCTTCTGTCAGGCCAGGGCCATATCCTTCTTACATTCCCCTATACGGAAAAGTCATACAAGCACAATGTCTATGAGCTTCCCGGTTCGACCTACGGGCAGAAATCGCCCTACATAACCCAGTCTTTTTCAAGGGCTGAGATAAACGGGTGGCTTAAGGCAAATAACGGCAGGATAGTGTCCCAGGAATACTGGCAGTTCTGGGATGGTGACTACTGGACTGTGGGAAACCAGGTCATACCTCCCAGGCTTGTGGGATCTGAAGAAAAGCACCAGATTACATGCATACTCCTGGCAAAAAGTATGGAAGGCATAACAGCTGATAAATAGCCAAACTGTCTCCTAAGGAAATACATAGAATTTAATGCCTTCATAGGTCCAGCTGGGAAGCTGCATAACTGCATCCCTCTCCGCCTCGCTTATGGTATAAAGATGGCCTCCCCTGACATGGTTGAAAAAGCGGTAAACGGGGATAGTATCCTCTATCTGTATCTCATGGACAAAGAATTTAATACCCTCATAATTCCACTGAGCAAGACTCATCAGGGAGTCTCTTTCATGCTCGCTGATGGTATAAATGTGTATCCCTGTCCAGGTATTGAAGAACCTGTATGTGGGAGTGCTTTCTGGCTGAAGGAATTCCCAGACTCTGAATTTTGGGCCTTCAAAGCTCCAGTCCGGAAGATTCTGGATAATATAATCTCGCTCATATTCGCTGATGGTATAAAGATGCCCGCCTCGTAAAGTGTTAAAGAAACGATAAACGACAGCCTTTTCCGTAAAAGCATAAACAGCAGTAAGCAAAACAGGCCTCTGGGGCATTATAAAAGCTGTTGAAGGGGAACTGCTGTCTTCAATAAGGCCAATATCCTCCGGATTCCCTGTCCACTCAATAAACAGGTAATCCGGGTTATACGCTGTAATATATACTGTTTCCCCCGGATAATATAAGCCCTGTCCTGTAAATTCTGTATCTATATCCGGCGGTGAAGACTCAAGTGCTACTGAATACCGGACCTGTTCGTCAGAACCAAGTTTGGCGGTAAAAATAGCCTGTGTGTCCGGTGAAGAGAGCAGAATCTTGTCGAAATAAGCATTGTGGTAAAAAGTACCTGTTGTATATACAGCCCCGTAATTATCACTGCAGACGCCCCTGCATACATCATCGTATATACCGCCGGCCTTTTTTGCCCATAAAAAATTCCCCTCCGGATCCAGTTTGGCAATAAAGATATCAGCCCCCCCAGATGAGATCAGCTCTGTGTTTCCAAACTCTGCGGTTCCGTAAAAATAGCCTCCGATATAGGTGTTAGAATCTGAATCATTGAATACAGCCTGGCCAGTAACACCCTCGGCATAAATTACCCAGAGGAAATTGCCGTTACTGTCCAGTTTTGCAGTAAACATATTCGTGTCATCCTCAGATGCTTCAATAACAATGTGGCCGAAGTATGCAGTCCCGATAAAGGTCCCTGTAATATAGGAATTCCCTAGACTGTCAGCTGTCACTGCATAGGAATAATCGTTATAGATACCGCTTGCACTGCTCGCCCAAAGGAAATTGCCGTCTGGATCAAGCTTGGCAGTAAAAACCCCGCGGCTTCCTTCAGCTACAAGCTCAAAATCTCCAAAGGTACCGTTTTCAAAGTAGTATCCAGTAATATATATATTACCCGGAATATCATGGGCAACACCGCTGCCCGAATCATCCGGGCCTCACCCGGGTGATCCGCCCTTCCCTCCGGCGCTGATAGCCCACACAAAATTACCATCAGGAGCTATTTTTGAAACGAAGATGTCAAAATCGCCGCTGGATTCAAGGTGAGTATCGCCAAAATCTGGACTGCCTGTGTATCTCCCGGTAATTACAGCATTACCATTCTGGTCTATTGATATGCCTGTTGCGATATCTATTCCGCTTCCCCCTGCTCTCTGCGCCCAGATATATTCCCCGGATGCACTGAGCTTCGCAACATAGACATCGCTTGAACCACTGCTTGAAAGGTAAAAATCACCAATTTGAGCGTTATCATCGAAATATCCTGTAATGAAGATATTTCCAGAACTGTCAATTCCAATACCTGTTCCTGAAACAGATACTGTGCTTTCAATAACATTGGCCCAGAGGAATGACCCGGAAGGGTCTATTTTTGCAGCAAATGCACTTATGCCATCACCATAGAGCAGAATATCACCAAAATAAGATTCTCCGGAGAAACTGCCCGTTATATATGTATTCCCAAAAGGATCAGCAGCAATAGCATACCCCCCGTCAGAGTAAATACCCGCTCCCCCGCCTTTAACTGCCCACAGAAAATCAGGTGCCTGCGAAAAACAGGATAAACTTGTAAACAAAATTATAATGATGCCGACTGATAGCTTCTGACAAAGGGCTATTAGTTTTAGGTAAATCAGCATTAAATATATATATACTAAATTTTATTTTTTGTCAAAAAAAAGTTTGCGGCCAATAACCGGTGATTCACCCTTAGCTGTATTTTCCTAAAAATCATAAATTCATAAGACTGGCCTGAGTTCCGCTAATTAAAGCATTAATATATGTTATGAGGATGGATTTAGCTGACATTCCGCTGAGAAGCAACCCTTTATCTGCAGCCTCTTTGAAAAAAACCAGGATACCTTTGACCAGGGGCAGTAAAAACTGTCGCTTAAGAAGAATTCTTTCTCCTATGGAAATACATAGAATTTAATGCCTTCATAGGTCCAGCTGGGAAGCTGCATAACTGCATCCCTCTCCGCCTCGCTTATGGTATAAAGATGGCCTCCCCTGACATGGTTGAAAAAGCGGTAAACGGGAGTCGACTGGTTTACCTGGTATTCATACACACAGAATTTTACACCCTCATAGTTGTACTGGGGGAGCTGCATTACCGTATCCCTCTCTGCTTCGCTTATGGTGTAAAGATGAATGCCCGTCCTGGTGTTGAAAAACCGGTAGGCGGAACAGCTGTCGTTCACCTGGCTGTCATGGACAAAGAACTTAATGCCTTCATAATTCCAGTGAGGCAGGTTCTCCTGGACATATTCCCTTTCAATCTCGCTTATAGTGTATAGATGACCTCCCCGGACCGTATTGAAGAAACGGTAGACCGGAACCGTAATTCCGCTCTGGGTAACGTTCATCTGCCTGTATGCTGTATTATTGCTGTTATTGGGATCCTCGGGGGTGATATTGGTCAGGATGACAGTGATTGTGTAAGCACCGTAGGCCATTGAAGGGCTGGTATTCCATTCTGCCGGCGCATCGGCAAATCCCTGCGGGGCTATGCTCCCGAAATTGCAGTCATCTATAAAAACGGGGTTCTGGCTTCCCGGGGCAGTATAGTAGAAGCTGGCCAGACCCGAGGCAATACTTTCATTACCTATGTTCCTGACCCTTGCATTCAGGTTTATGGTATTACCGGGCACAAAATCAGCTGCCTGATAGGTTATATCGCTGGGCTTTATGGATGCATCGGTACTCTGGGTACCTCCGGGGCCCTCCCAGCCTGCTATGCGGGCAAACATCCACCATGCAGCAGCCCCCTTAAGGACGCAGTTCAGCCTCATGGAATGGGCGCAGGAATCGCAGTTTCCTGCTATCAGCGCCAGCTGGGTGCCAGGATTGGCGTCTATCCAGTCCTGAGCCCAGTTAGAGTCCTGATAGCCGTCTCCATTACTGTCATAATCGCAGTTATCAGTGCATAAAAGGGGCATATAGTTTACCAGGGCATCGGGGTCATAGCTTTCTATATCCGCAAAATCAAAAAGCACCTTCCCGTTGGCTATGCAGTAGTCCCTGATCTGCTGGTTCCTGATGTTCAGATTGCCGGAAGCTCCTGAACCGTCGAGATGCCCGGTCATGTAGATGAATGTTATATTGGGATAGCTTTGCTCCAGCTGGTTCATGGCATTCAGGTAGGTATTTATCCCCTGCTGGGTATTATCGGAACAGCCTCCGCACCATGACCACATCACCACATTCCTGTCATTCCCGGGCAGTCCCAGCATATTGATCGTCTCGTCCCTCCAGGTAAGGTCGCCGTTATGGCCCAGATCACCTGGAGCCCAGTAATCATTGAAGAATACACCCTCTTCCAGCCCCCAGCCTGAAATATCAGAACTATAGACACCTCCCAGGGTGTCTTCAAGGGCCTGCATTCCTGTCACCAGCTGACTGCCGTGGGATGTATGGCCGTATCCTATCCTGAGGCTGTTCTTGACTGCCTGTATCCATGAATCCGGAATCTGTGTATAATCGGTGCAGTTATGGTCTATAATAACAGCTTCCTGGGCGATGCCAGCAAAAGGAAGCCACAGAAGCATCAAAATTGACACTATCAGGAATCTTTTCATGGTCCTATTCCTCCCTTGATAACAAATATAGAGTTTCAGCTATTATAATAATTATAAAATCATGAAAAGTCAAGAACCAAAATCACTGCATTAAACTGTATAAGATTCCCGTAATGCCCTTCTTAGAGAGGATATACATAGAAGCATATACCCTCGTAGTTCCACTGCGGAAGGGCTGATACATTATCCCTTTCGGTTTCGCTTATGGTATAGAGATGCCCGCCCCGGACATGGTTGAATAAACGGTAGACAGGAATAGTGCCTGCTGCCTGTCCGGCATGGACATAGAACTTGATTCCCTCATAGCTCCACTGGGGAAGCTGCATAACTTCATCCCTCTCCGTCTCGCTGATGGTATAAAGATGGATGCCTGTTCTTGTATTGAAGAACCGGTAGGTCGGACTGCTTCCGGCCACATCCTCCTCATAAACCTGGAATTTGGGTCCTTCATAGCTCCAGTCAGGCAGGTTGTTCATTATATAATCCCGCTCAATCTCGCTTACTGTATAAAGATGGCCTCCCCTTGCCGTATTGAAAAAGCGGTAAACCTCGCCTTTATTCATGGAAATGCCTGCAATATGAGCAACCGTACCAATGGCAGCTTTGGTAAAATCCATGAAATATTCAAGGTTCAGATGGACCAGCCTGTCATTGGTTGTATGATAGAAGTCATTAAAATCATTTACATCGTCTTCTATGCCGAGTATTGCTGAATAACCGTAATTCCAGAAGGATGAATGGTCGCTGTAGGTAAGGCCGTTGGAAACTATCTGAGGCACCAGGTCCAGGTCATAAATGTCAATAACATCCGCCATGGTATTGGCCAGAACCATGGTCTCAGGTATCTGATTCTGCTTTGCATGCAGACGGACAACCGGAGTGCTGTCAGTATCCCAGGCAATCATGTCCAGGTTGACAACGCCCAGTATATCCATGCCCTGATTATAGGCATCCTGGGCATAGTAGTAGCTTCCTACGAGCCCCTGCTCCTCCCCTGTCCAGAGGGCAAATATTATGGAATAGTCAAACTGGTACTGGGAAAAAAGCTCCGCGGCCATCATGACCGCGACAGAACCGCTCCCATTGTCATCAGCTCCCGGGGATACCGAACCGGAAGGCATACTGTCAATGTGGGCACAGATAATATAATATGAATCCGGGTACAGAATTCCGGTCTGCTTGGCTATGACATTCCTGCTGCCGGGGCCTGAAAACAGGTGATATCCTACCTGCAGACCGAGGTCTTCAAAGAACTCATATGCATACTGGGTTGCTTTTTGAATACCCTCAGTATAGTATGAATTCCGGCTGGTTATGGTATAATCCGAACCCCCGATCTCCACCGGCCATTCACCGCTGAGCCCCCCGGTATAATCATAAAGGATTCCGGTTGTAACATTGCTAATAATACCATCTATTACAGGATTATATGTAACTTCAGCCTTCGGGAAATCCTGCCTGCCGGACCTGTAAGGCTTTTGGGACAGGAAAATCTTTCTTATCCAAAGGCTGTTTCCCGAAAGCTTTTCGGCCTGTTCTGAATCAGCCTTTACAACCATATCACTGCCGTCCCGGAAAAGAACTTTCTGGCCTTCAAGAGCCTTTTTTGGATCACGCGCTCTCTGGGCATTGACAATATAATACTGATTGTCGCGAATATCCCTGTCCGCAATGACATAGTCAATGCCATGGGAGTCTAGGACTTTGTAATCCTTTGCATATACCCCTATCAGTATATGATCATTTATGAAATCATAAAGAACAATCCCGTATTCCTCTATTGTATCCATGTGAATAGAACTTACGGCAACCAGATCGATCTGCGGCCTGGGCGAGCTGATGCCGGCCGGAGAAAAGATCCCTGAAAACAGTATAAAAAACATCGCAACTGAAAAAACTCTATTATTCATAGTACCTAACCTCTTTTTAATATATTTACAGAATAATTATAAAATATCATTACGAGGTTAGCAAGATATTGTTAGAATTTTGAAGGCTATGTTTTATGCTTTCATATACAGGTCATGCCAAAATTTTCCCTTGATTTGATAAAATTAATTTCTGTTGACACCCTCTGTTTAATTATTGTAAAAGCAATAAATAAGTTCAGTTTTAAGTATATGCAGGAAAAAATAGACAAAACAAAAAAAGTGGGAAAAAAAGCAGAAGATGCACCCGGCTCATTATATCCTGACAAAACAATACAGCTTGACAATGCAGCTTTTCAGGATTTGCTCGACCCCCTGAAAACCGGTTCTCTGCTAATTATCTCAGGTTCACCTGCTGATATAGGGAATCATATACTGATTGAAGGCAGGGTAATAGTAGGGAGGGATCCCGCAGAACTGCAGATCCATGATTCAGGAATATCCAGAAAACATGCATATATAGAGTTCAGTGACGGGAAATATTATGTGAACGATCTTGGTTCCACAAACGGCACGCTTCTTAACGGCCGGCAATTAACACAGCCCGCAGAATTAAATGAAGGAGATAAGATATTATTAGGCCATACTATATTAAAATTTATGCTTATTGACGGGACAGAAGCTGATTATCTTAGAAACATGGGGCATATGGCAGGTATTGACCACCTGACAGGCCTGCCGGCCAAGCACCGTTTTGATTCTCTGCTCCAGGAGGCTATCCGTAGTGCTATTGCCGCAAAAACACCGCTTAGCATAATGATGATGGACATGGACGGTCTTAAAGCAATTAATGACAAACACGGACATCAGATGGGAGCACATACCATATCGAGGGTAGGCAATATCATAGGTAAGATCATTAGGGGCAAGGGTGAAGCCTCCCGGTTCGGAGGAGATGAATTCTGCGCCATGTTACCCAGGATCGACAAGAACAGGGCAATAATCATTGGTGAGCAGATCCGGCAGGAAGTAGAGAAGGCTGAATTTTGCCTGAAAGGTGTGTCAGTCCGTGCCACCATCAGCATTGGAGTAGCCGAATTGTGTAAAGATGCTTCCACAGAGGAAGAGATCATTGCACTTGCAGATCAGGCGCTTTACCGCTGTAAGAAAAAGGGGCGCAATAACGTAAGCGATTAGATTTGAAAAATTTGTCTGATAAAGGAGAATATAATAAATGAAAAAGCCATTACTGATATTAATAATTGCAGCCCTGTTGCTTTTTTTTATATTAAGGAGTTGTGCGGGCACTGATCCAATGGAGATACCCATGAAAGCCGGTACCATTGAGGAATATAATGAAAGCATATTAGACATAAGCAGGAAAATTAAAGGCAGTCATGATAAAGAGTCCTTCATCTCAGCATTGGAAGAAATAGCATACGGCCCATATACAGCACTCAACTATAAAATGGGCAAGGGACTTGTCGGGATGGATAAAGATCTGATGAGAGGTCTGATCAGCAAGTGTGACGGCAAAACCCCTGAAGAACTTATAGAAATGGCGAGGGAGGAAAAAAGCCTGAAGCTGTCCATAAGCATGTATTTTGATGACAGGGAAAAAATGGATGAAATAGAAGGCAAATATGATATTCATAAAAAGAACGGCAATATATTTCTATTACCCAAAAAGCATCATAGCGTGCACCAGGAACCTGACCCCCGAATCCGAAGGTCAGACTCTCTAAAAGCGTACATAGACCAAAGGCTCGGGTTCCTCATGACAGATATCCAAAACTGGAGAAATTTCAATAATTATGGCCCGGAAATTATCCCCACAACAGATGACATGATCAACCATTTCGGCAGTGATAAAATGTACGCCCCCTATCCGGATATGGAATTCATTATTCTTGAAGCAGGCAGGCCTGCCTGCATATACAGGGGAAAAACATATACACGGGCAAGCAGGGAACTTGGCGATCCTGATTTTATTTTTGATTAGGCCTTAGTTGCCAATATATTACTGCATGAAAGCAGAAACATCAGGAGCGCAGGCAAAGAGATGAGCCTCAGCTGACAGGCATTAGAGACCGCATAAAATAAAGAGAATCTGGTATAATGGATTTTGAAGAAGAAGATAAAAGCAAAAATTTTAATCCGCTGTCATTCAAATAATTGATCCAAAAACAAGTCCAAATTTGTGCTTTTGGAGCTTTTAAGTATCTCTTCGACCAGTTTCCCTGGAACCTCACCGTGCAGATTATTTATATCATCCTGGGCATCACTTCTGGTGATTGCCCAGCTTTTAGGATTCGATATTACCAATCCCCATGAATATAACGCTCTTTCCCAGTCTTTTTTTTTGGCGAATTGCCTTGCTTTTTCAAGGAGACAGCTCATAAGGCATGGTATTGAGCCTATTTTGCGTGATATCCTTATGGATTGTAATATTAACTCACCAGCTTCTGTCAAATTATTCTGAAGGCGGGATATCGATGATAAGTTTGCAAGGCATGCAGATTCTCCATATTGGTCTCCAATCTCATGGTAAATCTTCATTGCTTCATTTGTATATGCATATGCTCTTGATAATTCCTGCTTATCCTGGTAAATAGCACCGAGATTGACAAGATTAGTTGCCTGCAGACGCGGAAACCCTATACTGCGAAACATGGAAAGGCTTTTTTCAAGAAGTTCAATAGCCTCATCCACTTCATTCTTCATTGCATGAATAATTCCAATCAATGACAATACAAGAGCTTCGTAGAGAGCAGACTTGCTCTGTTTAATCACCTGCAGACACTCCTTGAGTTTTTCCATAGCTGAATCATATTCTCCCATGGTAATTAGGACTGCCCCAAGGTGAGATAAGATATTTGCTTTATCAATTTCTCCTGAATGAGAATCCTGGACTATTTCCAGACATTCCACATATATCTGTTTTGCCTCACCGTAATGTCCCAGTCTCTCCTTTATCAGCCCAAGAGTACAGAGAGGATTAATGAGTTTCTCTTTAGATCCTTTTTGACGTAAATAGCTTATAACCGGGTCAATCATTGACTGTGCTCCCTTATAATCACCAAGTCCCTCCAGTGCAGTGGCTATTATATGTTCCAGATTCCTCTTCTCCTGTATATTCTTTGCAGGGATCAGCTCCAGTGCACGTCTTAGAAGTCTCAGAGCTTTGGGATATAAACCCTGGTCTTTGAGCTTTTTCCCGGCAAGCAATGAATAATTCCTTTCAGCTGAAGTATCTCCGGACTTGCCGAAATGATAAGACAGCTCTATATAATGCGGTTCCAGGTTTTTACCGTATAAATTTTCAATAGTAATGCCGGCCAGCCGGTGAAGTGTTCTTAAACGCAGTTTAAGCTGCATATTATATACCGCATCTCTTATCAATGCATGTTTGAAAATATAACTGATCTTTGTCAAAGCACCCCAGATCTGCTGGATTTCTCCAATTTGGCAATGTTCCACAAATTCACTTTCATCAGAAATAATCTTTTGATATAAAAGCATCTTTCGAAGGACACTCAGCAAAAATTCTCTCCCCAGTACGGAAGCTGTCTTGATGGAATTTTTGATATCTTCAGACAATCTGTCAATTCTTGCCAGTATAATCTGATTGATTCCAGACGGCAGTTCTATATTACCGCCTTTTATCCTGTGTTCATGATCCAGCTTATTATTTTCCAGCAGATAAAGAATTAGCTGTTCTGCAAAGAATGGATTTCCCATGCTTGCATTTTTTACAAAATACATGGTTTCTTCAGGGACTGAACTGATTTTGAATATCTCTGAACAGAACCGGGTTAGATCGTCTTCGCTGAAGGCTGCAAGCCTCAGCCTGTTTATGCTGATTTCAACTTCCTTGTCATTGAGCAAATTAAAATCAGTTCCGTCATCCCCGGGTCTGCACAGAGCGATAATAGCAAATCTATAATTATCTATATTACGGATTAAGACCTTAATCAGTTCCATACTGTCATTATCTATCCAATGGCAATCTTCTAAAATAGTTACAACAGGGCTTTTTTCGCATAAAGCTTTGATAAAATTCTTAACAGCATACAGAGTACTCTCATATCGGTCTTTTGCCTCCAGTTTTGAATAAAGAGAATTCTTCCACTCCAGGCTGATAATTGATGCAATGACAGATTCTGTCCTTATCAGTTCGTTTTTTATTTCTATATCTTCAGTTTGATTTATTAATTCTTTGTATTTGAATTTGAAAGCAATTTTGTTTTGCTTTTTATCATTTGACTCAAATTGCTCAAAATAAATCTTAAAAAAATAACTGAAAGGATTAAACGGCTTTCTGAGTATCTCATCACAATTAAGATATAAAAAATTACATTCTTTATTATTCAAGCTTTCTTTGAAATTTTCGATAAAACGCGATTTGCCGATGCCGGCACTGCCGTCAATATATATCAGTCCTCCGAACTTCCCATCAAAAATGGGCGAGATGAAGCGTAGAAGTTTTTTAGTTTCTGCCTTTCTGCCAATGAATTCGCCTGAAAAACATGAATGCTCTTTCTTTGTGATGGGGGATTTCAAAATCCAGGTATCGACCTTTTGACTAAAACCTTTGAGGGAGCAGGACTGGTTAAAATTTAAATAATATTTTTGCCTGAGATAATTTGTCAGATTCTTTTCAGTAAGGATCTGGCCCCAGTCTGCTTTCATCATCAGCCGTGCCGATAAATTGACAATGTTTCCTAATGCGGTATATTCATGTCTTTTTTCAGATCCAACAAAACCAGCAAAAGCAACACCTGCTGTCAGCCCAACTCTGAACCTGAAAGAGGGAATATCGGTCAGACTGAGAGCAAAATCTGCTGCTCTCTGGTATAGTTTTTCCATGCTGACAGGAGCGCCAAATAATATAAGGCTGACACCGCCTTTATCTCCAAAATCCACACGATTAAAATAACCTCCAAAAATATGGCAGTTAGCAATGAGCTGTTTTAATGCACCGCAGAAATCCCCTTTCTCCTCAAAGCTTATAAAACATGATACAATATCTCTGAACTCTCCTTCATCTTTTTTTCCCCTGACAAATCGGGAGATGAAATGATTTTCCAGACCTGAAGGTATAATTTTGTTTTTCTTCCTCTTGGGTTTTGCATACATTATATCGTCTGTAACCCCAAGGATCTTATACCATCTCTCTCCAATCTTTTCCTTCTCAATATTCACTTCTAATCTGTCTATAAACATAGTATCTGCCACAATATGCATCTTGTCGGCCAGATGCTCCGACAGGGCACAATTATTTATTGCCTCTCCCCTGAAAAAATATGTTCTTTGTATCTCTGAATCAATTATGCAGTATTTGAGGTTTCCGCAGGAAAGCCCTATCTTTACATTTAGCTGGAACTCACCGAGTTTGGTTCTGTGTAATCCACAGGATCTGAAGATCCTGATAATTTGCTGGGCTGAATTTAATGCACATTCAGCCTTTTTTGTCTGAAATACTGCTGTAAATGCATCGCCTGCAAAGGAGGAAACAAAACCCCCGTTACTGTAAACCGCTTTTATGCATCTGGTAAAAACACTGTTTATAATTCTTGAGAGTATCTCGGCCCCTTCTTTTCCAAAAGACATCAGATTTTCGGTCATGGAGGTAAAGCCTGAAATATCAATAAACATGGTATAAGCTTCCAAAT
>Ga0334892_1001219_pt1 | contig 23332 bp, 18 predicted proteins | sample GraSluR3_MG_4_FD_207213 | JGI IMG/M metagenome (GOLD analysis project Ga0334892, IMG submission 207213) | Sludge microbial communities from methane-producing bioreactor in Wageningen University, Netherlands - Granular Sludge_15_04-R3 | ecosystem: Engineered > Bioreactor > Anaerobic >...
TCAAAAAAAAGAGACTAGTTAAAAAAACCGCCAAAAAAATTGGCAACCCCCCACCTCGAGGCACCGGATATTGATGAACCACTTTTGGGTGATGATGTTTTTTGGGATCATCAATGCCAATCAAATTGGTTTTCCAAGCCAAAAATATAGTTGCTTTGGTAAAAATAAAACTTAAAAAAGAGGCAATTAGAAAGGGTAACCAAAAATAAGCCATTTAATTATGAAGAGTTTTATTTTCCTAAACGATAACTAAGATTATTTGTGTCAGAGTAAAAAGAGCTAAAAAAGCAAAAACTGACGCTCCCCACATTAGAACATGAACTAAAAAGGGAGAATCAAAAAAAAGGCCGCTTAAAATAAAATTAAGAACAACAATAAACAAAGACAGGGCCGGCAAGGTTAACAGAAACCATGATGAAGCCAATTGGGCCTCTCCCCAGGGTCGGCTATAAAAAAGCGGTACTTGAGGCGGCAGTTTTTGATAAAAAACAAGAAATAGCCCCAGCATAACCAGAATCAGTCCCAGAGCAATAAATAGGGCGGTTCGGGCCGTTTTTTGACCAAAGGTCAATCCAGGCAATAGTCGAGTCTGGCGCGAGGGATTTGAATTAGTCAATTCTTTTAACGAAAATTATACCAAATTTCTAGCGAGCCGAATTGTTCGATCAGTTGATAGTTTTTATTCAGAAAAACCAAAAGCTGATCAAAAGGATAACGATAGCCCTGATCATAGACAATGATTTTGGGAGGATTATTAACAATTGCCGTCAGCACTTCTTGATGACGATCAAAATCTCGAATATGATAGGCAACGGTGTAACGACCCACCGGCACCCGTCGAGATAGGGCATAAAGGTGGGGTTCATTCCCCCAAACAAAAATCTTTTCACCCCAAGGCAAAATATCGTTAATAAACTCAACCGCCTGATAGTTACGCCAGGTGTCGTCGTCAAACCAATTGAAGTAGGCGTCTTTTTCCTTTTGGCTTAAAACAAATTGAGCAAAATTTTGATAATAAGCAACCACTTTATGGGTGTAAAAATGATAATAAAAAAATCCTGCTACTAAAAACACCACCGGAACCAAACCGGTTAAAAAATAACCGTAAAGCTTCTTCTGGCCAACAAAAGAAATCAAAAACCCAAAGATTATCAATAGGGGAGCGACAACCTGAAGCAGATAATGAGGATAGGGCCGGGATGATAAGAAGGCGCCGAAAATAGCAAAAACCAACCACAGGAAAGCCAAGAGAAAATTTTTCTTTTTCAAAAAAAACTGTCTTTTCAAAAAAACTCCTACTAAGATAATGGCCAAAATTATTCCCCGCCAAAACAATTGGTTAGATAATAGACTCGCCCCCTCTTGACCGCCCCAAGAAGACAGATAGGGCAAGTTTTGCCACCAGGCCGATTCCCAATAATAAAACAGCGCTCCCGGCCTTAGGGCATAAAAAATAAAAGTAAGCAGGGTCGGAATTAAAAAACCAATTGCTAATGGCAACCTTTCCTTTATTTTAGCAAGCAAGCTTTTTTTATCCCTGGTAAAACCAATCACTAAAAATGAAAAGGCAACCAGAGCCAACCAATCGAAGAAGGGCGGGCTTTTAAATAAAAAAGCCAAGCCCAAAAATAAGCCCGATTGCCAAAATCTTTCGCGCTGGAAAAAATCTACCCCTAAAATAACCAGACCAATAAAAAAGTGTTCGGCGTTGGTGATCGTTCCCTCAAGAAGAGGCGAAGAGGTTAAGAAAACAAAAAGAGCCGTTAAAAACAAAACTAGTCTTGATGATTTGAAAAACTTTTGCGCTAACCTAAAAAAGGCTATTGTGGTTCCTATCATCCAAACTAACAAAATAAAACGAAACCAAAAAACCGTTCCGGCTATCCCCGCCAACCAATATAAAAACGGTGGTTTATTATCATGAATGTCACGGTAAAGAGTTTGACCTTGACGAACAGACTGGCCAAGAGTCAAATAAATTCCCTCATCACCATACCAAAAGGGTTCAAAAAGAGATGGCAAGCGTAATAAAAGAACAGCAAAAAGTAAAATAAGCAAGGGGGCCGACCAGGTTTTAGTTTTAGTTTCAATTTTTTCCAAGAAAGATGGGGCTTTCATATGCTAATCATTTTAAATCACAAACGCAGACCTTGGTCAAGAAAAAAGAAGTTAATTGTTACATTGTTAAATTGTTGAATTGTTGGTTGGGCTTTGGGAGCAAAAACCGATTCAAAAAAACAATTTAGCCATATGACAATTTAACAGCTTTTGCTTTAAACTTTAAAATTAATCTACACCTTCTCTGTCACCCGATACTCTAAGTACTTGCCCAACATCAAACGAGTATGGGCATCAATACCGGGAAGAGCGCCAAAGAAAAAGCCAGAGATGGGCATTAAAAAAAACTCAAAAGGCACCAACAGGGCTCGCAACCGAGAAACTTCTTTGGGCCTTTGGGGTCGCTGTTTACCATTAACCCAAAGAGCCGCCGCCAAAGAAATAAGGGTCAAAGATAGAATCACCGAGGAAAAATTAGCCATCATATAGCCCATTGACGATTTGGTAAACCGAGGGTTAATCAAAGCGGGAATATTAACCCCCAAGGTAATAACAAACCAGTGAACCGGCCACAAAAGATGATCTCGCAAAACATGCAATACTCGAACCGTTTTATTCCAAAAAGAAATTGACCCGGAAGTTAAATAACGATAAATAATATAAGCATCGTCTACTGTCCCCCAGGCCCAGCGCTTATATTGTTCATACTGATTAATAAGGGTTTTCCAGGTCGAGGTTGATTCGGCGGCATCAACCAAAACCGGCAAGGAAATTGGATCGACTTCAACTTGACCGTTTTTGGCAAAAAAGGCTTTAAAAAATATTCGATAGTCCTCGGGAATAACATCTGGATCCCAATAGCCAATCTCATCCACCAGTTTTAAAGAAGTCGAATAATTGGCGCAACTAATAACCCGATAAGAATGAACCGATAAGGAAATATCTCGAATAGAGCTAAAAGTGTTGCTCACCCTAGTTAAAGCGGGAAGATTCCAAAAATTGTTATAAAATAAAATCACCGGTTGCCAAAACCTTAAGTACCGCTTCGGATTATCCAAAAAATGATAGGTAAGAGCGGAAAAATACTTAGGGTGATAAACATGATCAGCGTCACAACTTGAAATAGTTAAATAGTCGATATCATAGCCCTGTTGATCAACTAAATATTTTTTTGCCTCTTGAGCCGCCCAGCGCTCGTTAGAAGATTTACCGGCCACCTCTCCAGGAGCAAGCTGATGAGTAGTAACTAATAAATGGCCGAATTTTTTACCAAACTCTTTTTTTAGGGCGATAACCTTTTCTTCTCTTTCTTTGGCGTCTTCTTTGGCTTCGGTGGCTAAAACAACCATTATATTTTCCAAGGGAAAATCTTGCTTAGCAATGGCTCGAAAGGTCCTTTGTAAAATATGAAGTGGTTCCTTATAAGTAACGACCACTACAATATGGTGAACTTTTTTCCAATCACCAAAACCCTTGGCCTCCCCTAGCCAATCGGTGATTTTGGAAGCTTCCATTTTATAATGCCCCATGATTGCCCCAATACCAAACACCGCTGACTGATAAAGCCAGTAAATATCATAAGAAAGAATGAAGTAGGCGACTGCTAGGGGAAAGAAAAAGGAGCCCCAAAAGGGGAAAAGAATTAAATTCCAAGAAATAAACCCCGGCAAAATTTCTAAAAAACGCATTACCAAGCGACGGTTCTTTTCTAAAAAATTCATCGGTTTACTTTATACTACTTTCTAATAAATAACGGTTTGGGCGGAACCACTTTTTGAGCTAAAAAAGTTTCCTGAATAATCTTGGCAGTGCTGGGCAAGAAGGGTGTCAACAACACCGTTACCGCCAAAAGCTTCCTAACCAACCCGGATAAAACTTGAGTTTTCTCTTTCTTATTGGCTATCTTCCAGGGTTGACGTTGATTCAATTCCTGGTCTATTGACCGTAATTGATCCCAAATAAAATTCAGAGCCGAAAGCAGTTGATAATTATCCATCAGGCAAGAAAAATCCCCTTTTAAAACGGCTTGAGTGTCAGGGTAAGAAAAATCAAATTCTCCCGACGACAATTGGCAAAGCTTGGCTAGTCTGGCCACTAAATTACCCAGACCATTGGCCAAATCGGCATTATATTTTTCCTTCATTTTCGGCCAAGAAATATCGCCGTCACCGCTTAGGGTTTTGGCGCTAACCAATAAATAACGAGCCCCATCAACACCAAATTCATTGGCTAATTCTTGAGGACGAATGATATTACCCAAAGATTTACTGATTTTTTGACCATTAAAGGTCAAAAAACCATGGGCATAAATAGTTTTGGGTAAAGGCAGGTTGACTGATTTTAACATCGCCGGCCAAAGCAGGGCGTGCCAGCGGGTATTATCTTTACCTAAAAGATGCAAATCGGCCGGCCAAAACCCCTTAGGGGCCCCGGTTAAATAGTTAATTAAAGCATCAAACCAAACATAAAGAGTTTGGGTTGGATCACCGGGAACAGGAATTCCCCAAGCAACGCTTTGGCGAGAAATAGAAATATCATTCAGGCCCCGATCCAGAAAAGACAACATCTCCTTAGCTCTACTCTTAGGCTTAATAAAGTCGGGGTTATTCTTAATATGGTCAATTAAAAACCCCTGATATTTTGACCAAGCAAAGAAATAGTTTTCTTCCGCCAACTCCTTAACTGACAAGCCGGGATGATTAGGACAACGGCCGCCAACAAGTTCAGAGGCGGTTTTATACTCTTCGCAACCGGAACAGTAAAAACCGGAAAATTTAGCCCGATAAATATCACCTGATTTTTTAACTCGAAGATAAAACTCTTTTACCTGGCGAACATGGTCTTCATCAGTAGTGCGAATATAACGATTAAAGTTGATATCAAGGGCCGCCAGTTGTTCCTTGTTACCGGCAACAACCCGATCCACAAAACCGGCTACATCTTGGCCTGCTTTTTGGGCCGCCTCTTCAGCCTTGCCGCCATGCTCATCAGAACCGGTCAGAAAAAAAACTTTTTCTCCTAAAAGGCGGTGATAACGAGCCAAAACATCGGCAACAACTTTTTGATAAGCATGGCCAACATGAATAACATCATTAACATAATCAATTGCCGTGGTAATATAAAATTTTTTCATAAAAGCTCGTTTAAAAAGGCAAACCTAATTAGTTAGGGTTGATTTAAAAATTTTTAACGCTTGTTTTATTTATCTTATCACTCTTAACGAAGAGGGTGTCAGGATTATTTTCAAGAAGAAAGATTGAAAATATTTTTAATCTTTTTTTCCCAGACGGTGGCCCATTCTTCTGCCTCCAGTTTTTCAATAATTTTTTTTACCTCAGGCCTGGCAAGATCATTTTGCAATTTGGCAATGGTGGCCGGAGAAATATGAAACCGGGCTCTGATTTGACTATATTTTTGGCCTTTTTTTAAGGCCCAAAGGACGGCCAGTCTTTTAGCCAGAGCAATTTGCTCCGCCGAACTTAATAATTGACAACAAAAATTTTCTGCTTCTTTAGGTGAGTTGGTATCAGCAATTAACTGATAAAGACAGGTAAAGATTTCCTGCTTTACTTTTGGGGCCAGTTTTTTTTCCGATAGGCGCATAATTTATTAAATTAACGGCTAATTACAATATAGTATAGCATACTTTTTTAAAGGAATTGTCAATCTAGTTCTTGCATTATTATCAGGCGGCTGATAAAATGACCACAAGTTAGTGAAAATGTTTAATTTTTTAAAAAATGCCTGTTACCAAATCAGCCAAAAAAACTCTCAAACAAGACCAACGACGAAAGTTGGAAAACCAAAAAGCTAAAAACGCCTACAAAAAGGCAATCGCTTATTTTAAGAACAATATTTCTGCTCAGTCTCTTGCTGAAGCCTACACTAAAATCGACCGAGCGGCTAAAAAACACCTAATTCACAAAAATAAGGCCTCAAGAACCAAGTCCCAATTGGCCAAAATTTTAAAAGAAGACAAAAAAAAATAAACTGCCGCTTCCTCTGATTTTCCTCTTTTTTAAACTCTATTGCTCCATCTATCGAAACAACAAATTTTCAGTCCACGCCAAAAACTCAACAATATTTCTATACCCTAAATTTCTAAACCACCTATTGGTTTTTGAGATTTGAAATTTTTCTCCAAATACTAAATACTAGATACTAAATACCATTGGCAAAAGCTTTGACAAGTCCTTAAAAAATACCTATACTGATTTTTAAATAAGTTTATCTATTTTTTACCGTGTCTGAAAAAGGGGAAGAAATTTCATTATTACCACAAGAGGAAGGCGGTCTAAGTCAAATTTCTGATTGGGTAATGGAAACGGGCCGTTTTATTGTTGTTTTTACTCTGCTTTTTGTTCTGCTGGCCTTCTTATCTCGATTTTGGCTTGACCAAAAAATCGCCGACCTTTACGCTCAAACAGCCCAAAAAGTGACTATTATCAAGGCCACTCAAGAGTTTGAGGAAGATTTTCGCCTTCTTCAAACTCAAATTAAGACAATAAAAACCCTTAGCAATCAAAAACCAAACCAGGCCGGAACAATTAAAAAAATCGTCGCCATTCTTCCCGAAAATATTAATCTCACCTCTCTTGATATTAATGATAACAGCGTTACCTTTGGTGTCATTTCGCGAAGTGAAGCTGACCTTAATAATCTTTTTCAAAATCTAATTCTTTGTCCCTACTTAAACCAAATCAACATCGCCAGTATTTCTAGCAAAACCTTTGGGCTAGAAACCGAGCTCACCATTAAAGCCCAAATTTTGGAATAAAAAATATGATTAATCTACCAAAAGTATCTTATCGTCACTACCTATCTCAGATACCAATTCCGGTTAGAGAAAAAACTCAAAAATGGGCCCCAACAGTAGCGGCCATTTTCTTGGTGACCTTTTTTGTCATTTTTGCCATTAAGCCAACTATTGCTACCATCGCTGAGTTGTTAGCCGAAATCAAGGCTCGAGAAGAATTAAATCAACAATTAGATAACAAAATTAGCCAAATTTTTGCCGCCCAAAGTCTCTATAATCAGGTTTACGATCGGCTCTATCTGTTAGATCAGGCTCTGCCAACTAATTCCGAATTTACCAGGTTTTCTCAAACTTTCGAAGGTGGCCGTCTAGAGGCCGGGCTTGATCTTAATACTCTAAATTATTCTTCCATCGTTTTAACCGAGAAAAAAAACTCTAAAGCTCCCGCTAGAGAAAACCAAGAATTTAAATTTTCAACTGGATTAGAAGGTTATTATCCTAATCTAAAAAACTTTTTAGAAGATTTATTCAATCAAAGAAGAATTATTTATGTTAATAGCTTAAAAATAAGCCAAGGAAAAACAAACCAGGAACAAGAAAAAGCCGATAACTTACCGCTAGCAATTACTATTGATGGCAAAACCTTTTACCTAAACAGTGAATAAAACAAAAAAAAATAACGATTGGTTAATCATTGCTATTTTCGTTTTAATTTGTGCCTCAACTTGGGCGGCTACTAATGCTTATCATAGTTATGTCAATAAAAAAGAGGTGGTAGCTCAAAAAGAATTGTTGGTTCCTCTTGACCCCAAAATAGACCAGGAGATATTTGACGTCCTAGAGTCTAAAACTCACCTAGAAGAAGAAGAACTAATAGAAATTCTTTCTGGGTTGGGGTCTGAAATACCGATAGCCGAGACAGCAACATCAAAAGTCCAGGAACCAACAAACCAAATAGTCCCAACCCCCACTCCAGCCAAAGATGTGGAAACAATAGAAATTCCCTAGTCGGTAATGAAAAAAAGGCCCACTAAAACCATTCCTAGCATTGTCGGTCTCTTACTCTTAACCACCATTGTTCTTGGCGGAGTCTACTTAACTCAAAACCTAAAAACCAACCGGCAAACATCAGCCCAAGCAAAGCCCCTGTCCGTTCGAATCGCCAATATCAACCACCAGGGAGCAGCCATTTACTGGTTCACCCAAACACCAGCCACCGGAAGTATTAAGGTTAATAATCGCATTTTTCTTGATAATCGCGATAAAAACTCTGGCCAAGCTGGCCGCTACCTAACTCACTATGTTGATATTGATCAGCTAGAGGCAGAAAAAAATTATCATTTCATTATCCTCAGTGAAGGAGAACAATACCAGGAAACCAATTTTAACTTTACCACCGCCCGCAGTCTGCCGCCAGCCAATCGGACCGCGGACTTAGCCTTTGGTGTTGTTCTTAACCAACAAGGCCAACCCCTGCCTGAAACCCTAATTACTCTCTCGTTGGCTGGCGCCACTAATTTAGCTAGCTTAACCGACAAAAACGGCTTTTGGTCAATCCCCTTAAGCACCGCCTACCAAAAGGGCTTATCGGAGCTGGTTAACTATGATCAAAACCGGCAAATCATTGAAATTTTGGCCGAATCCGGATCTGGAGAAACAGCCACAGTGATCACCAATACTGGTAATGATCACCCTGTCCCGCCAATTACTATCGGAAAAACTTATGATTTTTCGAAAAATCCCCCCTCTCCCAAACAAGAACCTCAAGACTTTGACTGGTCCAACCCAGAGACTATCGATAAAATTACCAACGGCGATTACCCTGGCTCATTTTCACCAGAAGAAACCAAGACCAACCAAGAAAAGCTAATAATCGATATTAATAATCCCCAAGAAGGAGAAACTATCTTTCTTACCAAACCGGAATTTTCCGGCCAAGGACCAGCCAATCAAAAAATTAAAATTACCCTTGAGTCGCCAAAAAAGTTTGAGGAAGAGATATCAGTATCTTCCTTTGGCTCCTGGCAATGGGTTCCTCCAGAAAACCTAACTCCCGGCCAACACACTATTACCGTGGAATACTACGACGAAAATAACCTTCTTCATACTGTTACTAGGAGTTTTCTCGTCCAAGCCGCCAGCGCTTCTCCTTCACCAACCCCAATTACCCCCCTGCCAACTGTACCGCAAAGCACCCCCACACCCACTTCCGTTCCGACATCAACTCCTAGTCCTCAAGCTACAACTACTTTATCCCCATCGCCAACAGAGACTGTCACCAGCCCGACCCCGCAAATAATCCCCACCGGCCAAGAAGCCACGGGCCCGGCTCAAATCGTTTCCGGTAGCTTGACTCCCCTAATTATTCTTGCTATCTTGGGTTTAGGCTTAATTTATTTTGCTGTTACTATTTATCAAAAAAAGCTGTCATGATACCACCCCGAAAACCTCAAGGTCCACCACCACCACCACCAACAACAAAACCAAATTCTCCTGAATTCATCAAGGTCAACACTAAAGTTGCCAACACTAATCAGACAGAAAATAATCGTTCCTCACCTAGCCCAAAATCGGCAAAGTCTAAAAGCCTATTAATAATTATCGCCATTGTTATTCTGGCTTTAGCCTCGGTGGCGGGGGCTTTTTTCTTGCTTCAGGAAAGACAAGATATTAGAAAGGGGGCAACGGATTCTGGTAAATTAATCTGTATGCCAGTCGATAATAATGGCAACATTACCAACGATAAATACAAGTATGATCGAATGATAATTAAAAATGAAACCGGCCAAGATATTCAAATTAAAATCCAAACCAATCTTTGTCCTTATCAAAACCAAACACCCCAGCCCGGTTATCGCTGTGATGATTACGTTAGCGCCAACCCTTATATTGTTCGAGCCGGATCTCAAGCAATCGTCCCTAGCGCCGATACCGCTTCTTGGTTGCCCGCCGATTGGGTTTCCTGCCAAAAAATCGGCCAATTAGACATTCAAAAAGATGAAGAACATTACCAACATGTCGGCATCGATCCAAATTCTATCCCCGACTGTTTCAATACTGTTGATAATCGAGTTTGGGAGGGGGGAATAGCCTTTACTATTAAGGCCAATCCAGAACCCTGTTGCCCAGAAATAACTCTAAACATTGAGCCCAATAATCCTAATCCCGATGACCCAATCGCTTTTAAAGCTTATAGCCCTGAGGCCTTAGCCTGTACAGAGCTAATCTCTAATGATCACGGATTGAGAGAAGAGCCAAAATGGGTTGGCGTTGAGGGTAACTACTATTGGCTCTGGTCTGGCATTGCCGGAGACCAACCAGGAGAATATCTTTTTACTTTTAAAGGCAATACTCAAGATTCTGGTCAGGGTGATTGTCCAAGCCGGGCCGTTGGTGATTGGTGCCAAACCACAAATAGCCTTACTATCGGCTCCCCACCTGAGCCAACACCAACAAAAGCAGAACCCACCATTACCCAACCTGGGTATAGCTGTAATTGTCATACAATAAAAATTTATGACCAAGACAAAAATTTGTTGGCCAACGATCAACTAGAAAACCTTAAGGCCGGTGACCTAATCTATATTGGTGTTGTCGCCAACAACGGCTATCCTAATTACCCGGTCGATAAGGCCCGGATTCGCGTTAATCGCAGCTATTGGTTGGAGCAAGACGAAACAACGGAAAAAATTAATCATGATTATCCTGCCCACCTAACAGAATTTATCAAACCCTATACCATTCCCGATGGGATATTAAATTTCAAAATTGAAGCCGAAGTTTATCTTGATGGCCCAAGTGGAATTGGGGGCTGGTTTTAAATTAAAATGACTAAAAAAATTCCCAAAACAATTGCCGTTATTCTTTCCAGTCTTGCCTTGTTGGGATTAACGGTTTTCTTGGCTTATAAGATCTATCAAACCAGAGAAGAAAACCTAGCCCCAACCGAGCCGGAAGCAGTTAGCGAGGATTGCACACTAGAATTTAGTATTACCCCTCAAAAAACCCCAGTCACCTGTGAAGTAGCCGGCTATGAAATAGAAGATGATAACCGAGTTGGTTTTTACTATTTAAGAAGGCTAATTGACCCTGATTATATTTGGCAAAAAGACGATCGGCTAGTAATTACCAGAGAGCCATTTGAAGAATATCCCGATTACAAAATCAAATATTTCATTCCCACTGATAATCTTGATTTTATTGATTCCGATGGAACGAGAGACAAAAAATTTCTCGTGACAGATTACGATGAGGCCAGCGGCACAATTATTTTTAACATGGGTTATACCAGCAACGCTTTCCAAGTCGGTGTAAGGGGGGGAACAGACCAAATTGTTGTCAGAGCCGAGGTTTTAAACAACTCAGACGAAAAGATTCTTGATTGTGAAGAGTTAATTCTTAACCGAGAGCAGCCAACCACCCCTACGGCTACCCCAACGCCAACCGCCACCCCCACCTCAACCCCTACTCCCACTCCTCAACCGGAAGCCACCGCCACCCCAATAGAAACAACTGAAGCTCAACCCACTCAAGAACCAGACCTTGTCGTCCAGGCCTCTCCCACCAGCCCACCACCAACCGCCCTGCCTGAAGCCGGTAGCATCCTGCCTACCTTGGGAGTAATTTTAGGCGGATTAATCCTAGGGACCATGGGGTTTTTCTTCGTCTTCTAACTTTTTTTAATCAATGAGCAAAAAGACAGTCGCTATTGTTGGCGGCGGCATCACCGGTCTATATTTAGCCTACCGACTAAGCCCAAAATATCAAGTTACCGTTTTTGAAAAAGAGGCTAATTTAGGCGGGCTAATGTCGGCCATAGAAACCGGACCCGGCTGGCCGATTGATAGCTTTTACCATCATTTTTTTTCTTCCGACAAAAAATTAATTACCCTCCTTGAAGAATTATCCCTGCCTTATTTTTTTACTAAACCAGTTACGGCAATTTGGCAGAACAACAAGGTTAGCCCTCTTTCTTCCCCTCTTGACGTTCTTACCTTTCCCAATCTGGGCCTATTAACCAAAATCCGTTTCGGCCTAGCAACTCTTCTGCTAAAAATTCTCCCCAACTATCGATTTATCCGGGCCAATCAAAAGGCCAACGATTTCTTTCCTAAACTAATGGGCCAATCCGCCTATCAGGCTATTTGGCAACCATTAATAAGAGGCAAATTTGGCCCTTATCAAAATCAGGTTTCCGCCGTTTGGCTTTGGGCCAGAATTAAAAAAAGATCAGAAAAACTTGGTTATCCAGAAGGAGGTTTTAGCCAATTAACCCAAAGGCTAAGTCAAAGAATTATCGCCCAAAATGGCCAAATTGAAACCAATCAACCAATTATCAGAAAAAATCAATTAAAACAATTTGACAAAATCATTTTCACCACCCCAAAAACAATCTTTAATCAAATTTATCAAAACCATAATAACAAAAGGCCTCGACCCTATTTGGCCAGCCTAAATCTAATTTTATCTGGCCCAAAACCAATTCTTAACAACAATGTCTATTGGCTTAATGTCGCCGAGCCGGGCTTTCCTTTTGTGGCCCTAATTAATCAGGCCGGCCTAGTTGATCCGCAAAAATATGGCGGTAACTGCCTTACCTATATCGGCGGCTATTATCCTCAGGATGACCCCATCCTAAACAAGCCGGCCGAAGAGATTTTGGCTGAATTTAAGCCATTTATACAAAAAATCAACCCCCATTTCCGACCTGAACAATATCAACTCTTCTTAACCAAATACCGCTGGGCTCAGCCGGTTCCCATTCCCAGCCCTTATCCTAAAACAGATTCCTTTCAAACCCAAAATAAAAATGTCTATCTGATTAACATGGAGCAAATTTTCCCTTGGGATCGGGGTGTTAATTATGCCATTGCTTTGGCTGATAAATTTTTAAAATCGATTGCTCTTAATAGTTAGTTGGTCTAAAATAGGGTTAATGTCTAAACTTAAAGCCCTTTTTATTTCTCTAAGGCCCTATCAGTGGATAAAAAATTTAGCCATTTATTCGGCCATTCTTTTTACTGGCCACTTATTTGACGAAGGTTACTTTCTTTTAACCACCATCGGCTTTATTATCCTCTGTCTACTATCCTCAGCCTCATATTTACTAAACGATATTGTTGACGCCTCTCACGATCGCCTTCATCCGGTGAAAAAAAACCGGCCCATTGCTTCCGGAAAATTACCTATTGACACCGCCCTTCAAATATCAACTAGCCTATTTATCTTTGGCTTGGCCGGAGCCTTCTTAGTCAACAAAAATTTCTTTTTTGTTTCTCTAATTTTTACTCTTCTTCATTTCGCCTATTCTTTTTTTCTGAAAAAAAAGCCGCCATTAGATATTCTGGCCATCGCCGCTTCTTTTGTTTTACGAGCCCTAGCCGGAGAAGTATTAACCGGTTTCCATATCCCTATTTGGCTATTATTCTCGGTTATTTTTTTATCATTATTTATCGCTAGCGGGAAAAGAAGGTCCGAGCTAATTAAAGAAGGAAAAGAAACTAGACCGGCTCTAAAACAGTATCGCCAAGAATTACTGAATTCTTATTTATCTATTTTTGGCACCGCCACCCTAATTTCCTATGCCCTGTTTACCTTTACCGCTTCCCCCACCGACTTTGGTGATAAGCTTCTCAGCTTCTTTCTGGAAGACTATTCCCAAACAATAAACAGAAAATGGTTAATGATCACGGTGCCCTTTGTCATTACCGGTTTAATGCGTTATGCTCAACTAGTTTTTTTAGCCCAAGAGGGTGAGGCGCCGGAAAAAACCATTAAAGACCCCTATCTTTTTCTTTCTATTTTGGGCTGGGGGATAACTATTTTTGCCATCATTTATGTCTTCTAGGAAAAAAATCTTTTCCCTAGTCATTATCTTGGCTTTGACACTTTTTTTTCGCTTTACTGGTCTAAATTGGGGAGAGGACCATTATTTTCATCCTGACGAAAACAATATGGCCCAAGCTGTTCTTTCCCTGGATAAAACCAACCAGCCTGAGTTTTATGCCTATGGTCAATTGCCTCTTTTTATGGCTCTTTTTTCCGCCCGAACCTATAACTTATTTTCTTTTATCCACCAGCAAAATCAATTAAATTTTTCCGAGGCCATATTTTTCCTTCGCTTTTGGTCAGCTATCGCCGGAGTAATCACTGTTTTTTTGGTTTATTTATTAGGGAAAAAGCTGATCAATACCCAATCGGGAATAATGGCTGCTGCTGTTACCGCTTTTTTACCTGGGCTAATTCAGGCTGGGCATTTTGGCACCACCGAATCACTCCTGGCCTGCTTTTATCTGGCGATTGCCCATTACTCACTAAAAATTTATCAAGAAAAAGGTATTAAAAACTTTCTGTTCACCGGTCTATTGTTGGGTTTAAGTTTAGCCACTAAAATATCAGCAGCTATTTTTATATTTTTGCCCTTAACCGCCGTCATAATCAATCTTAAAAAAGAAAAAAGATTAATTAAAAAGCAACTAGCCGGCCTGGCTATTTTACTCCTATCGGCCCTTATCACTACTATAGTCTTTTCACCTTTTTTAATTATTAATTTTTCTCAAAGTCTGACCACCCTAAAATACGAAATTGCCGTTGCCAAGGGAGAAGTTGTTCCCTTCTATACTCGACAATTTTTAAATACCAAACCGTTATGGTTTCAAATCAGGAGGGTCTTTCCCTTTTTACTTGGCTGGCCGGTTTTTATTATTTCTTTTTTTGGAATAATCGATATCTTAAAAGAGAAGAAGAAAAAACAACCTTGGTTAATTGTCTTACTGCCAACCTTAATTTTTTTTCTTTATCAGGGGCAATTATTCGTCAAGTGGACCCGCTTCATGGTACCAATACTGCCGGTGTTTTCACTTCTGTTTAGCGGGGCGATTATTAGGCTTCCCAAACCAATACAATATATTGTATTAATGGTGTCGTTTTTGCCGGGATTGTTTTTTTTCGACCTGGTTTATACTCAACCTGATATTCGCCAGCAGTTTTCTCTTTGGGCCAAAGAAAACCTTTCTCAAAATTCAATAATTCTTTCTGAGTCGGGCAATGTCGTCAATTTACCTATTAATACTAACCATCACATAATTAATTTTGATTTTTACCAATTAGAAGAAGAGGGTCAATTAGAATTTCTTTGCCAAAATCTTGAGAAAGCCGATTATGTTCTTGTTCCCAGTCGAAGAGTTTTTGCCAACCATAAAAAAAATCAATTTCCCATAACCGCCAATTACTACCAAAAACTTTTTTCCGACCAATTGGGATTTTCTCTTTTAGAAACCTTCTCTCCTACTGGCCGTTACCACTTAACTAATCTTTATTACCAAACAAGCGAAATTAGCGCCGAGGAAACCTGGACCGTTTTTGATCACCCAACTATTAGACTGTATCAAAAAACCAAGCCTTATTTGGCCCAGGATTATCAAAACATTCTTTCCCGATGAGGAAAAAGTCATCTCATTACCAAATTTTCATTTTACTCCTGCTGGTTGGGGCAACCATTACCCGCCTATTTGGTATTAATTGGGACCAAGGTTATTATCTTCATCCTGATGAAAGAATGATTTTCCTTGTCGCCCATCGTCTAGCCCGGCCCCAAAGCCTAACAGAGTTCTTCCAAGCCCAAAGCCCCCTAAACCCTAAATTCTTTGCTTACGGCTCTTGGCCGATTTATCTGTTGCGAGGCTCTTTTTCTTTAACTGGATTATTACGGCCCGATTTGGCTACCTATTCTGAAAGTTATCTTGTCGGTCGAACCCTATCTGTTCTTTTCGACCTGGGAACAATTATTTTCTTAATAAAAATCGGCCAACAACTAGGCGGCAACAAAAAAACGGCTTTTTGGTCGGGATTATTTTACGCCCTTGCTGTTCTGCCGACTCAGTTAGCCCACTTTTATACCGTTGACACCCTCTTAACATTCTTTATTGTTGGTACCATTTTCTTTTCTTATCAATTTATTGACCAACCAAATAAAAAGCCCTTAATCTGGTCGGGAATCTTCTTCGGTATGGCCTTGGCTAGTAAAATTTCGGCTCTTCCTTTTGGTTTGATTATCTTGGGGGCTTGTTTATTGGCCAACCGATCAACTCCAAAAGCCAACTGGAAAAAAATTATTAGTAACCTAATTGGCGTTGGTCTGGCAACTATGTTTACTTTTATTCTTCTTTCTCCCTATACTCTAATTGACGCTGGCACCTTTATCAGCCAAATTAAAGAACAACAAGCCATGACCAAAAACCCCTTCATTTTTCCCTATACCTTACAATATGTTTTTACTCCCGCCTATTGGTATCAGTTGAAAAATTATTTTCTTTGGGGAGCAGGACCGTTTTTGGCTGGAGCGTCTTGGTTAGCCTGGCTATTATTGGCCGGTCAAACACTAAAAAAACCTCAATCTCTTAAAAACCAAAAAATCGCCCTTCTTTTGGGGGCTAGTTTAATTTATTTCCTAATTATTGGCCAATTTGCCGTCAAATTTATGCGCTATCTTCTACCCCTTTATCCCCTGATGGCCCTTTTGACCGCCCTCTTTTTCTCAAAACAAAAATCCTGGACCCGATGGTTAATTGCCCTGCCTTCCTTGGTTTGGCTGTTGGCTTTCTTGTCAATTTACACTAAACCCCATTCCCGAATTGAGGCTTCGACCTGGATTAATCAGAATGTTCCTCCCGGCTCAACCATTGCCGTCGAACACTGGGATGATTGCCTGCCTCTTTTTGGTCAGGAAAATTATCAATTTGAAACTCTCGAGCTTTATCAGCCGGAAAGTTTTGCCAAGTGGGAAAAAATCGACCACCAACTAGAACAAGCCGATTACCTTATCATTGCCAGCCATCGCCTTTACCAACCCTTGTTAAATCTTTCAGACTGTACTCGTTTGCCTGCCAACAAATGTTATTCCCAAACCGCCCAATACTATCAAAAATTGTTTTCCGGCCAATTATCTTTTAACGAAGTGGCCCATTTCCACCATCAGCCAACAATTAACCTTGGCAGTAAAAGTCTGGTTATTAATGATTTTGGGGCCGATGAATCGTTTACCGTTTATGATCACCCGCCAATAATGATCTTCAAAAAAAGCTTACCATGATAAAATCCTAATGATGGCTACTGTTTTTATAAACAAAACCACTCCTGAAAATGTTGTTGAGGACTATGAAAAACTGGTAAAACAATTCCACAAGCAACTTTCTCCTCGAGGACCAATTATTATTAAGCTAAACCTCTCTTGGACCAAATTTTATCCGGCCTGCTCTTCGCCTCCCTGGCAATTAGAGGGAATCATAAGGGGTCTTTTATCGTTAGGGTTTTTACCCAAACAGATAATTCCGGTAGAAAATAAAACCGTCGTCACCAATGTCAAAAGGGGCGCTATTAATCATGCCTGGGATAGGGTATGCCAAAAATATCAAGTTAAAATTCGTTTTTTGGACGATGAGCCATATTGCCTTTATCAACCTAAGGGGAAAATGCTGGTTCTTGATAAAGTTTTCCCCGACAGTATTAGTCTGCCCAAAATTATTTTTGATAAACCCCTAATTAGTCTCTGCACCCTAAAAACCCACGTTTTTACTCAAAATACCGGGGCCATTAAAAACTATTTTGGCATGCTCAACACTAACCGCCACTATGCCCACCGTTTCATTCACCAGGCCATTATTGATTTGCTAACTATTCAAAAAGAAATTCACCCTCAAATAGTGGCTTTCATGGACGGAACAACCATTGGCTATGGTTCCGGCCCTCGAGCGATGAAGTTAAAAAAAGCTAATCTTATTTTAGCTAGCACCGATGAGGTTGCTCTTGACTCAACGGCAGCCAAAATAATCGGGCTAAACAAAAATAAGATCGACTATCTTACTTTAGGTAAAAAATTAGGCTTAGGCGAAAACCAGACCAAAAATATTCATTTTCGCTTTCTAGGAAAAATTAAAAAACTACCCAACTTTCGACTTAAGGGGGCTGATAACACCGCCTCTTGGGGACAAAAATTTATTTATCATCATTGCCCTTTATGGTTAGAAAAACTGCTACTGCAAACCATCATCGCCCCTTGGTCTTATCTGGCCTCACGACTTTATTACGATCTCTACTGGTACCAGACAATGGGCAAAAAAAGGCTAAAAACCTTCTTCGCCTCTGATTGGGGTCGGCTTTTCCAAAAATACCGCCAAAAATAACTTAAAAATCAAGAGCTATTGGCCAATTATCCTGAAAAAGTCAAAACTTTTACTATCAACCCAGTAGGTTTTGGTTTGAGGAACTTCTTTTCTTAAAAAGGCGACAATTTGATCATCATCCTCAAAATAAAATTCCAGTTCCAGCTTTTTAATTATCTTCTTCTTAAAAATATGAGGAGGTAAATCGATCTCGTTAATAAAAACCCGAGAAACTTTTCCGGCTAATTCTCTCTTAACCAACCACCTAGTGGTTTCTTTTGCTAAAAAACTATAACGGCCGGAAATTAAATAAATTTCAAAACTTGGGTCCTGACTAATTTTTTTTAAAAAAGCTAAATTATCTTTTATCGGTGGTCGAAAAAAATAATGATGAGATATCTTCCTTAACCACTGGTGGCGTTTCCCGGTGGGGAATCGATAAATTAAGCCACTATCTTTTGTCCCTCGAAACAGTCTTTCTAGTAAGCCCCTTGGTACCAATGGCGGACGACCGATAATCACCCCATCCAAATCAAAACCAATTTTTATTTTTTTCTCTTGAACCATTCAGTTACCAAAATTTTCTCTATTATAACAGCTTTAAAAAAACAACCCCTCCCCCTCTTTTTCCACCTTTCTTCCACCTTTAGGGTGTAAACAATGTCATCCTGAGGCTGTCTTCTTTTTCTCGTCATCCTGGCCCTCTCTCTTCCCATCATCCTGGCCCTCTCTCTTCCCATCATCCTGGCCTCCTCTCTCCTCGTCATCCTGGCCTCCCCTCTCCTCGTCATCCTGAGGACGAAGTCCGAAGGATCTCCCAAGATTCTTCGTCCGTCGGTTGACGGGAAAAGTAATCGTCATTCTGAAGGAGCCTCAAGCGACCGAAGAATCCCGTCCGAGGATGAGATCCTTCTCGGAAAGGCCGGACAAACAGACTAGATGCTAAAGACTGTCTTTACGGAGCCAGTTCCTGCCAAAATTGAGGAGCATAACGAAGAACCCTGGGAGCGGTAAAAAGGTACTTAGGATCAAAGCGAAACAATTCGGCCGGAAGGGTTTGATTGCCGGCCCCCAAGTCCCGGCCTAAAGAGAAACCGTTTCCAGCATAAAATATCCCTCGGCCAATAAAGCGATTGGGGCCAGGGCTGGTAATGATTTGGTCGCCGGCGACAAAAACTCCTAGGGCTGAGGCGGTGCCCAGATAAACACCGGAAGTATCGCCGGTATTACCTAAAAAAGAGATATTGCCCGAGGCAATTAAGGCAAAGAAGTCGGCCGGGGCCAATTGTTCACCGTCTTCTAAGTTAATGTCAATATCACCATCAAAGAGGACAATGACTTTACGGCCGGTAAAGTCCCAAGGGGAGGTAATGGATAAGGTTCCATCATTATTGCTGGGGTCGTCTTGATAGACAAAGACTTGTTGGTCGGGATTAGCATTAACGGCCACCTCAACTGCCCCACCTTCTCCACCGGTAACAAAGACAATCTCCGGATTGGCCGGGTTAACATCTAAGATACTGGTAAAGTAATTGTAGGTGTAACGATTAACTAGGCGGGATAAATCGGCTTCTACCAGCCAATCATCATTGTCGGGGTTGGACTTGGTGGCCGCCAAAGCATCACCAAAGTCTTTGGTAGTCGAGGGCGAAGAGGAAATTAGGCCGGAATCGCCAAAATGGGCCTCAGAGTTAAGAGAAAAATATCGGGCCCAATCGGCCACTGTTTCGGGAACCAGGGAGGTGACCCCATTATGACCATAGATGTTTCCTGATTGGCCCTGGAACCAGCCAACCGGGTAAAGGGTGGTAAAACACCGGACTTCGGATTCGGCTGACAAAGCTCCGTTATCGGCTCTTACCCCCCAACAATAACGGGAGTCGTAGCCAACGGTTAGGGGAACACCGCTAGTTTCACTACTAACAATTTGGCTATGATAACCACCTAAAGCGGAAAAATCCGGGGTGCCGGAGTCAACTTGGGCCACTAAAACTTGGAAGGTATTGCTGTTGCCGGCGCAGTTTACTCCCCAATCATCATCATCATGGGTCCAGGTTAGAGCAACCTGATTAGTTCTAATTTGGGCCCCGTTGGGAGGTTGGGAAAGGTTGGGGGCAGAAGGGGCGGTGTTCTCACAAGTATCAGGATCGTTTAACCTGATCATTCGATTGGGTCGAATAATATCCCCTATTATTCGACCATCATCGCTAACCTCTCCTCCAAAAATTTGATGCATAAAACCCTGATTGGAATATCCTTGACCAAAACCATATATAGTCTTGTCACAGCAAGGAGAACTAGCACCGCAATTATCGGTATGGCCACCATAACGAAGGTTCCTAACCCCCGAAAGAGTTGGGCTAGAATTGTTAAAATGATATGTCCCGGCCGGTAACCCGCTGGTGTTCCACATAACCCTTGTTTGTCTTACCCTAGTTTCATACCACCAATGACCGACTGGGCTGGTAGTATAAACTTGATCGGGACTGTAAGATCCTACATACACTGGCAAAGGAAAACTTTTAAAACCACCCCAATTATCTTGCCCATTTACATTAGGACTATTAATATTTCTAACTCGATAAATCGCTCTGTCCCTTTCACACTGAGAAGGGTTATCGGCAAAACCGCAAATATAGTCCCAATCGATAATATAACCGGCTGCTCCCTCACCGCCATAGGCAATCAAGTGGCCATCAAGAGCAAGGGCGGTGCTGCCAAGATAATGATAAAAACAACCGGCACCGGTTCTGGCCCAACCAGGATGTTGGTAAATATCAACAGGGACAGCTTCTCCCACCGTCGCCTCTCTAGGGACATTAACCTCAATCCAAGAATCACAGCACTCCATCGCGGTACAACCACCCCAATTACAATAGCTTTGGCTCGAGGTCGGGATGGGGGTGGAAGTGGGATCGCCGGGGGCGGGGGTTGGTTCAGGGGGAGAAGAGACCATGGCCTGGCAAGCTGATTGACCACAAAAGGCAGTAGTACAATTGTAGCCTTGGGCTATTACGGCATTACAGGTAGCCTGGTCAACCCCGCACATTACCGTTCCCGACCCGGCCGGACAAATGCCGTCATAATTGCCTCTTTGGCAATCCCCCCCTAAATTACCGGTAAAACTACCTCCGCTTATTTCACAACAGGTTTTGTAAAGACCGCCCTTGGTGCAACCAGTATCAGAACAACGACCGGCATAAAGATAGGGCCCGCTCAAACAGCTGTCCTGGGCGCTACAATTGATATAGGAATATTGATAATTATATATACACACATGCTGTTGGCTGCTATTAGGCTGAACAATACAAGCATCAGGATAGCAATAATGCCAAGGCCCTAAGTTGCCACAAGGAGAACTAGAACCACTCCAGCCGGTACAAACCCGCTCATCGGGGGCCTTTCCTTCACAAACAGAAGCCGGCTGAGGGGGTTGTTCAAGACACTCAGCCGGATAATAGGGGGCACAAACACTTTGGCAATTCCACCAGTCCGTTGTTTCTAAACAGGAAAAACACTCTCCCCAATCAGCCTCTTGAGCGGCAACTAAAGAGGGAAAGAAAAAAATAAAAGCGACTAAAAAAGCCAGCAATAAAAAAGGCGTCTTTTTGATATACATATTCCCTTATCTTGGGGCGGTGATATTTAAAAAAACCCGCTTCTTACTATTAAGATTACAATCAAAAAAATAAAAAGTCAAAGAAGAGAGAAAGAGGAAAAACAAAATAAAAATTATTTTAAATAATAAAAAAGACCTTGAGGGGTTTTGGCTAAATCAGACAATGATAGGGAATTATCAAAGTCTCCAACATCTTGCTTTGCCATTATTAATATTTGAAGACTTTCCAAAAATTCCTTGGGAAAATCGTCGCCAGAACCCCTTTCGGCAATTGACATGCCAATTCGAGGATCAATAAAATTAGAGCTAGAACGATAAAAAACCGTCTCTCGCGGCACCGAAAAACCCGAATAAGTATAATCTTCTGGGCGCATATGCTCAAAGCATACTCCTAAAGAACCATGGTCGGGCTTAATAACCACACCCTTAAAGACTTCACCCCAAAAAGTTCCCCCATAATCAAACATTAATGTTTCAAAAGGAGTCTTAAACTCTATCCCCGGATCAAGACCATAAGCAACCAACCAAGTAGCTCCTGGTTTTTTAGAAAACTTTGCTAGTACTTCTCTAATTCTTCCCCCTCCTTCAACAATATCAAAATTAACCAACCAACCATGTTTGCCCTGTTTTAAATCTTCGGCAACCTCACTGGTCACTGAGTTGTCCGCTTTCACCCATAAGCCGACCCACTCTCCTCTTACCTCATCGGCCAATAATTCAAAACGGTTTTTTTCTACATTCCAATATCCAGCAACCAGGCCATCACCCGGATCAAGATATTCCCAGCGTCCTTCTTTGTTGTTCCATTTCAAATCTAAACCACTAATCGCCAAGACCTCCTCCTCGGCTATTTCTGGTATCCCCATCTCCTCCCACTCCCAAGCCTCTTTTTCTTGATCGTAGGTTGCCTTGAGGGAGACTTCTTGACCGGTCTTGTCCTGGCCGATGAAGAGGAATTGGTTGTCTTCTCTTTTTAGCTGGTATTTATCCTGAACTCCTTGGGGGTAGGGCAAGATGGGGTTTCTGATTTGATCATTGTTAATCTGGTCAACAAAGGCCAGGCCGGCGGCGCGGAAAAGGTCTTGATGAAAATCTTGGCCGACAAATTTGTTTAACTGCCAGGTGGTGTCTTTTTTAGTCTTGGGGTCAGTAAAGGCAATAGCTTTTTGGGCCGGGTCGTAGTCATAGCCGTTTAGGGTTAAAAGGTTGGCTAGGCTGAGGGCTTGTTTGTTGTCCGGATCAGCCGGAAAATGGCTGGGGATTAGGGCCAGGTAGTGGCGGGGAACACCGTCTTGGGAAGCCCGGTGGTAATCGGTAAAGGCGGCAACAACATAGTGTAATTTTGTTTCTTCCTCACCTTGGTCAATAACCAGTTTGTCTTCTTGGTCTTGCTCAAGATAACCTAAAATGGTTATTTGGGTACCTTTTTCTAACTTCAAGCCCGGGGGGGAAACCCGTTCTGAGTAGTCGTCTTTTTCTTCATCTTTTGAGGGTAGATTGGCAAGCTCTAGCCTTAGCAGGTTTAGGGGGTTTTCTTGGCCTTCTTTGTCCTCAACCAAACCGGGAAAGATCGTTTGCTCGCCTTCTTTACCGGGAGAATAAAGACCAAGACGGCCCTGATAAGCGCCTAAGGAAATTAAATATTTTATTGAGGCGATCGGGTCTTCTGATAATTTGGTAAAATCAATCTCTTCCCCCCAGGAGGAAGAGACATACCTTTCTCCAAAAGAGATCACGTCT
>Ga0334892_1001220_pt1 | contig 23331 bp, 29 predicted proteins | sample GraSluR3_MG_4_FD_207213 | JGI IMG/M metagenome (GOLD analysis project Ga0334892, IMG submission 207213) | Sludge microbial communities from methane-producing bioreactor in Wageningen University, Netherlands - Granular Sludge_15_04-R3 | ecosystem: Engineered > Bioreactor > Anaerobic >...
CCTGGCTGAACATGGTGGCAACGTCGAGGATGCCGTCTTTGACGCTATTGTCGGCCCCCCGGATGTTCTCCACCTCGCCCCGGCCCGACCTCCGGCATTCTGTGATGAACGCCGCCGCCGAGGGGTCGCAGATGCCATCAGGATAGATCGGATTGCCCCGCCACCTGCAAAGCTGCACCAAGTCCTCGATGTACTCTGTGGGGGCCTTCTGGCGGCCCCGGTGCTCCTTCGGGTCGTAGTAGAACTCTCGGACGAGCCACCATCCCAGGCGGTCATTGTGGCGAGCCAGGCCATAGAGCCCAGCGGCGAAGGCGTCCGAGGTGCCGTAATCGACCGAAAACACCCAGTCGATGAACTCTTTGGGGCAGTCTCGGGCGTCCACCACGAAGCCGCCGCCGACCTCTGGCCTGAAGAGATCCCAGATCCGGCCCTCGGCTACGGTTCTCTGGCCGAGGATGTAGCGATCATACCAGACGGACCCCTCTGGATACATCCGCTTATACCGCTCCCTCGTCTCCTCGGAGAGAGAGGGGTTGTCGTCCATCGTGAAGTGTAGATAGAAGACGTCTTTGGGGTCGAACTTATCCAGCCAATCGACGTAAAACGGCTCATCTGGCCCCTCGGGGTTAAGGCTAATCCAGATCTTCGCCCCGTCGATCGACAGCCTGGCGATGCCCTGTTGCAAGAACGAGATGGGCATAAGGATAGCTTCGTCGAAGAAGATGCCCGCCAGCGTAGCTCCCTGGATCAGATCCTGGCTCCGCTCGTCCTTTCCCCCGAAGATCCAAAAAACGTTCTTGTGGCCGAGCCATTCGATTTCGAGGAAGTTCTCGTTGCTGGAGCGGTGGTCGTTCACGATAGCGCCACGGGCCAGGAGCATCCTCTTTAGAGGGCGAATGATGTTACGCCGGGCGCTGCCTATCGTTTTTCCGCAGAAGGCAAACTCATAATCGTCAAATTCCGATTGAGCCCAACAGGTAAAAGAGAAGCTCCCCGTCAGCGTTTTGCCGCTCCGGACGGCCCCCTCCATGCAGATGATCGGCTTATGGCTTACTGGCGACTCTGGGAGCCACCAGGACATGACCTTATAGCCCTTCTCGGAGAACGTAGGCGACCACTGGAAGGCGGCTTTAGCTTCCATCCGCCCCCTCCTCGTCCGAGCCCCAGTCCAGGACTTCGGCCACGCCCCGGAGGGCCGATATCAGCCCGTCGTCGGGCCGGTTCTCGCCCCCGGAAGCCGGAGCCAGCATCTTGAGGGCGTCCAGCTCGGCCCTCTTCGCCGAGACTGCCGGGCCGTACTTCTCCTTCACTCTGGCCTCGTCGGAAATGTCGGCGAGATCCTTCGCAACTCCCTTGATTCTATCTTGAATTTCTGACGCAGTGGCGATCAATCCGGCAACCCGCCCGGCCTCGACTGCATCGCGCATACATCCGTTTTTGTGGCGGTTGATAGCGCCTAAGCTTGTTCCGAATTGTTCCACAATGTTCCGGAACGGCTCTTCTCGTAAGATAGCTGCTTCAATTTCTTCACGCTGTTTGTGATTGCAGATAGTGCATTTCGGGGGCAATTACGGCCCCCGTAGACGTTGAATTATGTTGGCAGAATAAAAACAGTCTTCGCTCATTATGTGCTTATCTTATCGGGCCGATTGTATATAAACTTATCCTTATGGTACTGTAAGGATAAGGTGAGACTATATCTCCCCCTCTTCCTTCAGCAAGGTCTGAGATGTGCATCGGCATAGGACCCTCCAAACTCTGCCCCCTGCTGCTGATTGGCGATGGATGCCAGATCTGGTGGTTCTGCCGGGGGCCGGAAAGATTTCAATAAGCGTTGCAGCATAAAACAGTTTTCGACACCGGAAGGCATAGATTCCGGTGCCGATTTGCTATCTATTCTTTCGTCGATATAGAAAGCGCCGAGGTGATACGCTTCCGCTTCGCTACCAGATCCACTTTTCGCGCCGTGGCCCGCTGGATCTCTCGATCCATCATTGCTATCTCCTCGTCGATCCTGGCGAGAGACGTCCTTTCGACGATAGGCTTCTCAATCAGTATCTGTTTTTTTGCGGTGTTTTCCGTGGTATCTTTTTGATCCCATGATATTTTTTCGGTCATCGTTTTCCCTCCAGAGCGGCCAGCTCAGCAGTCAATGTTTCGACCGCTTTTCCCATCACCGCCGCTTGGCTTCCGTGCATCCGAATCAGGTCTTCCATCCCGACAGATTCGGCTATCCTCAGATTCAATTCTGCGCTATACTTGTCAGCTTCATAGTTTTTTAGAAGCTGTTTCACAATTTGGATTTTCTCTGCCTTTTCAAGCATTGATCTGATCCTCCAAAAGTTCTACTTTCTCAGCCAGTTCCTGAATAGCTTTGATCGCAACCGGAAGCAGTTTCCCGCTGCTGGCCTCCCATCGGTCGTCACTCGGCTTGAATACGAGCCCTGGGATTTCGTAGCCAAATTTCTGTTGCGAGTCGTCGAGATCCTGGGCTATGAATCCAGTGTCCTCATCACCGATCCTCGACCCGTCCCGACAGTTCCAGACCCACCTCACGGGCTTGAGATCTCGGACGAAATCTAGTCCCAACTGGATCGGCTCGATAGCGGTTTTGTCCCTGCGGTCGGAAAGACCGGTGATATTCTGCGTATTGCATCGCAGGGTGGTCACGCTGCCGTTTCCGAGCGTGACTTCGTTGGTGGCGCCGACGGCGGAAGCCTGCGCATCGTACCCAACACACGTCAAATTTGTGCCCGTTGTGTTGGTATAACCAGCGTTCACCCCAAAGAACGAGTTGTAGTCGCCCGTCGTGTTGGCGGATCCGGCGTTCATCCCGAAGAACGAGTTGGATTCGCCCTCTGTGTTGGCATAGCCAGCTCTCATCCCGAAGAACGAGTTGTAGACGCCCGTCGTGTTGGTATAACCAGCATTCATCCCGAAGAACGAGTTGTAGGTGCCCGTCGTATTGTTGTAGCCGGCGCTCATCCCGAAGAACGAGTTGTGGGTGCCCGTCGTGTTGCTGTAGCCGGTGTGTCGCCCGAAGAACGAGTTGTAGTGGCCCTCCGTATTGGCATAGCCAGCGGCAGTGCCGAAGAACGAGTTTTCGGAGCCCTCCGTATTGGTGGTGCCAGAGTTCACCCCGAAGAACGAGTTGTAGGTGCCCGTCGTGTTGGCATAGCCGGCTCTCATCCCGAAGAACGAGTTGGCGAGGCCCGTCGTGTTGGTATAGCCAGCGTTCGCCCCGAAGAACGAGTTGGAGTGGCCCGTCGTATTGTTGTAGCCGGCGTTCACCCCGAAGAACATATTCGAGGATGCGGCTGGCGTGAGATGGTGGCCTGCGAGAGTGATGAGCCCCCCGCTTGCGATAGTGATCCCGTTACCCCCGGCGTCCTGTAGCTGGAGGCCGTCGCCGTCTCTCGCCCGGATTTTGTCGGTGGCGATATAGATCCCATCGCCGAGGACGTTGTTCTTCGTCAACATCATGGCGAGATTGTCGATGAGCTGGAAATTGTTGGCCTCGTTGGCGTTACGGTTGAGTAGGCTGGTCGTGACTTCGTTGAGCGTCATCCCGAATCTGGCCGTTGCCATCTAGCCCGCCTCCTGTCTGATCTTCATCAACTCTGCGACAGTCCTGATTCGGTCCAGTTCGTAGTGGATGAGACGGAGCTTATGGGCCTCGTCGTCAGCCACGAGTGCAGCGGCCGTCGCCTCCTCCCTAGCGTCTTTCGTCTTCTCCAGGAGGATTTTCTGGATCTTGTCCGGGGGGGCGCCGTACTCAGCAGCCTTCGCGGCTTCAGCCTGCTCCAATTTGATCAGCCGATTCTTTGCCTCTGCTGCTACCTGCTGAGCTTTGTACGTCTTTGTCGCCTGTTCTTTCGCCGCCTCGAAGGCGGAGTTTGCCGATTCTATTGTCACCTGGTCCATTTTCATCACCTTAACTCTTCATAATGAATTTTAGGGCGTAATATGGGGGCCGGTTCTCCTGGGAGCTCCCGGCGAACGTGCTCCCGGGGTGGCCGTGGGCCTGGCCTCCGCCGGCATATCCAGTATAGAGATCGGTAGAGTGATCCGTCGCGTACCGCGAATCATAGCCGTAATAAGCGCTCGAATAGACGAGAGTATAACTATATTTGATTTCCCTTCTCCTGTCATAATATTGATGAGTGTGAGTTGGGATTTCGCTGAGGGTCAAAGCGTGAGTGGCGATTGTCACGGTAGCCGTTGGTGTTATAGAGACAGAACCCCCGGAGTTTCCGACGGCATAACTGTTTCCGGCTCCGACGATGAACCGATCCCGAAGATCTGGAGTCCCGTTGGCCCCGTTGCAGTCGTACCAACCGCTCGGCGTCGATCCAGAAAACATGATGATGAGCCCGCTAGGGACCCCCGCCCCGGCGAAATATGAGGCTTCATGTCCCCCCAGGGTATCGGCATCGCACCCAGAGCCGGAGCCATCGTTCCCAGCGTGCCAAAAGCCTGAGTTCATCTCAGATTCGGTGAAGTATCTTGAATCGTGATTGTGATTGTCGACGAGCGACTTCGCCTCTGCGTATTGGCTTTCAAGATGGTTGAGAAGGCTGGTCGTGATCGCCGTCCCCGAAGTCCAGGTCGTCTTTGTGTAGGCCATCAGCTCACCTTCTGGATGTAGTAGAGAGCGTAATATGGCGGCCTGTTGTCGATATTCTCGGAGGTAATTGTGGCGTAAGATCCAGAATGCCCGTGCGCCTCGCCCCAGGTCGTCCCTAGCTCGGTGGAGTGGTTCCGATACGTGAAATCGTTAGGCTTAGCAACATTCGTAGATCCGAGGTGCTCATAGTGCGTGCTAGTGAAGCCGTAGAAATCGTTGTAAGGGTGCCTGTGGCTCGGTATCTCACTGACGTTGAGCGCATGGCCTGCGATGGTGACGGTTCCCGCTCCAGGGGTCACACTGATCACGCCCCCGGTGTTCCCGACTGAATACGTCGATCCGGCTCCGACGATGAACCGATTCCTGAGGTCTGGCGTCCCCGATCCACCGTTGCAGATCGCCCACCCGCTAGGGACATTGGCGTCAGTGCCGTACCAAACGACAATCGAGCCTACTGGGAGGGCTGATCCCATGAGATCAGTAGCGTGCTGACCGTCGATCATGTCAGCATCGAGACCAGCCGGCAGGGTGTCGCCCCCCGACAGATGGAAAAATTTGTTGTCGGCCTCTGTCTCGGTGAAGTATCTTGAATCGTGATTGTGAGCGTCCAGGTAGCTCTTCGCTTCGGCGTATTGCTCCTCTACATGGCGGAGGAGGCGAGCCGATATGAGGGTGGTCGCGGTCCAGGAGGTCGGTGTATAGCTCATTATGCCAACTCCCTCATAATCCAGCAAAGCGCGTAATACGGAGGCTTGTTGTCATATGCGTCGAAGGCGATCGTTGATCCCGGATGGCCGTGCGCCCCATCGCCGGTCCCCACGCTGTTACCTGTAGTTCTGAGGACATCTGTGAAGTCCCAGCCGTCGCAATAATATTGGGATACAGTGCAGACATCCAATCCAATTACATTACAATAATAATCCACGTATGAATGCTGGTGCTCCGGCAACTCCGCCACGGTCAACGCGTGGGGGGCAATCGTCACCGATCCCGTTGGCTTCCTGGAAGCATAGCCTCCAGTTGCGCCTTTTGCATAGCTATCTCCTGCCCCAACGACGAACTTATCCCGGAGGTCCGGGGTCCCATTGACCCCGTTGCACAAGACCCATCCCGAAGGGATGGAAGCCTGCGATCCGCTCCAGATGGCTATAGTTCCTCGAGGGACGGCCTCCTCTTCGATCTGAGCGGCGGAGTATCCGTCTACCGTGTCGGCATCGAGGCCTGATCCGGAGCCATCGTTCCCGGAATTGAAGAAGCGGGCGTCGGCTTCCGCCTCTGTGTAGTACCTCGAATCGTGGTTATGCCCATCGAAGAGAGAATTATAAAATTCATCATATTGAGTCTCCATCAGATTCATCCTAGTATGGGTGATAGCTGTTTGCTCGGTCCAGTCTATCTTCACATAGGCCATCAGGACCACCCCTTGATATCGGTCTTCCGGATCTGCCACGCTTCAAGAGCGGTCTTCAACCGAGAGTAGGCCTGCTTATCGAGCTCTATCCCGGTACCCGCCCCGCTTGTAGCGGCGACGCCCCCCCACCAGCCTATATGTGTGATCTCCTCGCCCGCAGCCTCGGAAGCGTCGATCATCGTTACCGTCACAATTTCGTTGGTCCCGGCTTCATAACCCTCGATGGTAGTCACGGCCTTACGGAAAACCTCGCCTCCGGAATCGTAGAGGGCGCAATACTTCACCCGGTCCGACTCGTCGAAACTCGGATAGGTGGCGCCGTCTGGAACCTCACCAGAGTCCGGGTAGATGTCGTTGAAGAGGTTTGGATCGTCCAATACGGTCCATGTCTTCGAGAAGCTCAACATCCTGATGAGGAGCTGGGAACCAGACGCCGATTTCTTGATCTCACCGAGCTTCGAGGACATGAGCTTTGCGAAGAACTTCTGCCACGAATCGCCGACTGGTCCGCTCACGGCTTCGACCTCGTACCAGATGTAGCCGTGCTCCTCGGAGATATCGACCTCCTGAACGAGCATCTCCTCGGCGGCAAACCCGTGCTCGGTCATCGTGACCTCGATGAGCTGGCCCGCCTCCAGCCCCTCTTTTCGAGTCATGAAAGCGAGCGTGGCCCCATCCATGGCGAACTTTTCGAGCTTCGCGGCGGCGACGTCCTCGGCCTGGCTATGGTTCTGGACCTCCGGCATCACGGCTACAGACTCGACGTAGCCCGTTGTGAGCTCTTTCGCCTGCCGATCGTTGACCGCTGAGGTATCCTCTGAGACGGCTATGACGTCATAGAGGCCGATGTAGATGATCTCCAGAACGTCTTCGGAAGTGAGACGATCCCCGGCGGCGTCCTGGTTGATGTTGGTCTGCTGTTCGGCATAGTACCAATCTGCCCCGGTGTCTCCTCGGAGTCCGACGGTTTTGGCTACGTCGTTGACCTTGATGCTTATTATCTCTTTGACTGGATAGGCGAGGGAGAAGGTCGACTGCTGGCCGTCACCGGTGAAGTACTCGGTCTGCGGAGAGGTCGCTGCCTGACCTCCTATGACGTACTGGCGGTTGCGGTACTCTTCGGATGACCTCTCGACCTTCACAGATTCTGCGATCATGTCGGCGTCGGTGGGGTTCCAGGGGGCGACGTTGGATCCTCGGGCCATGAAATGAAGCTGCTTGTACCGGTCGATCCACCAAGTGAAGCCTGCCTGCTCGGCCAGCTCGTCCATCGCCTCGGATACCGTCACATAGGCGAGGATGGTCTCGGTGATCGTCGGGCCGTCCTCGATGGTTCCGGCTGTGATCCCCTCGGCCACCAGGTACTCGTCGATCAGGTCTTCGACGATATCTCCGGCCAACGTGTCTTCGGCTGAGTATGCCACCACCCGCTTGTCCGCCAGATAGTGATTGTCGACACACTCGACGGTGTGGAGTAGCATCCCGGTTCCGGGCTCCAGAAACTCTTCCACCGAGTCGATGAACCCCGTGAAAAGGACGGCTCCATAGAGGTCGGTCACTTCCACCCTCATCGACTGCGAAAACGCGAATGCAGCGGTGGTATCTACCACGATGAAACTACACTGTGACCGCTCTTCCAGGACGTCTTCAACGATGAACGACCCGGACTTAATGTAGGTCTTCCATTCTCCGCCGTACTCTTCCATCAAGTCATCAAAGGTCTTCGTGAGTCCGAGGCTTTCGAAAGTCTCAGAGAGGCCGATGGTGGCAAAGGTGACGTCCGCCGGGGGGTTGCCTTCCCAGAGTTCAACGTCGTTGATGGTTACCAGCGGCATTAGTTCACCTTCGCATTCGTCCTGATCCTGATCGACTTCGCGGCCCTCGGCATGACAGCTTTGGCTATCTGGCGACTATCCATCTCGACGATGACCGTCACGTCACCACCGTTGCCGCCCTTATCGCCCCAGACCTCCTCGGGGATGATCGCCTCTCGGCGGCTGGGGTTATCGCCGACGACGGCGAGCTGGGGGCCGATAGCTACGCCGCCCTCGGCATAGCTGCCCCACGTCCCGTAGTTCGTCACGATTGCCTTTTGCGATTTGGGGGCGCTCTTCAGCCATCCAGATGAATATGAGAGTGATCCACCGGAGGATTTCGAGGTCGTGAGTTTCGTCGCAGCCCCTGAAGAAATTGCGCCAGAAATGCCCCCGACTGATTGGAAGGTCATGGGGTTGATCGCGTAGACTTCGCCGCTGGGGGCGGTGTAGATCAATGCGTTGTAGCCGTGCATGGGCGGGCCAAGCTCGCCACACATGCCGCCCGAGGAGTAGCTGTAGCCGGTGCCGCTTGTGGTGCCGCCACCGGCCGTGTACGTGATGCCCCCACCGCTACCGACGACGCGGGCCAGCGACGACATGAGAGAGCCCATCGAGTCGATGAACACTCCGCCAGCGTTCCCGATAGCATCGGCCGCCGTCTGGATGGTCTGGCCCGAATTATCCACGGCAGTGTTCCAAGTCGCTCCGGACTCCGAGGATGCCGTTTTCTGGTTTGCAGCGGCCCAATCGGCGGCGTCCTTCCAGATATTCCCCGAGGAGTAGATATCCCCGAAGAACGACTGGCCCCCTGAGAGGATATTTTGGCGGGCCGCGGCTGATGAGCTGAGCCAGCCAGAAGTCACCGTCTCATTTGTCGCAAGCTGGGATAGTGACACCGCGTTGGAAGTATCGATAGTCGTCTGGCTTGCTTGTCGGCTGCCTGCCTGGAGTATATCGTTTCTCTGATAGGCTCCTCCGAGCTGGATTGCACTAGACTGCTGAGCCGATCTGATCGTGGCCCCGCTCGCATAATTCGAGGAGACGTAAACGCTGTCGGCGAGATCTTTTCCGGCTCCGACGATCTCTTCGCCGCCGTTGATCGCCAACTTTTCGAGTTCTTTTCCGGCTCCGACGATCTCTTCGCCGCCGTTGATCGCCAACTTTTCGAGTTCTTTCCCGGCCGACCCGATGTAGGCGGTGAGCTTTCCGGTCGCTGGCGAGATAGCGTAGGTGACGGCGTTGGCGAACCCGGCCACCTCTTCGCGGCTCAAGATCTGGCCGGGCTGGTAGCCTTGGGCCTGCTGAGAGGAGGAGAGGGACCGAGAAAGCCACCCCTGGAGGTTCGCTGGCATGGAGGCAATCTGGCTGCTGATCGACTGGAGGCCAGCCGGGAACGCCGCCGTATTTCCCGCCGTCTCGGTGGTGGCACTGGCGACGTTCGGAATGGTGCCCGCGATCGATCCGACGCTTGCAGCGGTGGCGGCTTCTTCGGCTCGCATGGCTTCGAGATCGCTATGTACCGCGTCCCCGGTGGACTTCCAGGAGGAGGTCACCTCGTCGGTTTGAGCATCGATTTTGTATCCAAGCCTATCCTGCCATCCTGCGAGCGTCTCCTCATATCCGAGGCTTCCGACGGGCGAGAGGTACGTCCTCCCCTCCGGCCTGATGACCGAACCAGCCACCTCGCCGAAAAGGGCGCTATAATCAGCGTTGCCGGTCCCTGTGAGTAATTTGGTGAGCCATCCGCCCTGAGGCCAGATGGCCCCGTAACCTGGGGTACCTTCGAGGATTTGGTCGAGCTTGCTGTAATCGACATACCCGAGTTGGCCTTGGGTGGCCGTGCTGGTCCCCTGGTCGGTAGTGAATACGACATTCTCACCGGATAGACTCACTTCGGCTTGGGGTATCCCAGGGACTTGCGTTTGGGTTGTTGGAAGGGAAAAGTTACTTTGATTCTCAGATACCTGTAGCTTCCATGCGGGATGTTCCTCTTCCCATGCAGCTTTCTCGGCCTCAGTCATGAAATGCCGGCCGCCCATGTCACCAGACGATCTCCCAACAGATTCGTACCATTGCGCCCCGATGCCTAGAGTCGATGCCAAAGACTTAAGGGGATTCCCTACCCCGCCTACGATATTCGAAGCTGTATCGATCAGCCCTTGGATAGCATCTTTGAGGGCGTCTACCCATCCCTTCACGGTGGCTATTGGAGCTTCAGCGGCGGCCTTGAGATCCTCGAAAGCCTTCGTTGCCCCGACTTCATCGAGCTTCTTCGTGACCGCTCCGACCGCCTCATCGAAGATTGGAGAGATCCAATCCCGGAAGTTGTAAGCGCTATCTAGCGCACCATTCACGGCGTAAATCCAGAGGTTGATAAAATCGATGGTCCAGAGATCCACCTTCGTGAGGATTTCGGCTAGGTGTCCCTTGATGCTGTTTTTGATTTCAGATCCCCACCGCCCGAGGAGGCCGACAACGTAATCGAAGGCCTCCCAAAACAGCTCGATGAATGCCGCCTTCCAACCGGCCCCGCCGGTCATCTCCTCGGAGAAGCCGCTCCAGAATTCGGAGAAGGCCCCTTTGACGGCGTTGAACCAGCCCGAGAAGGTGCTGGTGGCGTCCGATGTGGATATGCCCGAGATCTTCTCTCCGATCCACTTGAGGAGATCCCAGCCCTTTTGAACTCCCTTCTTCAGCCACTTGGCGACGGTCTCGCCTACCGGGGACCAATCATAGCCCTCAATTGCTGCGGCGAGGTAGTCCCCGAGGTCGCGGGCGGCTCCGAAAACGGTCTTGATCCCGTCGAGAATCTTGTGGCCGACTTCGGCCCATTCTATGGCCGCCAATTTCTCTTTGATGTAGCTGCCTATCGCCCCGCCTATGTCGGCGAGACCGGACGTGATCTTGTCGGCGAGGTTGGACCAATCGTAAGATGTGAGGGCCTCGTAAAGCGTCTCGCCTACGTCCGAGAGGGCTCCGAAGCCCTGGCCGATCAAGCCGAGGATGGTATCGCCGACGCCGCGCCAGTCGATCGCCTTCAGCTTGTCAACGATCGCCCCGCCTAAGTCGGTGAGGGTCTCGAAGGCGGACCGGAGCCCCGAGCCGATGGTGGAGGCTATTGAGGACCAATTGACTGACTTGAGCGAAGATACGATGTAACTACCGATGCCCCTAAGCTCGGTCCAAATGCCGCCCCAGTCGATCGACTGGAAGCCCTCGAGGATGTAGTCGCCGAGGTCATGGAGAGCGCCGAAGGCCGTATAGGCCCCCAGGACGACGGTATCCCAGACCCCGCCCCAGTCCACGGCTCGGAGCCAGGACGCCACGCTGTTGGCTATGCCTCGGAGACCCGACCACACAGATTGTGCCGCCGATACGGCTTTCTTGAAGGCGGATTTGGTATCCGATTGGAGGCCCCGGAACATCTCCCCCCAATCCACATCTGAGAGGTATTTGACGAAGTTCCCTGCTTCAGCTCTTAAGATGTCGAATGCCTCAGTGATATTGCCCTGACTCAAAGCTCCGAATAACTCGAATGCAACGTCTTTTATGTGGCCGAACGCCGAGGCGATTGCATCGAAATGCTTATGCACTTCGTATCCGGCGAGCGCAGCGAAGGCCGCAGCCACTAATCCCAAAGGAGAAACCAACGCACCGACCGCTCCGACAATAAGAGCGAGTGCCGGGATCATTTGTGAGAACAATATCAGCGCAGGCCCAACGACCGCCGCAAGTCCGGCGATGGTGGCGATGAGCTTCACGGTTCCGCTGTCCATCTCGCCGAGCTTCCGGACGAATGGCGTGATCGTGTCCTTCACAAGCGATGTGAGGGGCGGAATGAGGACGTCGCCGAAGACCAGGGCCAGCTCCTCGCCAGCAGAACGGAGCTGTTTGAGAGCACCCCAAAGAGTGTTAGTTTGGGTCTCCATCATCTCAGTAGCTTTGGAAGTGCCCGTGATGGATGCCGTGTATCCTTCGAGAGCATCCTGGCCCTGGCCCAAAAGGGCCAGCATACCGGGCCCGGCCTCCTGGCCGAAGATGGCGACGGCCTGAGCCGCCGAGAGGTTCTTCGATTCCAAGACACCTATGATCTCGGCGAGGCTATGGGTCGCAGGGTTGACGTCCTCGATGGAGAGGCCAAGTTGTTTCAGCGTCTCGGCTGCGGCATCGGACGGCTTCAGCAGAGCCGATAGAGCCCCACGAAGGACCGTCCCGGCTTGCTCTCCCTTGAAGCCAGCGTTGTAGAGGCCCATCAGGCCGCCGGTGGTCTCCTCCAGACTCCAGCCGAGAGAGTTTGCTATCGGCCCGACATACCGCATTGAGTAGGCGAGCTTGTCGAGGTTGGCCTGGCTGTTGCTGGTTGCAGCGGCGAAGACGTTCGCCACCCGGCCAGCGTCCTCGGCGCCGAGCCCAAACTGGCTTATGGTGGCGGTCATCAAGTCGGAGGTGAAGGCGAGATCTTTGCCACCAGCGGCGGCGAGTTTCAGGGTGTCATTCAAGCCGGCGACGATCTGCTGATCCTTCCACCCGGCGCTCGCCATGTAATACATGGCGTCGGCCGCTTGCGATGCAGAGAAAACAGTAGTGGCCCCGGCTTCTCTCGCCGCTGCCGAAAGGGCCTTCTGAGCTTCGACACCTCCGCCGGTGACAGAGGCCACATTGGCCATCGATTGCTCGAAGTCGCCCGCCAGTTTCAGGACGCCAGCAGCCGCCCCGGCTATCGGAAGAGTGAGGCCCATCGTGAGAGATTGGCCTATCTCGCCCGCCTTCTGAGCCACAGAATCAATCTTAGATCCGAAGGTATCGAGCTTCGATCCGGCGGTAGCTAGACCGCTATCGAATCCCTTGTCTGAGAGGTATAGGCCTGCCTCTACACGGCCGACTTCCATGTTGTCACCTGGCGTTTTTCAAATGTTCATATCCTGGAGGAGGCTCGATGCCGTGAAGCGTCCAGGCTTCCCGGATGCGATCCTCCAGGGGAGGCACTTCGACCCGCTCAGCGGGCCGCTTGGGGAAGTGCTGATCGAAGCCCCGGAGCTTATCAGCCCGTGAAAGCGCTGCGACATTATAGGCAAGATGATTAAGCTTATCTTGCTCATCTATAAACTTTTTCCGGTGAGCATCGATCTTAATGTTAAGTTCGTCTATGGTGAGTTTCCAGAACTCTTGAGGAGATAGGCCTAGCTCACCGATCCCGGTTCGCTCTGCTTCTCTCCAGTTCCAGGCGGTTCTCCGGGCTCCTCCAGAATATTCTTGTAGGTCGCCTCCATTGCGTCCAGACCTTCCATTGCTGCCTTCCGTTTGGCCCTTAGCTCGGCTTTGTTGACCGTGAGTATCCGCTTGATCTCGCCAGAGGTGTAGTTTCCCGTGGCGTCCAGCACCGCCTCCATCAATGTCTCAGTCAAAGACGAGAGGCCACCGTGCTTTTCGCTCCAGTCTGACATAAATTTGCCAGCGTCGGCTATGGTGAACTTCTCATCAAATGTCCGAACGCCAGCCCACAAGATACCCCTGACCACCTTCCGGAAGGCGATGTTCTGAATGAGAGCATCTATCGGGAGGTTCAGAAGGTCTTCAACGGCAAACTGAGCCTCCATATCGAGGCGAAATTTCCGAACGTCTTTATCGGAAAGTTTCAAGTTGTATGTCTTGGTTATTATATCACATCCTAACTGTAAGTCTCGTCTTTCCAGTGGTAGAATGCCCCGGTGAATCTCCAGGTCATCTTAGATTTGATGACCTCGCCGACCGAAGCGTTCACGGGCGCGCCTTCGAGATAGCCGTCTGCTTCTATCCGATGCCGCCCGGTGTCGGTGTTCACGAAAAAGACAGCGATCATGTTCTGTCGCAGGTCTCCAGAGTGACCTGGAGTGACCCAATAATCAGAGACGTCGCCGGACCCGCCCACCAGGCCAGGCAGGAACTCTTTGTGACCTCCGGAGCAGAACGTCGTGACCTCTTTCATGTCTACTTCGGGGCTGACGCTGAAATCGTAGGCATGGCAAACAGCCTCCATGATATGCTTCGTCCCCGAGGCCCTGAATAAGTCGGTTGGGTCTTGTGCTACTGAAAACGTGATCAGGCCGCGATAATAGTCCACCGTGAACCCGGTCGTGATCTCGCCCCACGATCCACCGCCTAGGGGGTTCTTCTCGATCGTGAGCGTCTCGCCAGAATCCCAGTAGCGATCAGCGATAGCGGCTGCCTGGTAGTGCTTGTGGTCTCCGAGATCGACGAGCTCAACGTTCGTGAAGCTCTCGGTCGTGGCGGTGGACCCTCCAGATAGAGACGTCGAGCCCATCGCAGTCACGACGCCGGAGCCGTCGTTCCCGGTAGCCAGAGCGGCAGAGACCCATTTGGCTGCCAATTCGTCGGCATTGATCGCGTCCATGACCTGCTGAGCGGTAGACGTGATGGCACCACCAGATCCGGTAGCAAGATAGACGGTTATGGTCTGCGTCGATTCAGCCACAGATATTGAGAGCTCTGCGTTATTGGCGCTCGGATCTCTGTATATGATCTCTATGGCATTGCCCGCCGTCCCCGGAGGGACCGCCGTAAACGTGAGGTCGTTGTTGTCCCCGACTAGATCCGTCGTGAGTGTGGCCCTCTTCTGAGTCTCCATGAAGAAACTCGATGCGTAACCCGCAAGAGCGGCGGTAGTCATCGATTATACCCCCGATCAGACGGAGTCTGCATCGTAAGTGATCGCGCCTGTGAACTGGAAGGTGAACTTGAGATCTACCTTATCTCCGACGCTGGATGAGATAGGCATCGACTTCAGGAAGCCGTCTCCATAGATCCCGTATCCGTTGTTGGAGCCGTCGTCGTCCATGTTCACCCGGAGGGCGAACTTAGTCTTATTCCGGAAGTTCGTCCAAAGGGTATCTTGGCCGCCGCTGTCGCTTTTGAGATACCTAGCCGTGACTGAAACCTGGCCACCGTCGAGACCGGCCAAATATTCTTTGTGATCTCCACTGTCCCGACTAGTCACTTCGACCATATTGACATCCCAGGCCGCGTCGAAGTCTACGACCTCTCCTATGGCGTGCGATGCCGTTTTTCCAGATCCGGCCGTATCTATATAGACCGTTCCGTTCCATACAATTGCCGCAGTTGTCACTTGTCAACACCTCTTAAATCTTTTTCATGACTTCAAAGTCACAATACCATTTCACAATCCCAGAATCGCTTTCAAGCGACATCTGAGCCGGAGGATGCAGAGCCCGGCAAAGCGGGTACCACGTGCCGCTCAGGGTCCCGTTCGTCTTCGTGAGCGTGGCCCGGATGGCATGGCACAACGTCGCCGCCGTCTGCTGGTTTTCGTTTCTCACCTGGACTTGGAATCTTGGGTATTCGTAGCCCAGGAGGTCGTCGGGCTTACCGCCGTACACCTTCAACATCACGCAATTAACCGGACTGTTTGGGAGGTAGCCGTATGTCAGGTTGGCCGTGGTGCAGTGGCCCGCCGCTATCAGAACCGCCCCGATGTCGGTTATCACGCTCATCTCAAAGCCTCGGAACTATCCAACCATAGCCCATCAGGAGAACGAGGAGACCGAAGCCACCGGCCAAGGCGCTTCTCCAGTTCTCCAAGGCTCCAATCCGATGGTCGGTAGATTTCTGCCAAGCGCACTGAGTATCAAACTTCTTTCGGATATAGGATATGTTCTCTTCCATCCTGATTATCCGATCGTGGTCTTCGTCGCCCACTACCGCCACCTCTTTATATTATTTCGATCCAATCCCGTCTTGCGGGCTCTGCGAGATCCCCTCTCAAACATGGTCTCGCACCCCGCTTATGCTGACACCGTCCCCGCTGTGGCTCGCCCGGCGAAGTAGTATCCGTAGCTCATCAGCGTGAGGTCGGTGAACGTCTTCGTGATCGAGTCGGGAACCGTCACTCCCCCGAATGGGAGGACAGCGAACCCGACGAGTGCCCCGGTGGATATCAGAGTGAGGATCAGCCGGGTACTGACCGCCATCTCCTCATCTCCTCCCGAGCTTGATCGCCGTGCTTTCGGCTGCCTTCATCTTCGCGTCCTGGTGGTCTACCTCGGACTGGCCGAACTTCGCCAGAGCTTCTTCTCGGGTGTAGATCTGGCCGTTGTACCCGATGTACCTGACCTCACCGTTTCTCATCTTCGTGTAGCCTGCGAGGAGGTTCTTCTCGGGGCCTTCGAAGGGGATACATCCCAGGCCGCCATCCTCAGTCTCTACGATCGTCAATGACCCGCCGCATCCGGGGCAGGCCACGGTTCCAATTACTTCATTTGTCAATTTGTCACCTCAAAACAACTCCGATAGCCGCGCCGATGTTTTTGATAGCGCTGTCGGAGCTTTCACTGAATTCATTCTCCAGAAACTTAGCTTCGCCTTCGTCGTGGTGGAGGGATGTGTCTTCGTGTTGCCGGACGGCGTAAGGCGTCGAAAAGCTGATAGTCGATCCCATAGCAACGTCGTCAACGTGGCCCGATCCTCGGAGAGGCCCCTCGTCAATCGGAGTCCGGGGGATCGTCCGGGTGAGGATGCCCTCGGCCTCCTGGTGGATTGCTTTCTTCCCGGCCACGAGTGCAGCGGCCGAGAGGGCTTTGCCTTTCCAAGTAACCTTGACCTTGGACGCTATAGCCATCCCTCCCAGAAGGTAGTTTGACCGCCGAGGCCCGGAACGTGGCTTATCTTCTGGATCTCTTTCGTGACCCCGCCGAAGGTTATTTTGTCGCCCTTCTTCAGCTCCACGTCGGCGAAGATGTGCGCTTCCGAGGTCCAGGTCTCGGTCTCCGATAGCCGGACGAGTTTCGCCGCCTCCTCGAATCTGCAAGAGATCGTCACAGGATCGGCGTAGGTCTTCCCCCAGGGGCCATCTCCTGTGAGGCTCTCCAGAGTTGCCGTCTGTTTCAGGAGGGGCGTCATCAGGCTCATATTACGCACACATCCCGCGCCAGGTAGCGCTCCAGAAGCCGCCACGCCCGCTTTGAGTAGAACCCCTCTCTCGAATCTGATGTAGAAGAGCCCCGGAACTCGTACTGAAGCCCCGTCCCGGAGATCCGGACGGACTTCACACCGTGCTCTTGAAGGTCGTCCACCTCGTCGTAATCGCTGGATGCGGTCGCGGCGAGGATCGCCACCGCTTCGAGACAGATCGCGTCTTTGATCGCCTGGGGGATCACGTAGGCGTCGGCGTCCTCGTCGTAGTCGTAGGCCCCGAGCTGATCCACCCGAGGGAAAAGTTCCTCCTGGCCTTCCTCTACCGTCTCGTACCTCTGGCCTACAAAGGCCAGGCTTTCGAGCTTCTCGACGGCCCGGTCTAAGAGGATCTGTCTGTCGCCGTCACTGGCTGCGTTCCAGGCAGTCAACTCGGATGACAGGCAGAGGGCCACAAGGCGCGTCTTAGCGTCGGCGAGGAGGATGTAGGCCATGTGCTCCCCTAGACTGGGAACCTAAACGCCTCAATCGTCCCGTCGGTGGAGTTCGTGTTCACCAGGAGATAGCCGGTCTCATTGACGAACCGGGCGCTCTCAAAGGGACCGATCCAAGTCTCAGAGGTGGCGTTGGCAATGGTGACAGTCAGATTCCCCAAAGAGGATCGGAAGGCAGGGGGATCGTCGCCAGCAAGTACCGTAATCGTCACGCCGCCAGAAGACCCACCTGATTCGACCACCCTCAATAGGGTTCCGGGATAGAGGGCAATGGTGTGGTTGGTGGTGGAATTGAGAGTGACAGGCGTGGCCATTGATGCCGGTTCGCCGTTCTCAACCAGGGTGGTGCAATTGATCACAGTCCTGGCACCGGAAGCCATAGGCAGGGCGAGGAGACCGACCAGAAGAGCGGCCCCCAGGATTGCCATGAATAGTTTCTTCATCATCATCACCTCTAAGAAGTCGTGGCCGTCAGGACCGCCAGAGCCGTAGGTCTTACGACCTTAGCGCCGTAGACATGCAGACCCTTGACCGCATCCGCAAAGCGCTTCTCCATCCGGTACGGCTCGACCTTCACGATCTGCTCAGCGAAGGACCAGGCCATAGGATGACCGGCGATCACCTTGTACTTGGAGCCAGCCACTACGGGGCAGTTGGGCGATTCGTAGACGTCGAATCCCAGGACCCGCCCTATCTGGCCAGATCTGAGAGTGTCGGCGCTTCCGGCGACGTTGGCTTTCGTGAACCTCTCATCCTTCAGCATCACTGCTAGGATCTCAGGACCGGCTATCACGAATCGACCGCCTGTCGGGATCTTGGCTTTGTTGAGCTTGACTCTGAGGTCTACCAGCTCGTCGAAGATGTTGTACTCTCCTTCCCCAGGAGTGCCAGCGACCACAGTATGTGGCGTGGTGTTGTTGCCGATAGCGTTGGAAGCGCTGGCGTCAGTATAGAGATCGGCAATGAACAAGTCGGCAGCATCCCGGAGGTAATACGAGGCGTCAGTCATTGCGGCGGCCATGACCTTCGGCTTCTGCTGGGCCTGGTCGAGGTCGTCCACCTGGAAGTTGAAGTACTTCGCCTGGTCGATCTTAAGCTCTGCCTGGGCGTCAGTGAGGGCTTCGGGGTCGTCGATGTCGGTATCTCTGGTGTACGTCCCGACCGAGATGGGGCCGATTGCGTTGATCTTCACCGTGTCGCCGAATGCCCGGATCTCGCCCTGATAGTCCCTATTGATGATAGCCCCCTGGCCGAAGATGTGGACCTTCTGGAGGTTGACTAGCAACTGTTGACTCCATACTTCTGGAATGAAGTTTGCAAGAGACATTACTTGATTTCTCCTTTCGCCATTGCTTCATGGATGGCGCTTTCGTTCTTCGAAAATTCCTCGGGTGTCATATCTTTGATCTGCTGACGAGTGAAACTGGTCTTCGGAGGGTTGCCACTGCCCCTGCCCCCGTCTCCGACGTTGGGAGGAGGATAAGAGGTCTTCATAAGGGGCATATGAGTCTCCAAGAACTTTACCGGGTCGTCGCCGGGTCGGAAGTTGACAGCCACGTATTCAGCCGCGCCTTTGCCGAGCTGAGCCTCGGAGACCTTGGAATTGATCTCTTTGATCCCAGCGTCGTACTTCTCGCGCTTTTCGGCTGCGGCCTTCATGTCGGCGAGCTCTTTGGCGACGGCTTCGGCTTTGGCGTTGGCCTTTTCCACCTCCGTTTTTCCGGCGGATTCGAGCTCTTCCACCTTAGTTTTCAGCGTGTCCCTTTCGATGGTCAGTTTGGAGTTCGCAGTCTCAAGCTCTTTGTTTTTGGCTTGCAACGCCTCAAAATCGGCTTTGGGGACGTGGTTTTTGAGCCGTTCCCCTACGATCTTATTGACGTCTTCCTGTGTGAATTTCTTCTCGTCGTTCTCAGACATGGGAAAGCACCCGCTAAGTCTCGCCGATATCGGACGGCGGCGACGTCTCCAGCAGCAGGCAGCGCCCGTTTAGCGTCCGGGGAGACGAGAATAGATTGCCTGAGCCGAAGATCCAATAGTGGGTTATTTAGAGGCGATTGTATATAAACTTATCCTTACGTTTCTATCACCTCAGGGCGAAGAAGGCGTCAGCTTTCGGCATTTCGCCCCCAGGCGGCGAGGAGGAGAGGGAGTCTCATCGCCTCAGCCCTCCACCAGTTCACTTTCGACGTCAACCGCGCCCCGGAACTCCGACGAGTCATAGCAACCCGACAAGTCCGAGGGGAACGCCTCTCTCATCGCTTGGACGAGGGGGACCTTTCGGATCATCGTCGCTTTGTGCGTCCTCCAGGGGCCGTCTTTCCCGCTGTCGTAGTCCTTCAATGCCACCTCCGCCCTGACGGGATGATCTCTATCCTTCCGGAACACCTCCGCCCACCCGCCGAGAAGCTCCTCGTCCTTCCGGACGAATGAGCCTTCCCGATAGATCAGAGAGCCCTCGCCGTCGTCTACGATGACTCCAGCCTTGAATCCTTTGTACTGAGGGTGGAGTTCCGCCTTCCGCATGAAAGCCTCTTTTCCGACTACCATCTGAGCCTTTGCCCCGTACTTGATCAGGTATGCCTCGTTTGTGAACGGGTTCAAGTTGCGGGCCTGGCATAGCTTCAGGAACATGAAAGCCTCCTGATCGGTGGCGGCGGGACAGATATAGTCCTTGATGTCATCGAGCGATAGCTCCGCCACCTGGATATCCCGCATCGGGGCGGACCGGACGACGATCGCTTTGGGGGGCGGTGTCGCCGATGAACCCGACATGCGATACTCTTTTTTGGGCGGCGGGGAGGGCGTCTCCAAAGCTTTCCTCAGGGTCTTGATCCAGGGCCGGTCGAGCTTCGTCATTATCTCGCCCGTCTCGGCGTCTACATAGACGTGACCCTTCCCCGGTTCGTTGATGCTGATGCAGTCGGGGAGCCCGGAGACGTTCAGTGATCCGGTCCAGTCTTCGGGTTTGGGTTTTACGTTATCCGTCGCTAGTTCGGAGCCGTACTCTTTGTTTGCGGCCTCAATAAATGCGTCTACTTTTTCTGCTATCATGTTACTCCTCCAGCTTCCGGGCGATCGTCGCCTGTGGAACCTTCGTGATCGTCACGAAGTCGGGCCGGATCGATTTTACCGCCCGCTCGAAGTCGGTTTTTTTCAGGGACAGGAGCCCCCGGTGGCCGTGGCAGACCGCCCAGTCGATTGCCAGGATATCGTCATAGTCCACCTTTTCGACCTCCCGTATCCCGACGCCGGGCGCGGGGCTCTTGTTGCCCGTCTCCTGGAATACGGAGACTGCGGCGGCGCGGATCTTCTCCTCCATCTCGTCGACGAGGTCTCCGGCGACGGATGCCGCCAGGATCTTCCCGGCGTTCTCGTCCATCCATGCCTCTCGACTGACCTTGATCTCCTCGTCGATCTCAGCCTTCTTGCGGCGGAGTTCCGCCAGCTTTCGGACGTCTTCTTCTATGGTCATATCCCCTCTTCCTCCAAAGCTTTCAATACCAGCGACGACAAGAGCTCGCCCTGGCCTTTCAGGGTTCCCGTCTTCCTCACGACAAGATCCTTGAGGCGGGTATTCAGCCCGTCGTCCAACTCAAAACATATTCGAGCCATCACCCATCTATATGTACTATCGGCATATAAGCTTTACGGTACATGGAAAGCTTAATATACCTTTACGACTAATAGAAGGCTATGAGAACCAAAGAGGAGCTGAGGAAGATATACGACGCCGAACACGCTGGGAACCCGCACGTAGAGCACGAACTCGCCTTCGTGAACTGGGTCCCTCTGTACTTGAAATTTGAAGCGATCGAGGGCACGCTCAAGGCAGAGCCGGGCCACCCGAACTATGACGAACTCGACCGGGAATCAAGCCGCCTGTGCCGCATCCTGGGGTACTGAAATGATATTCGACTACGACGGCCTCAAGCTGCGGCCCGTGTTCGTGATGACGCGGGCTCTGATCGGCTGCGAACATGCAGACGGCGGCGGGATGCAATCATGCGACGACTGCGAGCTGTTCGAGGAGTGCCCGATGCTGGACATGGGGGAAAATGCTCCGGAACGATGCACGACAGGGCGAGGATCTACTGGAGATCCCGGTGGGCGATGATGTGAACTGGAAGATGATGCCCCAGGAGGCCGTCGATGCCGTATATGATCTACTGATGAAGCGGGGGGATCTGTGATGGTCCCGCCCCCCATCACCCTCCGAATCAGCCCGAACGAACGGGCGACGGCCCCGGAACGATTCGATATGTGCGTCATGGAGGCGACTCGCCGGGGATTTGAGGTCGTCCCGGACGCCGGGGCGGAGACCGACCTGGTATTTTTCATCGAGGATCATAGTCTGATCGTAGGCGAGACGGAAGAAGAGTACCATCCTTGGAGGAAAGATCTAGCCGTTGAACTGAAGATGCCCCAGGATCTCATAGGAAGCCTCCAGAACGGTCATCTAGCCGAACAAAGGCGAGGATGCACCTACCCCCTCAGAATCGCCGTAATGGGCTCTCTGGGCGACGTGATGAGAGCCCTGCCAACGGTGACGGGGAAAGGCTGGCGTAATCCCAGGGAGCGGGCCCAAGCAGAGGGGATGGTCCACCGGGGGATCGATGCCCTGCAGGCGTCGGGCGTCGAGGTAGATTTCGGGATGTCGCCTCTGGACTTCGCCTTCGGCGAGCGGCGGTCGTGGGGGGCGGCCGCCGGGCCAAATGCCGCCGACGAAGCGGCGATGGCGGCGAACGTCTCGCAGGTCATGAGGCGGGCCGAGTACATCCTCAGATCGAAGATCGATCTCCCTCGCGCCCGGTGCGAATCGGCTCAGGAGGCGATGCTCCGATGTCTCCCCGGCGTCGGGCCGGAGACGGCGCGGGCGATGCTTGGTGCGGGGTGCGCGATCCGCCTTTTCTTCGGGGCGAACGCGGCGATTCCATCCGAGCTAATGACTATCCCAGGCATCGGTAAAAAGACGGCGACGAAAATCTTGGAGGCGGTGAGGTGACATTTTTCCTCGGGTTGGCCGTGGCTGGAATCGGTATGTGGCTATCGGCCAAAAACGACCGCCGGTGTTCCCCCACTGAAATAACTATGTGGCTATACGGGATGGTGGTAGGGATAGGCATCGGCGTTATGATAATGTCGATGTGAAAATCGATCAAGCCGTAAAGGGTTACCGCCGAGTTTCATAATGATGAAGTAGAGCCATGAAATCCCTCCTTTAGGCGGTCCCGGAGATGCCAACCGGGGCCGCCAGCACCTCTCTTTTCTTTCATATGGGTATTTCGACCGCAAAGCTTATATCCTCATAGGTACTAGTAGGTATTGTAGGGCGCGAAGCCCCGAGAGGTGCAAAAACATGATACCAACCACGACAGAAACCCTGGATGCGATGATGAAGATCTGCGAGATCTCGCAGATGGCGATCAGAGAAATAGGAAAGATCGAGGGGAAGAATGAGATCGGCTCTGAGGCGGCTCTCGTCGAAGTCATTGTGAGGGGGTCGAAGGCGATCCTCCAGGCGATGCCGTACCTCCAGTTCGAGGACGACATGATCGAGTCGCTGGATTCGAAGCTCTGCCACAGGCTGAACGAGATCGAAGGGGGCCAGTGAGCCCCCAGAGGAGATGAGAGAAGATGAATTTCGCAGAGAATATACTGGATACGGATATATATTATCTGCATACGTATGGTCTACTTCGAACCCTCAAGATGGTCAAGACCTTGAATCAACCATCGTATGCCGATCTCAGGAAGTATCTTGAATTGGATTCGATCGATGATCTGGTGGAGAAGTTGCGCCGCCTCTCTGATATGGGGGCAGTCGCACCCGTGAACTTTGCGGAGGTCAGAATCACCCATTATGGCGAGATCCTGATCGGTATTGCAGAAGGCAAGATTATATTTGAGGGGGCCCCCTGATGCCCTCCTCGCCGTACATCGAGGTCTCCCAGGAGACGCGGGCCCGGATCGCGGAGATCCGCCGCCGGGCCTCCGCCGACGAGGGGCGGCAGGTGACGAATGAGGAGATCGTGGCCCGGCTGATCGACGCGGCCGAGC
>Ga0334892_1001221_pt1 | contig 23328 bp, 27 predicted proteins | sample GraSluR3_MG_4_FD_207213 | JGI IMG/M metagenome (GOLD analysis project Ga0334892, IMG submission 207213) | Sludge microbial communities from methane-producing bioreactor in Wageningen University, Netherlands - Granular Sludge_15_04-R3 | ecosystem: Engineered > Bioreactor > Anaerobic >...
ATTGGCAAAAACCACAGGTATGTTATCATCGTTAGGTCGCGGTCTGTTATAGGAAAAATCCACCACCCCCATCTCGTTGTTCCCGTCGAATATGAAGAATGGTGAGTAGTCCCTTGTCCAGTATGAATCTGTTGGAGCAACGATAAACTCGCAATTGTCCATATTTGCTCCGGCACTGGTATAAGCATTGATCGCCTGGTTCTGATTGTACGCCCCATTGACAATTGTTACTACTGTTACATGCTGGGACATGGCAACAACAAGCCCTACCGGTATCCCTAAAGGATAACGGACCAGGACACCCTCCATAGGCTCAAACTCGGCTATACTTCTGGCCGGAACTGGTGGTGGGTCTGTCGGATTCACCCTGCCGCCTATATCGTCAAGCCTGTTTATCTCCTCCGGTGTTAACCAGATTGGAAGAGATTCTGGATTATGCTTCAACCATTCTTCGGTCATTCTTACCCAGTCAACGGAAGCAGTTAAACAGGCTGTTAGCAGCAACAATACGGCTACTAAGAGTACTCTTCTCATCATTAATCCTCTCTAATACGTAATCTTATCTCGTTAAGCAAAAAATCTCAGTGAAATAATATGTAAAGGAATAATTGTCTCTCCAAACCTATTTTTTTCACCTTTAACGGCATCTCAGACACCAGCCTGTACTACCTTGCCGTTAATATCCCCCTGCTACCGGTAATCAGGCAGCCACTTATCAGATTGACCCCCCTTTCCTCACTATCCTCTCTTCCAGGAACAAAAGTCTTCTCTAGATGTAACCGTTAAAGCTGACATATCTTTCAACTGAAGTAACATAATCCCGTCCATATCGTTCTGCAGTCCGGGCAGGCAAGTCATCTCGCAATTAAAAGCTTGACAAGATTAATTTTAAAAAATAGCTTGCCTCAAGTTAAATGGAAAGGAGTAAACCAATTAAGAATATGAAGTCAAGGTACAGGGAATGGCGCTAAAGAAGAAGTGGCATATAATATTGACTCATACCGAAGGCAGGAATCTCTTCAATGTATCTCTCAATAAAACTGCCGGTATTGCGGTCTTTGCAGGCTTCGGAATATTATTGTTGGGAATGCTACTTTCTGCAGCCTTTCTGGTTCGTTACCGTATTCACTTCCCTCAGATTGAACAGTTACAGGCTGAGAACAAGATCCTCCGTGAAGAACTCGACAGGATCGTTACCGAACTCGATTCCGTTATGCTGCGTTTGAAACAGATGGAAGAGTGGGAAGATGAACTCCGTCTGGAACGCAACATAGGTTTGATTAATCGTGACCTGAGACAGATGGGTACAGGTGGTTTACCCCAGGTTAGAACTGATTACAGCAATCTGGATTACGAAACCAATCTGCAATTAAACCAGCTTCATCATCAGATGGATGAGTTGAACAATATCAGCAGTTACGCTTTTGAACTCCGAAAGGATTTGATAGATAACCTCTCTCTGCAGATGGAGATGTATCGTTATACACCTTCGATCTATCCTACTTTTGGCAGGATTACAACTGCCTACGGCTGGCGGACGCATCCCATAACCCGTCAACGTGATTTTCATTCAGGCATCGATATAGCCAACCGCAAAGGTTCTCCGATCTATGCATCAGCAAACGGAACCGTGAAAGAGATAGGGAGTAACCGATATTACGGCCGCTACGTGATTATTACTCATAAATTTGGCTATGAGACGATGTATGCCCATCTCGATAAGGCACTGGTGAAGAAGGGTGAAGTGGTGATTAAGGGTGAAATCATAGCCGAGATGGGTAATACAGGCCGATCGACAGGCACTCATCTACATTATGAGGTGCGTCGTTACGGGCGTAATCTCAACCCCTATCATCATCTGAACAAGCTGGAAGAGGATATCATAGTAACTCAACAATAACCCTTTCTGATAAGGGTTACTAACTAAAATGCGGGTGCTAGGTGATAGGTGTTAGAACAGAGAGAAACTCATCAGAAGAGAATTACCACCAGAGCTATCATATTCTCTGATCACCAGCCCCTGAATCAACAACATCTCAAGCAATCCAACAATAACAGATTTATTCCCACTCTCCTTAAAGAGTTCCGGAAAAAGACTTCTACACTACAGTCTTCCTATATAGAATCAACAACTCAGCTCGAAGAAATTAGAACGATTCTCATAGCAGTAGATGGTGGTGCCAACTATCTTCATAATCTTGAGATCGTACCTGATATGATTATAGGGGATATGGATTCTATCAGGCCGGAGACCCTGGAATTTTATCGTAATCTGACAGAGATAAAGAGATATCCCACCAGAAAAGAAGCGACTGATACGGAACTAGCCCTGAACTGGTGCATTGAGTGTAATGAGTCAAATCAGGCAGATATGGTTATAGACGAAGTACTCTTCATCAATGCTCTCCAGGGATCTTTTGCACATTCACTAGGGGTTTTGACACTCCTCTTCAGAGCTACTGAACACAGTATAAGAGCAGTGATATGCAACAATGAGGAGACAGTTCTGCTGGTGCCCGAGAAATGGCACTACCGTGGTAAGGCTGGAAACAAGCTCTCTCTCATCCCTCTAACCGAGAGAGTTACCGGAGTAGTAACGAAGGGGCTGGAGTATCCTCTGAAGAATGAAATTCTTTACCGAAACTCCACGAGAGGAATCAGTAACGTTTTTATTGACGGGGAAATCAATGTATGTTATGAGAAAGGTAGACTTTTAGCCATTATCGAAGGCACTCCGGAGGATATAACATGAAAGAAGAGATAAAATTCAAAGCAGCTCTTCAACGTTTAGAGGAAATAATTGAGGAACTGGAAAATGATATTGACGACCTTGATGTACTTGTAAGACTTTTTGAAGAGGGTTCCGAACTGGTCAATATCTGTGATAAGAAGTTAAATGAAGTGGAAACGAAGATAGAGACAATAACAAAAAAGCTAGATGAGCGTAGTGCTACGACAGGCAGGGGTAAAAATGAAAGAAAGAATGATCTTTAAGAAAGACCTGAAAGAGAAAAACGAACTGGTAAACATAGCCCTGGACAGGTTCTTACCTCGAAAGGATGAATATCCGAAACAAATACACAAAGCGATGCGGCATACACTCTTCGCAGGCGGCAAGAGAATCCGACCCTATCTGATGATCAGAACCTATAATCTTCTCTCTGACGATAATGACAAGATCATAGAGGTTGCTGCAGCACTGGAGTTGATGCATACCTACACCCTGATCCACGATGATCTGCCTGAGATAGACAACGACGATATACGACGGGGTAAACCCTCCTGTCACGTTGTTTATGGCTCAGATCTGGCACTTTTAGCTGGTGATGCCCTGCTGGTCAATTCTGTCGAGTTGATGAGCATGACCGACCTGAATGATCTGCTCAAGTTAAAGGTAATCAGGGAATTTCTAACCTTCTGTGGAGACCAGGGATTGATAGCTGGCCAGATGGCCGATATCCTCAATGAAGGTAAAAAAGGAACACCCAAAATGCTGGAATTTATCCATCTCAATAAGACAGTCAAACTCTTCCAGCTTTGTACCCGCATAGCCTGTTTAATAGCTGATGCTAAGTCTGATGACTATGAACGTCTTGATCGCTACGGATATCTCTTCGGTATGGTATTTCAGATTATCGATGATATACTCGATATAGAAGGGGATGAGAAGAGTCTCGGCAAGACGATTGGAAAGGATGAAGAGAGGAAGAAGATGACCTATCCAGCTGTTTATGGACTGGAAAAATCGAAGAATAAGGCAGCGGAAATGATCGAAGAAGCAAATACGATATTAGACCATTACGGGGAGAAGGCCCTTCATCTGAAGCTGCTTAATAACTTCATTGTCTCAAGAAAACTCTGACTCTATGATTCCTATTGCTGTCAAGAAGCTTGTCGATCATGCCATCATCCCTCGGAAGATGAGCAGCCATGCTGCCGGATACGATCTCTATTCGGCCAACGAGGAGGTTATCCTTCTGCAACCGGGAGATATCAAAATGATCCCGACCGGTATAGCAATGAGCATCCCGGAGGGGTATGAAGCTCAAGTCCGGCCTCGTAGCGGCCTGGCTATTAAACATGGTATAGGTATTCTCAATTCTCCTGGCACTATAGATTCTGACTATCGTGGCGAAATAAGAGTAATCATCTTCAATGCTGGAGAAGCCTCTTTCACGCTGGAACCGGGTAGTCGCATAGCACAAATGGTAATCTCAAAGTATTATGACATTGAGTTTCAGCTTGCTGACGAACTCGATACAACCGAACGTGGTAGCGGCGGTTTCGGCCATACGGAACTCAAATAACAAAATCCCTTCGAACAGTATTACCTAAGATATATAACACGGAGTAACATAATGGAAGATAAGTCCCCTTTAACTGAATTGATATGTAAGATAGAACATTTGAAAGAGGAAAAAGAAGCACTCATCCTCGTGCATAACTATCAGCCGCTAGAGATACATAGTGTCGCCGATATAGCTGGTGACTCACTGGAATTGGCTAAAGAGGCCACGAAAGCAGATGCCAGAATCATAGTACTGGCCGGAGTGAGGTTTATGGCCGAAACAGCTAAACTCCTCAATCCCCGGGCAAAGGTACTCCTCTCCCATCCCGGGGCAGGTTGTCCGATGGCTGACATGATCAGTGCCGAGCAGTTACACCGTTTCAGAGGAGAATATCCCGGTTCGGAGGTTGTCTGTTATGTCAACTCCTCAGTAGAGGTCAAGGCCGGGAGTGACATCTGTTGCACTTCATCCAATGCACTCAAGGTTGTTAATTCTATCCCTTCCGACAAACAGATCCTCTTCGTTCCCGATCAGAACCTGGGAACTTATGCTGCTGAGCAGAGTGGGAGGGATATCGTAGTCTGGAAAGGATTCTGTTCCGTTCATCATGCTAGAATCTCCGTGGCTGATGTGGAGCGAGCCAGAAGAGATTATCCCGATTATACACTGATTGTTCATCCCGAATGTCATCCGGATGTTTTTCATCAGGCTGATATGGTAGCTTCAACAAAAGGTATGGCAGATTTCGTAGCAGAAAACGACAGAGTAGTTCTTGGTACTGAAGTAGGTATGACCGAACAGTTACGATCCAAATATCCGGAGAAGAAGATTGTACCTCTCTCCAGAGATGCTATTTGCCGTAATATGAAGAAGAGTAACCTGCCGCTTCTGCTTGAAGTTCTCCAGAACGAGAGTAATGAAATAACAATAGACCAGCAGATTGCCGACAGAGCATTGAGATCTCTGGAAAGAATGCTGGCAGTATCGTAATTATGGAACTGAGATCTGTTGCTCTCCCCTTTGAGGGTATCTCTATCCTGCAGGATATCAAGAGTCAGGCGATAAGCTCGGATAGTGAATTTCTATATAATACGATAATATCATTCTATTCTGACCGGCGCAATGCTAAGAATCTCAAGATGCTGGAACTGGGTTCTGGTAACGGGGTCATATCTATCATGCTGGCCCTGGCCTCTTCCACCTGGCAGATTACAGCTATGGAAGTCCAGATTTCTCAATTCCTGCTCGCCCGCCGTAACATCAAGAAGTCAGGAGTTAATATCAATCTAATTCTGGCCGATTTACGAAAAACCGAGCTGTTTGGTGATAGTACTCATTACGATCTGATTTATGCAAACCCACCCTACTTTCCTGCTGGAACGACCCGAATTAGCCCATCTCTCACCAGGGCCATCTCCCGTTATGAGCTTCTGGCTGATATGGACGATCTGCTGAATGCGGTAAAAGATAACCTCACTCCAGACGGCGAGGCGTTTATCCTCTATCCCGCTATCAGATTACCCGATCTACGGAGTAAGGTTGAGTATCATGGGCTCGATATACATCAGGAGATCGTCAGCAATAGCGAAGATTCAAGCCAGAGAGGGAGAAGGGAAATTCCAGAAGAGGATAGCGGGACGCGAACGATATCGATTCTCAGGCACATTACAGGGTAAATTATGCATACGATACCGAAGATAGTAATCAATAGTGGTAAAGAGAAAGTACTAACTATCCAGAGGTTCACCCTGGAAGAGGGAGATTCTCTCTTGCTTCAGAATGAAAACCCGGAGGGAAAGACTCTCTTTCTTCGCGGACTTTACAGGTTCCTGCAGAACAGCAGGAGAAGAAGAGAGAAGCTGATCGAGAAGGGAGATGTATTCCTCTGGGATATCAGGCGTGATAAAATCTACAGTAAGGGGAACAGAGAAGCCATTCTTCTGGAATATCAACCGGCGATAATACCGGAGATGACACTCAATCAGAATATACTCCTCCCGATGAAGGGTATGAATATCAGGCTGAAACACAAACTCATCGATTATCTCCGGACATTCGGACTAACTATGAAACAGTTCAGCCCGGGCAGGAATCTATCCTTTTCTGAGATGAAGATCGTCGAACTGATCAGAGCGGTTTTGCTCCTGCCGGAACTGATACTGATAGACGATTTCGATCTCAGTTATCATAAGAACCTTCATGACCGGATATTCGAAATGTTCTCACTTGTCCGGAAGAACGGGACAATCATTATTGCTACCTGTAAATCCGCTAATCCCTTCTTTACTCGTAATTTTTCTATTAAAGGTAAAGAGGTATTCGAGATATGAAACCCGCTCTGATTCTAACCTTCATACTTCTAATCTGTTTGATCGTCTTCTCCCTTGCTGACTTCCTGTTACTGGAGCAGTATGAAAATCTTGTGACCCGTATCGAGTCACTCCCTGTAATTCTCTTTTCCAGTAATTTTAGCCTGCTCCATAACCTGATGAATGAGCTGGAAGACGAACCTGTTGTAACTTCACTGGAGATCGAGAGGAATATCGAGATACTGGATAAGATGATAAAAGAATATGATTTACCGGCTGCAGAACAGATCCTTGATATTGATTCCCTCCCCAATATGCTTGAATTCCGGTTAGAGGGAGAATTGATAACCGAGAAGGGATACAGTGAACTAAAGGAGAGGTTCGAGAGAGAGGGAAGTGATATAACCCTGATCTCGCAAGATATCGAATTATCTGACCTCTTTGAACTGAAACAGATGCTTCTCCTCACCCGGAAAGCAATCCTGGCCGGTATCATCATTATACTCTCAATCGTTACTTTCGTTACCGGTGCTATGGTTATCAGAAGGAGTAATTACTACTGGCATATATACTATCGTAGTGGTGGCACAAAAAAGAGATTTAGAAGTTATCTGCTGAACTTACTGCTCGGGACCATCCTGTCTCTGAGCCTGCTCGCAATAATCTTCTATCTGGTTGATTATTATCTGCAGATGAGTTATGAATTTGAACTCCGTTACTGGATACTCTTTGGACTCGTCATATTCATACCCGGCCTGCTCGCCTGGTGCCTGACAGAGAGGTCATAGCGGGAGAAGAGGCCTGAATCCTAACCGTTAAGCGTATAAGGGATTCAAAGGGGGTATAATTACCATAGATTATGATCTATATGCGTTTGTTATTGACAACTAAAAGACCTGTTTATCACTTAGAAAAAATAATCGAGCTTTAGACAATAGTTTGAGAGGAGGAAGGGGATAATGTCTTACACATCTTCAGGAGCAGCAGCAGGAGGTGCAGCAGCAGCTCATGCGGCAATGATCAATGCAACAAAGGCATCAGGTACTATAGTTAGGGTTAATAATTCTTCATTTGCTACCATTTTGAACAAGAGTGATAAACCTCTGGTAGTCTATGCAAAAGCTGGTTTTCTCTCTAGTGGGTTTCATTATCTGACCCCTTACAGAGGACTCTGTTTCTATACCAAAAGTAGTGAACTTCTCAACCTGCCATCTTCAGCAGAGATTATCCAGGCTAACAAGATATGGATACCTTCATAGTCGATAGTATCAATTTGATCCTGTCCGTTGTTAAACCTCAAGCCTGGAGATAATGGTGATAACATGAAAAGACATATACCCAATATCCTGACTCTTTTTCGGATTGTTCTCGTTCCGGTATATTTACTGTGCCTTTATTTGATTGGTGGTGCAAATGGTTCACTGCTGGCTCTTATCGTATTCGTTATAGCTGGTATTACCGATTATTTCGATGGTATGCTGGCCCGTAAGTTCCAGAGTATCTCTGACTTCGGTAAGATTGCCGACCCTCTCGCTGACAAGATCATTGTCTCTGTTGCCCTGATCACCATTGCCATAAGCCCGATGCACTTTATCAGCATCATCATTGTTATCATCATTATCTTCCGTGAGTTGACAGTCACCCTGCTCAGAAGCTGGTATCAGAAAAAAGATATCTATGTCGCTGCCAATATCTGGGGTAAATTAAAAACAACGCTTCAGATGATTGGTATCATTGCAGCCCTTGCCTTCCATGCCGGCAGGTTTTGGATACCATCGCTACGAGCGAATGAAGTAGTTATTATCAAGGGGATAGAGATATTTTTCTGGTTAGTTGTCGTTATAACGATAGTATCGGGGATTACCTATCTCCCATTTATGACAAAAAAGAAAGGTACCGAGGATTAATCTGGTTATCATGAAATTCAAAATCAGTATGATTATACTCCTGACAGTTCTGATATTGACAGGGTGTGGTGATAGTAATGAGTCAAGACGACACCGCCCGGCAGGACAGGATACCGACTATCGTAAACCGCTCGCCTGGGGACACGAGCAGACTATATATGTTTTCGCCGACAGCAATGTCTGGCAATATGCTGAACCCTATTTAAGAGAAAGTATCGAACGTTATTACTTTACCACGGAGAATGAGACCTATTTCGATCTTAAAAGGGCTGATTTCTCTGCCATACAGCAATTCTACCGCTTCAAAAACCTCATATTTTTCGCCCATCTAGATTCAGAGCAGCAGGTATCAAACTATGTAAAAGAGAGGTTGTCAGAAACCGTTCTCCAGTCTGTCAGGGAAGAGGGGATCGGTATGTTCACCAGCCACAACCTCTGGGCTAATGACCAGCTGGTAATCTTCTTACTTGGTGATACCGAAGCCAATCTACTCAGGTATAATATTTTACAGGCCAATGAGATCTTCGAACAGTTCCGGTCAAAACTCTTTGCCAGAATCGAGAAGAAGGTTTACGGCCTGAAGATTCATCCAGAAGTGATGTTCAGCAATTTACCCTGGTCGGTGAAGCTGCCGGAAAACTATGTTATCTTTAAGCGAGATGACAGTAACAATTTCACCTCTTTTCTTGCCCGCCGGCGGGAGCAACCCGACCGTTACCTGGCAGTTTATTATGAAGAAATGGAAGAAAACAGGGTTACTCTCGACTGGTTGATTGAGACCAGAGCCCGGCTCGTCTGGGATTATTATGATGAAGATGAATTCCAGAGAGAGGAGACCAGGTCAGAGCAGACAGAGATCAGCAATCGGCAGACTATCAAGCTTTCCGGCCGCTGGCAGAATGCCAAATATGCTATTGGTGGTGCTTTTCAATCCTTTGCCTTCTATGATGAATCGAATCAAAGAGCATATCTCATAGATAATTCGGTATTCTATCCTGAAGGGTTCAAACTCCCTGCTCTGATAGAATTAGAGGTAATTAGCCGCACTATCGAAATCACCGAACGGCAGCAGGATGAGCTTGCCAATAATGAATGACTTTAGATAATAGATAGATTGTTACAGGGATAATGAAGGAGGTCTTTTAATGAAACTGGTTATTATTTTTCTGGCTGCTCTCTTATTCATACCGGCTCTGCATGGTTATGAATTGTTGAATCTGGCCGATGCTCCTACTGCCGGCATACTCCAGTATGGTGAGGTATTGATGACGACCAAGATGTATCGAAACAACGGTATACTGGCAGGTAGCTCTGTCGGACTCTTTTCCCGTTTTATGTTTGGCATCAGTTACGGGGGTGAGAACCTGGTTGGAAATCAGAAACCGAACTGGCATGAAAGAGTTGAGGTCAATGCAAAATACCGCCTTCTGGATGAGAGTCCTCTTATGCCAGCATTAGTTGTCGGTTTCGACTCACAGGGTCACGGTGTTTTCCATAGCTCAGTCAAAAGATACGATATCAAGTCTAAGGGGTTTTATGCTGCAGCAAGCCGCAACTATTACTTTCTAGGTAATCTTGGTATCCATATGGGAGCAAATTACAGTCTGGAAAATGATGATGGAGAGAAGAGCATCAATTTCTTTGCCGGAATCGACAAGTCTATTGGAGATGAACTCACCCTGATGATCGATTATGATATGGCTCTGAACGATATAGAGCCGAGCCTGACAGAGAGTGCATCTAATGATAGCCTCCTTAAGAGAAAGGGAAATGGATATCTCAATGCCTCTCTCTATCTCCGCTTTACCGATTTTCTGGCAGTGAAATTCACTGCTTATGACCTGCTGGAAAACAATCGTAATACTATTGGTGCTGACAGGTCGATCATCATTAACTACAATATGAGATTTTAACGATATAAAGCAGATCTAGTTCAGTATGAAAATTAATAAGACTTTGATGTTTATATCTCTTCCTGTTCTCATTGGGATTGCTATTATTGGCTGTTCTCAGGGCACAGACAGGGCAGAAGCTCCCGGCTATCCTCGTAGCTCGGCAGGCAATCCGACCCGTGATTCGGTTCATTTCTATACAATGGGTGAAGTGGCTTTTAATCAGGGAGATTTGATTACCGCTTACGGCCTATTCAATCAGGCAGATCTACACGATCCGGAGAATATCTCTATCAAGGAGAGGATTATCGAAACCCTCTGGATCATAGCCCGGGAAGAGGAAGAACGTAATGAAGAGATTATCAGAAGGGTCGAGAACTATATCGCCAGGGAGCTATATACTGCTGATATGTTAAGGTATTACGGTCTTTCCTGTTTCGATACAGAAAGAACAGAGAAGGGGTTCAAGGCGTTTGAGATGGCACTGGAAATGGATAAAGATCCCTACGCCTACTACGAATATTTCTTCTACAACATGCAACTGGCTGGTGAGTACGATTTCTCATATCTCGATAAAGCACTGGAGCTGGGTAGCAATGATCCTGAGCTGGTCTATTCCATAGCAGAGATATATGAGTATAACAATCCTCAGCGGAGCAGAGAGATTTATGAGGCTGCTGCCGAGAGATTCGCAGATGAGGAGTCTCAGGACCGGCTTGTCAGTTTCTATCTTAGATTCTTCCACTGGCCTGCCCTGAGAGAATATATCAGTAATGAATTCTCTGCCGGCAGGCATGTAACGAAAGAGAGCAAAAAGATATATCTGGAACTCCTCTACTACAATGAGGATTATTCCACTATTCTTAAGAATTATGAGCATTATGAAGATTATCAGGATGTCGGTATACAGGAGATCTTTTTCTTTTCCTCTTACTACGCAAAGGAATATGAGCAGGCTGTCTCTTTAGCAGAAAAGATTCTCAACCTCCCCGATTACCCGGAAGAGAATCGGGAAGTAATGTTCGCCTCAATAGGCGAATTATACGCCCTGTTGGGAGATTATGATTCTGCTGCCGATTATCTTCTCCTCGTTGATGACCTGCATCTTATAGCCTCAGCAGTTCTGACAGATTACATAAGAGAAGCACCCTTCGCTGAAGATACTGAAAATGAGTTCACACAACAGCCTGTTGACGAGGAGATAGAGAGCAGAGTAGATGCCAATCTCCTGATCGAGATACTGAGCCGTAAAGGGTTAAGCCAGCCTGGAATTGACTATCTCACTGCATCCCTCTATATGTTAACTGATCGGGAAGATGAGGGGCTTCTGCTTCTCGAGGGATTGACAGGAAAGATAGAGGACGACGAGCTGAACAAGAAGATCGGTACGCAGTTTCTCACCCAGAATGAACCGGAAAAGGCTTTGAGAGTTTTCTCCTATATAGAAGACCCCGAATTCGAGCCCAACTTCTATCTGGGTAGTTACTATTATGTGACAGGAAGAGATTCCCTGGCAATGGAATATCTCTGGCAGGCTCTGCAGACTTCGGATCATCCCTCTAATGAGACCTTTCTCTCATTAGCCGACCTGCTGAATAGAAACAATATGCACGAAAAAGAGCTGGAGGTGATGGAACAGGCTATTGAATTTCATCCTGAAGACCCGTTAATCCTCAACTGGCTGGGCTATTCACTCGTAATGCATACAACAAGGTATGCAGAGGCAGAGGAATATTTATTGAAGGCAATATCACTCGAACCTGACAACTATCACATCCAGGATAGTGTAGCCTGGCTGTATTACAATCTGGAAGATTATCAAAAAGCTCTCGACTATATGGAAGATATCATAGCCTGGGGCCCGGACGACAGCACCGTTGCCTACCATCTCGGTATGATCTATTACAAGCTTGACGACCGGGATAATGCAAAAAACTATCTGCAACAGGCAGTAGAATTGAATACTGATACCTCTTATCGGGAGAGGGCAGAAACAAAATTAAGGGAGTTGGAATAAGCCTATGAATAAGAGATTTATTTTTGGTAAAGGAAATTTAATACTCTTCTTGATCGGGGTGATGATCATCACGATAGCCTATATCATAATGTCAACAGGGGATATTACTATCTCACCGGTCATGCTGATTATCGCCTATGTTATCGTCTTCCCCCTGGCTATTCTTCTCGGTACTATAGCAAGCAGGCCGAAAAAGGATATGAGAGCACCGGAACCACCGGAACAGGAGCAAGATCTTAAGAAATGACCAACCAATACCTCTCCGAAGAGCTGATAGCGAAGATAGATAAATTCAAGCTGAAAGCCCGCCTCATTGTCGAAGGGTTTATGATCGGCCTGCATAAATCACCATATCACGGCTTCAGTGTCGAGTTTTCTGATCACAGGCAGTATAATCCGGGAGATTCGATCAAGGACGTAGACTGGAAGGTTTTCGGTAAGACGAACCGTTATTATATCCGCCGCTACGAGGAAGAGACCAATCTGAAGTCTTATATCCTGATAGATCACAGCAAATCGATGGGCTATACTTCCGGCAACACTACGAAGCTCGAATACGCCAAGTCATTAGCCTCTTCTCTCTTTTATCTGATGATCAACCAGCAGGATGCTTCCGGGCTGCTCTCCTTCACCGACAAAATCACCTCTTATATTCCGCCTCGTGCAGTAAGATCTTATCTCAATATCCTGCTGACCGAGATCTACAACCTTCAGGCAGAGGATAGAACCCGCACTGCAGAAGTCTTACACCAACTGGCCGAGCGTATCCATAAGAGAGGATTAATTATCCTTATCTCCGATCTGATAGATGAACCGGACGAGATACTGAGCGGGTTACAGCATTTCCGGCACAAGAAGAATGAGGTAGTTGTCTTTCATATCCAGGATAAACAGGAGTACCAGTTCGATTTCCAGCATGAGACAGAATTCATAGATTCCGAAACAGGAGAGAAGTTAACAGTCAATCCCTGGCAGATAAAGAAGGACTATCTGGAAGAATACAACAGCAACATCGAATATCTGAAGAAGAGATGTTTCGAGGCGAGGATAGAATACAATCCGATAACAACAGAGACCGCATACGACCAGATCCTTCTGCAGTATCTCCTGAAACGTGCTAAACTGATGTAGCAAATAATTGATAAACAGCCAGGACAGAAGAAGATCCTGCCCCGGCCTTTATTTTATCCTATCTTTTCTTTGCTATTTCCAGACCCTTATCGAGTGCTTTCAAGTTGGAATTTACTATATCTTCACCCTTTCTGCTGAAGATGAATTTGATCCCTTCCTGAAATTTTTCGTAAGGTATATCTATAAACTCGGTAACAGCACCGAGCATTATCATATTCATTGCTCTGGGAACTCCCATCTCTTTGGCCATAGCATCTGCATCGATCAATATATGTCTCGGTTGCTTCTTTATCTCGGTCATCAACTCCTCTTTATCCGGATAGGTAGCTGTATTGATAAACGGGGTGGTATTGGTAATCAACCATCCTTCGGGAGAGAGGTAGGGAAGATAGCGTAAAGATTCCATCGGTTCGACCGAAACTATGAGGTCAGCAGTCCCGAGTGGAATGAGGTCGGAGAATATCTTCTTATCGGAGATACGGAGATGTGACTGCACATCACCACCTCTCTGGCTCATACCGTGTACTTCAGCCTGCTTAAGGTTAAGATTCGATTCCAGAGCTGCATAGCCAATAATCGTGGCAATTGTCAGAATACCCTGACCACCAACACCAGCGAGAATAATATCGGATTTCATCTTAACCTCCTATTTCTTTCGCATCTTTTTGGATAGTGTTTGAATACATTCCCGGCGCGGGATAATAACAGAAACACCGTCATAGGCTATCTCTTCTTTGATTATCTTAACGAGCTCTTGATGATTTCTTGTGAGAGGAACTGCTACTCTGATATGCTCTTCCTCTACTCCGATACCCTTACAGATCTCTTCCAGCTTACCTGCACCCGGAGAGTCCTGCCCTCCTGTCATTGCGGTTGTATTATTATCGAGTATCATCACAACGATACTCGATCTGGAGTTGACCGCATCAAGCAGGCCGGTAATTCCGGAATGGGTGAATGTCGAGTCGCCGATAACGGCAATTGAGGGGAAGAGCCCTGCATCGGCAGCACCGATCGCCATAGTAAGCGAAGCACCCATATCGACACAGCTGTTAATCACTTTGAAAGGTGGTAGTGCTCCGAGAGTATAACAGCCGATATCAGAGAAGACATGGCCACTTCCATATTCGTCGATAACCTCTTTCAGTGCTTTGTAACTATCCGTATGCGGACAGCCGACACAGAGGATCGGTGGCCTGGGCACAAGATTTTCCGGGATTGGTTTCCCGGTAAGGTCTTCCATACCGAGGGCAATCCTTACCAGATTGGGGTTCAATTCACCATCTCTGGGAAGTGCACCATCCAGCCTGCCTCTGACTTTCAGAGGTCTATCCATATAGCCGCGTAACATCTCTTCTACAATTGGAGCACCCTCTTCCAGAACAAGTATCGTCTCGCACTCTTCGGCCATTCTCATAACGAGTGAACGGGGAATGGGATACTGTCCGATCTTCAGCACCGGATATGGTGCTTTCCCTTCGGGGAAGTTCTCCATCAGATAGTTATAGGCAAGGCCGCAGGCGATGACACCCATCTTCTTGTCCGGCCCGTCAGTGTAGTTATTGAATGCTGAATCTTCCGACTCTTTGAGGAAATCGTTCTGCATCGCGAGCAGGTTCTTGAACTTACGCCTGGCAATGGCGGGGAGCAGAACGAACTGGTGAATATCCTCCGGCAGTTTCAGCTCATTTTCTTCTTTGACAGGTTTTCTTTCGATTCCGGAGCGGGAATGAGCGAGCCTGGTAGTTAGCCTGACCATTACCGGAACCTTATACTTCTCTGAAAGTTCAAAAGCGTAGAAGGCCATATCATAAGCCTCCTGCTGGCTGCCCGGTTCCATAACCGGCAGCATGGCAAACTTCCCGTAAAATCTTGAATCCTGTTCATTCTGGGAAGAATGCATTGAAGGGTCATCAGCAACGGCAACGATAATTCCACCGTTAGCACCTGTCAGTGCCGAATTCACATAAGGGTCGGCAGCGACATTGAGCCCGACATGCTTCATACAGGCCATGGTCCTCTTCCCTGCATAGGACATCCCGAGACTGGCCTCGAGTGCTGTCTTTTCATTGGCAGACCATTCGCTGTGTACCTTTCTTTCTTTAGCTTCCGGGTTACGTTGTATATATTCGGTAATCTCGGTTGATGGTGTTCCCGGATAAGCATAAACGCCTGAAAGTCCGGCATCAAGAGCTCCCTGAGCGAGAGCTTCATCGCCTAATAACAGAAGTTTCTGCATACATTACTCCTTTATCTTTTTGTTTTAATTTATCATCGGCAAACTATTCTGTCGGCCTTAACCTGCAAGTTTTTTTTGCCCTTTTCCCCTCTGTTGCGGGTTTCGAATATCTCCGGCAGAATGGATTGACACTTATCTCTTACCCTTCAGTTGAAAACTGTCCGGTAAGAGCTCTTTGAGCAGGGCGGTTTTCGTCTCTTTCCCGTTAGCGTAGATTACCCTCATTCCGGGTGAGAACTCACTCAATACCTGCCGGCAGGCCCCGCAGGGTGGAAAGAGTATATCGGCATCCACGTATATCGCTATGGCTTCGAATTCCTGTTCCCCGTGAATAACAGCCCGGGCCAGGGCATTTCTTTCGGCACAGACGGTGAGTGAGTAGGCGGCATTCTCAATGTTACAACCGGAATATATGTTCCCTTTAACGCTTTTGAGAGCAGCACCTACCCGGTATCCGGAATAGGGGGCATAAGCCTTCCGGCTGGCACTCCTTGCTGCCTCTATCAGTTTCTGGTCGTCATTCTTCATTGCTACCTCCTCAGTAGTGGTATTTTTTCCCTCTATTGATCGTAAAAGCCCGGTAGATCTGCTCCAGGATTATCACTCTCGCCATCTGATGTGTAAAGGTCATCTTCGAGAGGCTGAGCTGCATATCTGCCCGTTTCTTCACTTCAGCGGCCAGGCCATAAACCCCGCCGATGATCAGTATCAGATCCCTCTGCTGTAACCTATCTTCCAGGAAAACAGCCAGCTCTTCCGAGCTGAGCATCTTGCCACCCGCATCGAGTACGATGATGAAAGGTGGCCTGTTATGAGATTTCTGTTTCTCGTCGAGATACTTACATATCCTCTCCCCCTCCTGCCGGATTACGAGTTCCTGGCTGTTTGTTCCCGAAAGTGGCCTGTCGGGAAGATATACCGGTTCGATATCGGTAAAGGGGCTTATCCTCTTCAGGTATTCTTCAGTTGCAGCTCTGATATGGCTCTCTTTATTCCTGCCAAGACAGAGTAGTGTTATCTTCATCGGCTGGATCAGGTTGCAGCGAGGATACCGAGTGCCATTGAGAGCATCTTCGTTTCAGCATTATCGGCCCTGGAAGCTATCAGTATCGGAACCTTTGCACCCATAACGACATGTGCTACCCGGTAATGGCAGTAGTAGGTCAGTGTCTTACCGAAAACATTACCCGCCTCTATATTGGGAAAGATAAGGATATCTGCCTTTCCAGCAACTTCTGACTCTATACCTTTAGTTCTTGCCGCCTCTTCACTGACGGCATTATCGAAGGCGAGCGGCCCGTCAACATAGCAGCCTGATATCTGGCCTCTGTCGTTCATCTTGGCCAGGAGTGAGGCATCTATGGTGCAGGGCATTTTAGGGTTTACACTCTCTACGGCAGCGAGTACAGCCACTCTCGGCTTCTCGTTCTCCAGGGCATGTGCTACCTTGACAGCATTATTGATAATCGCTATCATCTCCTTGATCTCGGGATAGAGATTGATCCCGCCGTCACTCATCAACATCAGCTTATCCGGATGTTCATAGGCGAGTACATCACTCATAACCGAACCGGTCCGCAGCCCATTCTCTTTATCGAGTACCCCTTTCAGTAATTGAGCCGTGCTGGCCTTCCCTTTCAATATGAGATGGCCTTTCCCTTTCTTAATCAGATTCACCGCCTCACGGCAGGCAAGGTCGAGATCCTGGCCGGTATCGACAATCTCGAAGGCATCGGCATAATCGGGATGCTCCTTTTTCAGAAACTCCACGATATACCCCTTATCCCCCGTCAGTATCGAATCGGCCAGATTCTCCTTCCTGGCCATGACAGCAGCTTCCAGGGCAGAAGCAGATTGAGCGGCCGCAATAACGACTCTCTTGTTATCCCCCTCTTTTACTCTGGCTAATAACTGATTAAAATCTCTTATCATTGAATTCCTCCCTCTTTCTATTTTTTTCTGTTAATGACTGTTAACAAGTAGATGTTCCAGCTCTACGTTCGTTTCGCTCTGAATATCCTTCAATATCTTATGCAGCGCCTCTTTATGGATCTGCCTGATCCGTTCCCGCGACAGGTTCAGCATGGCAGCGATTTCGGCGAAGTTCTTCTGCTCCTCACCACCGAGCCCGAAATAGTGCCTGATTACCATTGCCGACCGCTCATCGAGCCCCTCTATCGATTCGTTTATCTTCTTCACTGTCCGATCACGATAGTATCTCTTCTGCGGATCCATTACACTCGTATCGCTGATCAGGTCGGAGAGTTGCACTTCATCGTTCCGGCTGGTATAGTTGATGTCATCTATAGAGAGGGTATCGACATTCTTCTCCTGTAGTTTTTTAATACTCTTCTTCTTGATATTGGTCTCTTTCTCCAGTTCCTCCAGGGTAGGCTCCTCACCTGTCCTGTTCCTGTGTCTGTGATGGGCGCTCCGCAACTTGGAGATGGCATTGGACTTCCCTAAAGGAACGCGGATAACGTGCGTCTTCTCTGCCAGGGCGAACATAATCCGCTGCTTGATCCACCATACGGCATAAGAGATTAGCTTGATATCCCTGTCAGGATCGAATTTTTCTATCGCCTTGATCAATCCCATATTTCCTTCACTGATCAGTTCGGCATAGGAGAGTCCCCGATTCTGATAGCGGGCGGCGATAGAGACAACGAACTTGAGGTTCGATTCGATAAGTTTCTGGATAGCCTTCTGGTCGCCTTTCTTCGCTCTTATAGCGAGTTTACGCTCCTCTTCCCGACTCAGGGTCGGTGTATCGGATATCTCTTTCAGATATTTCTGCAACCCGGCATCTTCATAAATATTCTCTGACATTACCTAACCTCAAAACCGTAAATCAAACCCCTTTAAAATTAAACAGACGACACCGGTTATAGCCTTGCTCAGAACTTCTCATACCGGTATTATCACACACATATATTCTCATATCTGGAAAATATCTCCTCAAAAATCGGGTAAGACCTCTCTCGGATTGATAGCGGTTCCCTTTACCCTGTATTCAAAATGTAGATGCGGGCCGGATGCATTACCCGACTGCCCGACAGTAGCTATCGGCTGCCCCTTTCTGACCTCTTCTCCCAGCCTGACGAGACACCTCTCGAGATGGGCATATACGGTTGCTACATAATCTTTGTGTTCCAGAACGATGATGTTTCCATAACCACGTTGTGTCCCCGCAAATGCGACTTTACCCGAAAGTACGGCATGGATTGGCTCTCCCAGTGGTGCTGCAATGTCTATGCCGTTATGACGTATCCCGTTCCGTATCCCGAATTCCGACACTACTCTTCCATTCACCGGAACATGGAGGTCATTTCGCCGCATCACATGTCTCGGTGGATCGGGCCTTTCAGCCGGTGGCCTGGGAACGGGGCCTGCACCCGGAGCTATTGCCAGTCGCTGCCCAACGTGTATCTCGTCAGTGGTGAGATTGTTCATCTTCTTCAACTCATCGACTGTCATTCCGTAACGGAGTGAGATTCTGTAGAGATTCTCACCCGCCTGGACGGTATGATACTCACCCGCAGGTGTTCTGGCCTGTCCAGTCTCCGGTACCGGCCTGCCTGCCACTTCTCCGACCTCTTCATCCAGATCGTGGATATCCTGCTCCTCCGGATCTACCGGCCCTTCTGCCACTACCGTCTCTTCTGCTATCTCGCTCCCTTCTACCATCCCCGGTACGAGCCAGATCTTCTGTCCGGCCTGGATATCGAAGGTCTCCAGTTGATTGTATTCCAGTATATCCAGAATCTGCAGGTCATACATCTTGGAGATCCGATAAACCGTTTCGCCGCGCTGCACGGTATGAAAACCCTCTTCCGGTATAGGCCTGATAGTAACGTATTCATTCTTGGCCTGGACGCTCGGGGTGAGATAGATCTTCTGCCCAACGAATATCCTGTCGGAATCGAGATTGTTGTAGAGCCGTAAATCCTCTACAGGTATGGAATGACGTCGGCTGATACTGTAAAGTGTCTCTCCACGCTGTACTATATGATAGCTGTCGGATTGTGTTATGTATATGGGATTGCTTCTGAAAGGATGCAGGGCCGTACCCAGCAGAAGAAGAAGCATTATCGGGAGGAACACTCTTTTAGTATTCGACATGAAAATCCTCATAATCTTTCGTTGTAGCCAGCTCTTCTATCTGAAGGTCACGCACGAGGGAGAATGTCGGCCCTTTTCGCAGCTTCTCGATAAATCCAGCGAGGTTGTCCTCTTCACCGAGGGCTATAACCTGAACCGAGCCGTCGGGCATATTCCTCACAGAGCCCCTGATATCGAACTCTCGTGCACTTCTCACTGCGAAGTGCCTGTAACCTATACCCTGCACTCTGCCGGTAATCCTGATATTAAGCTGCTTCATCATCTCAATCGAACCTCACAAACAGTTCCCTTCATTTAACTTAACTTCACGCAATTTTCAAATCCCTGTCAACTAATTATTTAACCTCTCGGCCTTATCTCTGTTTCTCTGTTTCCTCAATAATCACTCTCCAGCAGAGCGATAAAAGTCTTCAGTCCGGTATCTATTGCCTTCTCGTCGGGTAGGAAATAGGGTGAATGGAGATCTATACCCGGTGTATTACCGCCGACCCAGAATAACAACCCTTCATAACGGGTGGTAAAGAAGCCGAAATCCTCACCGCCGAGTGATGGTTCACACCGCTCGAGCCTGATACCCGGAACGATTGTTTTCTGTAGTTTTTCGAAGAGGTTTTCGGAATTAACGACCGGATCGCAGGTATTGAGGAACTTGACCTCTGGTTCTGCTCCGTAAAGTGCTGCTGCTATATTGGCCACCTCCACTGTCTGCTCCTTTATCTTATTCATATTCTCTCTGCTGAGTGCTCTCAGAGTCCCCTCTACAGAGCAGTTCTCCGCAATTATGTTCCTGGCATTTCCGCCACCTATCTTACCGATATGACAGAGGCTGCTCTCTATCGGGGAGAGTAGCTTGCCAATACTCTGATAGAGCAGGCTGCTAAAAGAGCAGGCAGCAGCGAGTGCATCCCTCCCCTCCTGGGGATGGGCAGCGTGTGCACTCTTACCTCTGAATATTACGTCGAATTCCTGTGGTATTCCCATCAATACTCCCTCTCTGGAAGCGATCGTATTCGAGGGGTAAGCCGGATCGACGTGCAGGGCATACGCTTCTCTGATGTTAAACCGGTCGAGTATACCGGTAGATAATACTCTCTCGGCACCACCAAGCCCCTCTTCCGCCGGTTGAAAGAGAAAGAGTATATTGCGCTTCAGACCTTTCGATATAACATACTCGATAAGCCCGATCAGGGTTGTAACGTGAATATCGTGTCCGCAGGCATGCATGAAGCCCGGATGTTCGGATCTGAAGTCACACTCTGTCTTCTCCTCCAGGGGAAGGCCATCCATATCGGCCCGGAAGAGGAGATAATCACCCTCACCCTGCGTATATTCTGCCAGCAGGCCGGTAAAGGGGAAGGTATGGATCTTCAACCCCTCCATCTCCCTCAACTTCGCCAGGATGTATTCCGTTGTCTTTCTCTCCCGGAAGGCGAGTTCCGGTATTCTATGTAAATCCTTTCGTATCTCATACAAATGTTCCATTCATCATCTCCTGATTGCTCAATTGTTTTTCAATCTCATCTCTTTCCCTCTTCTTTACGCAGGGCTGTCAGCTTCTCCAGGATCTTCACCGCATTGGTTGCCGCACCTATCCGGACGTTATGCCCCACATTCCAGAACTGAAGCGAATGATCATCAAAACCTCTCCGCATTCTCCCTACATAACTCTGGTCCGAATCATCCAGCTCTACCGGGCTGATATACCCTTCCTGGCTGTAGCTTATCACCGGATACTCCCGATAGAGTTTTCCGATCTCTGCTAATTCTACCCTTTGCCGGAAACGGGCAAAGACAGATTCCGCATGCCCGTAGAGAACCGGTACTCTGACGGTGGTAACTGCAACCTTCAGATCTTTCAGCCCCATTATCCTTCCGATTTCATAGAGCATCTTCCGCTCCTCTTCAGAATGCCCCTCTCTGTCAATCTCTCCTATCTCAGGTATAACGTTCAGGTCGATCTGCCCGGGAAAGGGGGTTGACACCTTCCGGCCGCTTCGTTCACCCTTCAGTGCTTCGATACCCTTATGCCCCGCTCCCGATACCGCCTGATAGGTGCTGACAATCAACTCCTCCAGGCCGAAACGGAGATGCAGGGGATAGAGTGCCAGTACGAGCTGGATGGTGGAGCAGTTCGGATTGGCAACGATACCACGATACCCTTTGAGTTCCTCTCCATTTACCTCCGGCACGACCAGCGGATGAGTTCTCCGGAAGGCTGAAGAGTTATCTATGACCGTGTTTCCCGCTTCCTCTGCTGTCGGTGCATATTGCCGTGAGACATTACCACCGGCAGAGAAAAGAAGATAGTCGTAAGACTCCTCCATTGCCGGAATTGTCAGCTCCTTTACCTCGATCCTCTCACCTCTGAAGGGGAGCATAATACCCCCGGATCTTGCTGATGCATAGAGATCGAGCCTCTCGATAGCGATTCTCCGCTCTGCCAGAACCTGCATCATCGTCCGTCCTACCTCACCGGTAGCACCCACTATTCCGATCCGCATCTTATCTCCTTATCTCCCTTTCTTGCCGCCAGCCTTAATGGCAGCCACTTAGTTCATTTCTGCTTGACAGGTGCACTATGCACATATTTTTTAAACCTCTGAGGCTTGACGTTTATCACTGCCCCCGTAGCTCAGCAGGATAGAGCAGTTCCCTCCTAAGGAAAAGGTCAGCCGTTCGAATCGGCTCGGGGGTACCATCTTTCCTCTATATCCCGCTATCTTTACCTCTGTAGAAAGCATTCTCTCTACCAATATTCTCCCTCGCTCTTTTATTTTTTTAGCTTTTAATGTTCACTTATATTTACCTTAACTGTCAAGTAAAAAGCCTGCCTGACCCGCAGGCTGATTCACCTGCTCGCTCTATTCTCTCATTTTTTACCCCTCTATATACTATGCATCACATTTTTCCCCGGGATAAACAGAAATGCAAAACGCAGATTAACAGATGAAAACCGGAGGAAGCAGAGAAAGAAGTGACGGGGTGACGAGGTGACTGAGAGACTGAGAGACGGAGAGACGGAGTGATAAAAAGTAGTGAGTAGTGAGTTGTGAGTTGTGAGATCCGGAGGAAGCAGAGCAAGCCTGTGGGAGCAGAGAAAGAAGTGACGGGGTGACTGAGAGACTGAGAGACTGAGAGAGGGAGAGACGGAGAGACGGAGTGATAAAAAGTAGTGAGTAGTGAGTTGTGAGATCTGGAGGAAGGGAAAGCAAGCCTGTGGGAGCAGAGAAAGAAGTGACGGGGTGACGGGGTGACTGAGAGACTGAGAGACTGAGAGAGGGAGAGACGGAGAGACGGAGTGATAAAAAGTAGTGTGTAGTGAGTTGTGAGTTGTGAGATCCGGAGGAAGCAGAGCAAGCCTGTGGAAGCAGAGAAAGAAGTGACGAAGTGACGGGGTAACGAAGTAACGGGGAGACTGAGAG
>Ga0334892_1001233_pt1 | contig 23016 bp, 18 predicted proteins | sample GraSluR3_MG_4_FD_207213 | JGI IMG/M metagenome (GOLD analysis project Ga0334892, IMG submission 207213) | Sludge microbial communities from methane-producing bioreactor in Wageningen University, Netherlands - Granular Sludge_15_04-R3 | ecosystem: Engineered > Bioreactor > Anaerobic >...
TGATAATCAACGCAAACCTAGCCGATGTGGCCGGCTTAATGACATCGCTCCATACTTATCCACCCGAGATTGAAAGGTAAATTTTACAATAACTTTTTGCAGAGATATGGCAAGAATTAAAGATATCCTAAGCCCATTTACAGCATGGAAAAACCTTGTTAAAGAGCCCGTTACCATAAAGGAGCCCTTAAAACGCGAGGCAGCACCACGTTACCGTGGTTTCCATCAAAATAAAATTGACGAGTGCATTGGTTGCGGAACATGCGAATCAATCTGTCAGAATGCAGCCATCGACCTTGTTCCCGTTGAGGGGATTGAGACCAAGGATGGCGACAGCGGCTTACGCCCAAGAATCGACTACGGTCGCTGCTGCTGGTGTGCTCTTTGCGTTGATGTTTGCACAACCAACTCGCTCAGCCTATCGAACCATTTTAAATGGGTTGATAATGATCCTGACGTTTTCCGTTTTATCCCCGGAGTGGATAAGAAGGAGTGGGACAACGAGGAGAAAGGGTACAGAAAGCCAGGCCCAAACTACGAGCTGTACAGCAAGGATCGTGTTCATATGGCTGAACTTAAGCCCGAGGAGCGCGACAAATCGTTCATCGAAATTGTACAGGGATATTCCAAAGAGCAAGCTATGCTTGAGGCCGATCGATGTGTAGAATGTGGAATCTGTGTGGCTACCTGCCCTGCTCACATGGGAATTCCTGAGTATATTCGCGCTGTGCGTAATGATGATTTGAACGAAGGGCTTAGAATCCTTTACGATACCAACCCTTTACCCGAGATATGTGGACGTATTTGCACCCACAAATGTGAAACCGTTTGCTCAGTGGGCAGCACTGGCGATCCACTCTCTATCCGTTGGCTCAAGCGTTACATCGCCGATCAGCAGCCCGCTGAGGATTACAAGAAGATACTCGAAACGGAGAATATCCAGAAGAATGGTAAGCGTGTTGCCATTATCGGTTCAGGCCCTTCGGGCCTATCGGCTGCACATTACTTGGCCTTAATGGGGTATGAGTGCGTTATATTTGAGAAGTTACCTGAGGCTGGTGGTATGATGCGCTACGGTATCCCCGAGTACCGATTACCTTACGATGCTTTGGATAAGGATGTGAAGTACATCGAATCGCTTGGTGTAGAGATTCGTTACAATCAAACCGTAGGTAAGGATATTACGCTCGATCAGCTTAATAAAGATTTTGATGCTGTTTTCGCTGGAACCGGTCTGCATCTTGGCCGAAGTACTCGAATCCCCGGAACCGATCATGCAGATGTTTATCAGGCCGTTGATTTGCTTCGCGACGTAACCCTGGGCAAGGAGCTTCCGGTGATGCAGAAAATTGTTGTTATTGGTGGCGGTAACGTGGCCATGGATATCACCAGAACGCTTGCACGACTTCAGAACCAGAAGTTTGGTAAGGTAAGTATTATTGCAACATCTCTTGAGTCGGAAGACGAAATGCCTGCCGATCGTGAGGAGATAGCTGAGGCTCGCGAAGAGGGCGCTCAGGTAATCCCTGGGTGGGGGCCAACATCAATAAAAATAGTTGATGGTAAAATTGTTGGGCTCAATGTGGTGAAATGTACCTCTGTGTTTGATGAGGAGCGTAAGTTTAGCCCTAAGTTTGATGAGTCGGAGACAAATTTCTTTGAGGGCGACATGGTGGTCGAATCCATTGGTCAGGGCATGGACCTAAGCTACATTTCAGGAGAGATTAAAGATAATCTTAAGCTTGATCCAAGGGGTCGAATCGTTGTCGATAAATACTACCAGTCGAGCATCGAATGGCTATTTGTGGGTGGCGATATTATTAAAGGCCCCGACGTGATAAACGGCATCGCCAACGGCCATAAAGCGGCTATTGGAATTGATAGATATCTTAACAGTAAACAGTAATCGAACCCAAAGAAGTATCAACGTATAAACTACAATACCATGGCAAACTTAAGTACAAGCTACATGGGTTTTAAGCTGAAAAACCCAATAATTGCCTCAAGTTCAGGTTTAACCGATTCTGTTGAGAAGATTGTTGATCTCGAAAAACATGGTGCAGCCGCCATTGTGCTAAAATCACTATTCGAGGAGCAGATACTGATGGATGTTGATGCTCAACGCATGAACAACATTTTCGATTCGTATACCGAGGCCGAAGGCTATATCGCTTACTATACTCGCCGGAATGCCCTAAACAGCTACATTGAGCTTATCGATAATGCCAAGCAACGCACAAATATCCCCATCATTGCGAGCGTTAACTGCTCCTCATCGGAGCAGTGGATTGATTTTGCTGCCGATATCCAAGCGGCAGGTGCCGATGCTTTGGAACTAAACGTATTTATCCTCCCTTCCGATCCAACTGTTTCGGGGAGTACCATTGAGCAAACATACCTCGATATTGCAACTCGGGTATCAAGCACAGTAAGCATTCCTGTAGCGTTTAAGGTTCATCATTACTTTAGCGGAATGGCGAATTTTATGACCGAACTTTCCAATACAGGAATTAAGTCGCTGGTGCTGTTCAACCGTTTTTACCAAACCGATGTGGATCTGGAAAAAATGAAAATTTCTTCGGGGCATATTTTTAGTACACCCGAAGACAACACGGTGGTAAAACGCTGGCTAAGTATTCTATCAGGCAGAGTTAACTGCGATTTGGCTGCATCAACCGGAATTCATAATGCCGAAACAGCCATTAAAAACTTACTCCTTGGAGCAAATGCTGTTCAGCTGGCATCGGCCATTTATCAAAAAGGCCCATCGGTTATAACCGGTATGCTCGACGATATGAGTCGCTGGCTCGATGCCAAGGGTATTGAAAACGTTCAGGATATTATTGGCAAGCTTCGCCAGGCCGATAGCATCCGACCAATGGCCTACGAGAGGGCTCAGTTTATGAAATACTTCTCGGATGTGAGGTAGCCAATGTCTCCTCTAAGCCGCTGATCAGCAATACTACTTACAGTTACCCTTTAATCATTAACCGAGCCTATTACCAATTCTAGGAAAGAGTTTATTATCTTTGCGCTGTTTTTTAAATACCGGTTGATGAATGTAGATATAATTCTTTCCGACGCTATTAAACAATGTATCAAACAGGTTTATGGCGTTACCCCTGCTGATGATCAGGTGCAGGTTACAAAAACCAAGCGCGAGTTCGAGGGCGATTTTACCCTTGTAGTGTTCCCGTTACTTAGGATATCAAAGAAAAAGCCTGAGGATACTGCAACGGAAATAGGGGAGCAGCTAGCGAAAAACCAATCAGTCATAGAGTCATTCAACGTTATAAAGGGCTTCCTTAACTTAAGCTTAAGCCAATCGTTTTGGGCCAACATGCTTAATGCAATAGTACAAGCTACCGATTTTGGGTTTGCACCCAAAAACTCGTCGGGTAAAGCCAAGATGGTAGAGTTTTCATCGCCCAACACCAATAAGCCCTTGCACCTTGGCCATATCCGAAATAACCTTTTGGGCTACTCCGTTTCTCGTGTGCTCGAGGCCAATGGGCATAAGGTCATTAAGGTAAACCTTGTGAACGATAGGGGTATCCATATCTGCAAGTCGATGATTGCTTGGCAACGTTTTGGCAAGGGCGAAACTCCCGAAAGTAGCGGCAAAAAGGGCGATCATCTGGTGGGCGATTACTACGTAATTTTCGATAGGGAGTACAAGAAGCAGGTTGAGGAGCTAAAGAGTAAGGGCTTATCCGAAGATGATGCTAAGGCACAAGCACCCTTGATGATTGAGGCACAGGAGATGCTCCGTAAGTGGGAGGCTAAGGATCCTGAGGTGTACCAACTTTGGAGTACCATGAATGGCTGGGTGTACGATGGCTTTGACATAACCTACAAAGCGCTTGGTATTGAGTTCGATAAGGTTTATCACGAGTCCGAAACCTATTTGCTGGGTAAAAAGATTGTTGCAGAAGGGTTGGACAAGGGTGTGTTTCATAAGAAGGATAACGGCTCTGTTTGGTGCGACTTACAGGCCGATGGCCTCGATGAGAAGCTGCTACTCCGCGCCGATGGCACCTCGGTTTATATGACCCAAGATTTAGGCACAGCTGTTCAGCGCTTCTCCGAGTATCACCTAGATGATCATATCTACGTAGTGGGTAACGAGCAGGAGTATCATTTTAAGGTGCTTAGGTTGATTTTATCGAAGTTGGGGTACGACTGGTCCAATCATCTTTACCATCTTTCGTACGGAATGGTTCAGCTGCCCGAGGGCAAGATGAAATCGCGAGAGGGAACAGTTGTTGATGCCGACGATTTGGTTGATGAAATGAAGAAAACCGCTCGTGAAATGTCGCAGGAGCTGGGCAAACTCGATGAGCTAACCGAGCAGGAAGCCAATGATATTGTTAGTATGGTAGGCTTGGGTGCTTTGAAGTATTTCATTCTCAAGGTCGATCCCAAAAAGAATATGACCTTTAATCCCAAGGATTCAATCGATTTTAATGGCAATACCGGGCCATTCATTCAATATACCCATGCTCGTATCCAATCGGTTCTACGTAAAGCCAATGATGCTGGCATTGAGATACCCACCACAGTAGGTAAGGTTGATATTGGTGACAAGGAGCGTGAGCTAATCAAAATGATGCATATGTTTCCTGGGGTGGTTCAACAGGCAGGCGAGCAGCTAAGCCCAGCCCTAGTTGCTAATTTTACATACGAGCTGGTGAAGGAGTACAACCAGTTTTACCATGATTATACAATTATTAAGGAGCCCAACGAGGCGGTAAGAGGGTTAAGGCTTGCGCTATCTCGTGAGGTTGCCAATGTCATTCGCCAAGCGATGTGGTTGTTGGGTATTGATGTGCCCAGTAGAATGTAGCGATGCCCAGCACTCTATCGGTTTTGGGTTCTTTGTTAAAAAGTTTAAAGGCTGAAAGTCAAGAAGACGGAAGACGGAAGACGGAAGACAAGCGGGTTATCCAACATCACTCGTCAATATAACGGTAGACGAGACAGGTGATATCAAACATAAAAACTATGCTTTAACTCAATCAACCAATCTATTCAATCTATAAAATCTAAACTTTGTACTTTAAACTCTAAACCTTAAGCTCATTTTTCAAAGTTGATAAAAAGAAGTTGGTAGTTTTGGAAATGAATAACGTTTTCCAATCATTCAATCCAGCCAGAGGCAGGCAGGCAACCAATCACTCAATCAGTCAATCAATCAATCAACCTGCCCGCCTCTGGCGGGTCAATCAGTCAACCAAACAAATCACTCACCATGACAACAAACAAAAGAGGCTTTGCAAGCGATAATAATTCTGGAGTGCATCCTAATATATTAAACGCTATGGCTAGCGTGAACAATGGCCACACCATTGCTTATGGCGATGATCCGTATACCGAGGAAGCCATTAAGCTTTTTCGCAATGAGTTTGGTGACCATGTTGAGGTGTTCTTCGTGTTTATCGGATCGGCAGCCAACGTGTTGGGTATAAAAGCAGCTACTCAACCATACAATGCTGTTATATGTGCCGATACGGCCCATATCAACGTTGATGAATGTGGGGCGCCCGAGCGTTTTTCGGGTTGCAAGTTGCTATCGGTTCCAACTCCCGATGGAAAACTTACGGTCGATTTGGTTAAAAAGCATATGCATGGCTTTGGTTTTCAGCATCACTCTCAGCCTAAGGTAATATCCATATCGCAGCCAACTGAGCTGGGAACGCTATATACCCCCGAGGAGGTAAAAATCCTTGCCGATTATGCCCATGCGCATAATATGTATCTACACATGGATGGTGCCCGAATAGCCAATGCTGCTGTTGCGCTTGATATGAACTTTAGGCAGTTTACCACCGATGCTGGGGTCGATATTCTATCGTTTGGCGGCACTAAGAATGGGATGATGTATGGCGAGGCCATTGTGTTTTTCCGCCCCGAGCTGGCCGAAGGGTTTATGTACACTCGAAAGCAGGGTTTGCAGCTTGCATCAAAAATGCGTTACATTTCGGCACAATTCTCGGCCTATATTCAGCACGACCAGTGGAGAAAAACAGCTGAACACGCTAATAAAATGGCCAAGTTGTTGGCTTCGGAACTCAAGTCAATTCCGCAGGTTACCATTACCCAATCGGTTGATGTGAATGGCGTTTTCGCCATAATTCCTCGCGAAATCATCGAGAGGTTGCAAAATGAATACTTCTTCTACATTTGGAATGAGGAGCGTTCGGAAGTGCGATGGATGACCTCATGGGATACAACCGAGGAGGATATCAAGGGCTTTGTTAGCACGCTCAAATCGCTGCTGTAGCTTTTTCGCTTTTGGTCTTCAACCATTTTAAATCTTTATTGTTGTTTGTAAGAATTGGCGCTGCTTTGCCATTTGCGAAGCAGCCAGCTTGCTTGCTGTTGATATATTAGTCGCCAATTACTTGACTTTCTTGCTTAATATGGGTTACTTTGCAAGCAGATATGTTTTTTAATTTTTTAGTTTACTGTATGATAAGGAAGATTTTTACGCCTATACTTGTTACATTCTTTGTTCTATTCGATATAACCTTTAACAACTCGTTAAGGTCGCACCCCTCTGAAGAGAAATTTGATTTCACTCCCTTTTCAAACGAATACCTATCCAATGATATACTTGTTGAAGAGGATTTGATGTCGTTTGAAAGGTCAATTAATCAGTTTATTAGGAATTGGGGTGTGGCAGGAGCATCGGTTGCCATTGCCCATGAGGGCAAGCTGGTTTACGCCAAGGGTTTTGGGTATGCCGATGTGGAGAACGAGATAGAAATGCAGCCCTACCATTTGCTTAGGGTGGCCAGCGTATCGAAGTTAATAACTGCAGCCGCCGTGATGAAGCTGGTTGAGGACGGTAAGCTGGGCTTGAACCAAAAGGTTTTTGGTGAGGATGGGGTACTCAACAATCCGTTATTTCGTGGCTATATCGATGAGCGGGTTGAGGACATCACCATTAAGCAGCTGCTTAACCACTCGGCTGGGTGGACCACCCGCTGGGGCGATCATCTGTTTATGAATCAGTCCATCGCTAGGCAGCTTAACCGTGAACTACCGCTTGGCAAAGACGATATCATTGAGTTTACCCTTGGTAAACGCTTGCACTTCACCCCGGGAACCCGATGCTCATACAACAACTTCGGGTATCTTATTCTTGAGAGTGTAATTGAAAGGGTGGCCAAGACATCCTATGAGGGCTATGTAAAAAGAAATATTTTCAACCCCATTGGTGTTTTCGATGCCTTTATTGCGCACAACCATGATAGCCTTCGGTATCCTTTGGAGGTTAGATACTATGAGGTGCCCGAAGCCGAGCTTGTTCCTGCATTCGATGGCCAGGCCAAGCAGGTGCTAAAGAGCAGGGGAGGTAACGATATTAGAACCCTTGGCGCTGCTGGGGGATGGGTTATTTCCTCAGTTAGTCTTACCAAGTTTCTGCTTTCCATCGATTTGTACTCGAAGGAGACCATCCTTTCAAAAAAATCGATTAGGGAGCTAACCAACACCGAACCTGGCTTTCATCCGCTGGGATGGAGGTGGGTTTCACGCAGCGGAGCTAAGTGGCGCACCGGTTCCTTTGCAGGAACATCTGCCCTAGCCATATCGCAGAGCAATGGCCTAACCTACGTTTTTATTACCAATACAAGTCCTTGGGTAGGCGCCCGATTCCCCTATGAGGTGAATAGTATGTTGGCCCGCGCACTGCGGGGTGTTGATAGATGGCCAAGCATTGACCTTTTCAACCCTAATAGCATTAACAACCAGAATTTTGTTGAAGTTGGTGAAGGTGAAGAGGTGCTTCAGGAGGAGAGGGCGTTGAGTTGGGATTTTAGTAACCTGGTTTAACCCTTTGTTGCACGTTGGCGTTGGTAACTGAAATGCCTTTCTCCTTAATAAGGCTAATGAATTGCCTAAAGTAAAGGTCGTTTTCTATTTTTACACCTTTTACAGATTCGCTGGTTAGCGTAAAGTTTACAATGTAATACCCTCCTTTCTCTTGTAGCGCAACCGATTCTAACTCTGAGTACTTAAACCATTTGTCCTTTAAACGTTTCGACTCAATATACTGAACGAGCGTAACAACAAAGTAACCAAGGCTTACTCCAAGGATTGGTATGAAAAAATACAAACCCCATTTTTTACCAATGGATGAGTACAGGTGTGTGTTGAAGATATACGAAGCGGCTAAAAATGATGACGAAAGAAGGGCCATAAGGTAGTCCTTGGTTTTACGGCTAAGCGTGAACTCTTGGTCATCGTAAACAATATTTACTTTTGTTAGCTTGATGTAGTTTAGTAGTTTCATTTTTCCAGTATTGTATTTACTGGATGCTAATTTAGCAAAAAGTTATTGAACTACTAGTTCAACGAGAAGTTATTCTCGAGCTTTGTTTCCTGCGAGCGGATTAGCTCCACAAACCGAAGCTGGTTTATAATAAATTGCTCCTTATCAACCTTACTGCTTAGCGTAAGCAACTTGTACTTCTCCTCCGATTTTAGCATGAGCGAACGGGCAATGTCAAGCATGTTCATGCTCTCGGATACAATGAGCGTCCCCAGCTTGTTGCTCAGGTTTAGCTTCAATGCTTTAACCCTAACGGCAACCTGGCAATTGGATAGCTTTCCTACATTTCCGCCTTACTGATGTCCTACGCCTAAGCTATGGTTGCCTTTCTTCACTCAGCCCCTTTCATCAATAATTAAGCCTGTAAGCTTCTTTTTGCGTAAAACCAGGCTTACCTCATGGGCAACTTGATTTATTAATGCCCAGCCATCCCAGTGGACTCTGTAATAAAATGCTGCATCTGATGGTAGTTGGCCTCTACCTCTTCGCATATGCTTTCGATGTTGCGCATCTGGCTTTTTATTAAATGATTATCCGCTTTAGTACCTATGTCATTTTTGCGTCATTGCGATCCTGACGTTCTTTGTCGGGAGAAGCAATCTTTAGCTCTGATTTACAATCAATTGCTTCTTCGGGAAAAGTACTTCCTGCCTGCCGCCTGCCTGCCGCCTGCCTGCCGCCTGCCTGCCGGCAAAGGCAGGGCAAAGGCAGGGCAAAAGCAGGCTCGCAATATCAAATTCATTATTATTTTGTTGTATCATAAGTTTTTCATCACTTTAGGCATATTTGCGGATAATCATTTATTATTATTATTCCCAATGAGTTTTGCTCTGCCTTGCCAAAGAAGAACCTCTTGGCTGAATTGCAAAATATGTGCTGGCAATCATTGAGACGAACACTAACTCGCTCTATAACAGAGGTTAGTATTTTCCCTGTCTCCTGTTTTTTTCGTTGTGTTAAACATCTCTTTGAACGATAAGCCTGCTTATCTGTGTTTTGAAAACAGCAATTTATGCTCTAAACGCTTAATTTTACAAGGGTTTTTAATCTGTTAAAGTAGAATTATAGGCTCATAATTTTAAGTGCAATTTGTTTTTCAAAATTTAATCATTAAAAACAATATAGTAGTAGTAAGATGTTATAATAATTTTTTACCTTTGAAAAAAATAAAAATGGAAGAGGTTTCCAATTTACTTTTCGAATTGGGTTTTAACAAGCTTGAAACAGAGGTTTACCTATACTTGCTAGTTAACAAACCTGCTACAGCATACGGAATAGGAAAGGGAATAAACAAGCCAACAGCCAACGTATATAAAGCCATCGAATCGCTTGCAGGTAAGGGAGCCGTAATGGTTGAGGACAATAGGAGCAAAGTATGCAAAGCGGTTAATCCCTCAGAGTTTTTTAGCCTTTATGAGAAGAAAGTTCTCGAAAAAACGTCAAATGCAAAGCTATTATTGCAAAACATTAAGCAGAAAGAGGAGGAGGAACGAAGTTACACTATAAATACTGTTCCTCTTGTTTTTGAGCGCTTTGAACAGATGATGGATGGGTGTAAAAAAATTGCTGTAATTGATGCTTTTCCCCTTGCACTTGAGAAGGTAAGGGTAGTAATTGAAAAAACAGCAACACGAGGAGTATCCGTTTTTGTTGAGGCCTACCAGAACATTACAATAAAAGGAGCCGATGTTTCGATTGCACCAGTTGGGGAAATGGCACTAAACCATTGGCAAAGTCAGCAATTAAACCTTGTGGTTGATGGGGTGGAGCATTTGGTGGCTCTTTTAAATTCCGATTTGAGCAAAGTAAAGCAAGCGGTTTGGAGTAACAACACCTATATGTCTTGTATGCTTCATGCAGGCTTTATGCGTGAGCAAACGCTGATGAAGATAATGCAGGAAACTGAAAAGCCAAACTTTGAGAGTAGAGTAAAGGAAATACTTAGCAACCAGAAGTTCTTTTACAATTCGGAGATACCCGGTTTCAATAAGCTAAAAAGCATATAATTATTTAATCACTATTACTATGATAAATGTAGTTGAAAAAGCAAAAGGGAGTAGCTTATTATCAATTATTTTAGCTTTAGCAGCTACCGTTTTGGTTATTGAACTTTCTGGCCTAATTGCAAATCCAGTTTCAGAGTTTCTTAAGCTTAACTTTGAACTGAATTTCTATACTGGCAATGTGATAACAAAGTTCTTTATGTTGCTATTCTCCATTTTAGCAATTCTGCTTATAAACGGAGGGCGACTTAAGGGGTTTGGTTTTAAAATTCCCAGTAAATTTGGTTACGTAAGGCTAATCCTGTTAACCATTGGTATTGCTTTAGCCAGTTTTATTTTTGGTTCAATAGTCTTTATTGCTATACTAAATAGTGTTTTTCCTATTGAGAGTATTGGTGGGTCAGCCATAGGTTTTCCCGAGCAACAATCGCTGCTCGAAATAATACTTACGGTTTGGATTTGGTCAAGCTTATGCGAGGAGGTATTAACGCGTGGCTTGCTTCAGGGTATAATTCAGCATCTTGATTCAAAGAAGTTCTTGCGACTTAGCCTTCCTGTTTGGATATCAGGAATATTCTTTGGGCTTATGCATACTAGGCTAATTTTTGGAGGGATGAGCTTTTGGTTTGTTGCTTTCGTCGTTTTCAATACATCAATTATTGGTTTGTTAGCTGCATATTATCGTGAAAAATCTGGTAGTATTTTCCCTGCTTTTTTAGTTCATGTTATTGCTAATATTGTTGGGTTTTTACCATCATTATTTGTTAACTAGAAGTATTAGTAAAAGCCTAGTTCAACGAGAAGTTATTCTCGAGCTTTGTTTCCTGCGAGCGGATTAGCTCCACAAACCGAAGCTGGTTTATAATAAATTGCTCCTTATCAACCTTACTGCTTAGCGTAAGCAACTTGTACTTCTCCTCCGATTTTAGCATGAGCGAACGGGCAATGTCAAGCATGTTCATGCTCTCGGATACAATGAGCGTCCCCAGCTTGTTGCTCAGGTTTAGCTTCAATGCTTTAACCCTAACGGCAACCTCGGGGTTTGTAGTGCTAAAGTCAGCATTCAACGATTCCGATACAGTCCCCCCATAGAGCTTATCGGGGAGTACAGGGAAAAATTCGATGGTTCTGTACAGCGATATTCCCTTGATGCTAATTACCATATCCTGATTGGCATTACGTCCAACAAGCTTTGTAATAGCCACCTCACTTCCTATCTCTGTCATTCCGTGCTCACCTAGAAATGGAATGCCAAAGCTTTGCTTTGTTTCCAAGCACTCCGTTATGAGCTGCTTGTAGCGGGGTTCAAAAATTCTCAGGGGAATTTCTTCTCCCGGCAGTAGGATGAGGTTGAGCGGGAATGCCGAAAGTCTATATATAGATGATTTCATTTTACTGCTTCTCATTGAAGGGCTTAAATTTTAGTGATGCTGAATTTATACAGTACCTAATGCCCGTTGGTTGCGGGCCATCGTTGAACACGTGGCCTAAATGTGCCCCACAGTTTTTACATACTACCTCGGTTCTAATCATACTATGGCTGTAGTCAGGTTTTTCGGTAATATTGTCTTTGAACTTCGAGTCGAAAAAGCTTGGCCAGCCACAGCTCGAGTCGAACTTGGTGTCCGATTCAAAAAGCTCGGCATCGCAAACCAAGCAATGGTACTTACCCCTTTCAAATAGATTCCAGTACTCGCCCGTAAACGGCCTTTCCGTACCCTTTTCCTGGGTAACAAAGAACTGCATAGGGGTTAGCTTCGACCGTATTTCGCTTTCGCTCATAGTTTTACTCTCTTGTGCTTTTACGTTAAATGCAGCGGCAATAAACATTACTACTGTTATCCAAAATCTCATATTATCCGTTTTACTAATTGATTAACAGGAATTGCCGTTTTTTGTTCACGTTAAATACTGTTAGCATTAATCAATATCATCAAAAATAATTACTACGCTTTAGCAATAACCACCTACCTTTAGGGTTATAATTGTATGCTGATTTTAAAACCGTAAATATTTGTATATGAAAAAGATAATGTTTTTTTCGATATTTTTAACCCTTACGCTTTCACAAGTTTACTCGCAGGAGTTCAACCAGGTGTTGGAATTAAGCCCATTCGATAAGCTAAAGGTAAGCAATAGTGTAAACGTGTACCCCACCAAAGGCGATAAGCACGAGGCCAAAATAATTGCTCGGGGTATTGATATTGAGCATGTTGAAGTTGAGGTGAAAGGTAAAACGCTGCACGTTGGTTTAAGCAGAGGAATTCACCGTGATTATACGGTTGAGGTCTATTTATCGTACACCCAGCTTTGGGAGGTGGACGCTTCCTCCTCGGCACGTGTTAGCTTTCAGGATACAATATCAGGTAATAAGATAACTTTTACCGCTACAACAAATGCTCAAATTGATGCCGAGGTAAATCTAAAAACCCTTGATCTAGCTGCTGGTGCTGGCGGCTCAATTCGGTTAGGTGGCAAGGCGGGCTCTTACGAAGCGAAGGTTCGCAATGCAGGAATTCTTTCGGCAGCTGCACTGGATGCCGATAGCGCTTTTGTTTCGGTAGGCTCGCGGGGTGTGGCCAAGGTTTTTGCCAATGAGCTCATAGAGGCCAATGTGCGAACAGGTGGCTCGCTAACCTACTCCAAGACCACCTTGGAGAAGCGCATCCAGACGGGTATAGGCTCAACAATTATAGAGCATTAGGGGGAGCTTCGATAGGTGCAGCGTTAGCGCATCCCTTGGATCGGCGTATTATTTACCGAACGGTACAGCAACCGTTCTTCAGCGGGTGGTTTGTGTGCTTATCGAACCACCCAGCAACCATACACAGGTATAAGGGTTACAATTATCGAGTGGTAGCCCGAGTCTATCATTTAGATGCTTAAAAACACCTTATTATCCTGACAATTAGCATGTATATTTTTATACATGTTAATACTTTTGCCATATTATCTCATCATTCAAAAATTGTGGCAAAATGCAAACATTCCAAGCGTATATCGATTTGCTTAAAACCGAGGTAGTTCCTGCCCTAGGTTGTACCGAACCCATAGCCGTTGCGCTAGCTGTAGCTAAGGCCCGCGAGGTGCTGGCAGAGAAACCCCAGCAGGTAGAACTACTACTTAGCCCCAACATCTTTAAAAACGGGATGGGCGTTGGTATTCCCGGAACAGGTATGACAGGCCTGCCCATTGCTGCTGCCCTTGGTGCAGTTTACGGGAAATCATCCGATTCGCTTGAGGTGCTCAAAGGCGTTGATGTTAAGTTCGTGAAGCTGGCCAAGCAAATGGTGAAAGAGAATAGGGTGAAAGTTGGAGTTAAAAAGGGCACAGAAATACTGTATGTCGAGGCTATTTGTTCTGGCTCAAATGGTAATTTCGCCAAAGCGATTATAACCACAAGGCATTCAAATATTTCCAAAGTTGAGCTTAATGGCGACGTTCTTGAATGTAATGCCGAGGTAAGTGGATTAACAAATGAAAATTCAGGTAAACCAGGCAGCGTCTTTGTTTCACTTTCTATCGATGAGATCTTTAACTTTGCAACCTCAGTACCATTATCTGACATCGAGTTTATTCTCCAAACCGTTGATTACAACCTCAAGATAGCCCAAGAGGGGCTAAAAAATGATTACGGGCTAATGGTGGGCAAGAAGCTTAAGAAGTATGTCGACAGCGGTGTGCTTTCCGATGATTTGATGAACAATGCCATGCTGCTTACTGCTGCAGCCAGCGATGCACGTATGGCAGGTTGCCCAATGCCCGTAATGAGCAATTCGGGTAGTGGTAACCAAGGGATTACCGCAACGCTTCCGGTATACTCCACAGCAGTTCGATTGAAAGCCGACCAAGAAAAATTGGCACGCGCACTTGTGCTTTCGCACCTTACGGCTATTCATATCAAACGATATTTGGGCCGATTATCGGCTCTATGCGGTTGTGTGGTGGCTGCTGCTGGCGCTGGTTGTGGGGTTTGTTACCTTATGGGTGGTGGCAGCAAGGAGATGGGCTATACCATAAAAAATATGATAGGTAACGTAACGGGAATGATTTGCGATGGCGCCAAGGAGGGCTGCGCCCTAAAGGTGAGCACCGGGGTTGGCTCTGCAATACAGTCGGCTTTACTTGCCCTCGAGGGCATTGTTATCTCACCCAACGATGGTATTATTGAGGATGATGTGGAAAAAACCATCCACAATTTTGGCCTGGTGGGTTCTAAAGGAATGGTTCATACCGATGAGCTGCTACTGCAGATAATGGTTGCGAAAAAGTAATTTTCCTCACATGATTTCTAATCCTAGGAATGCCTACATCCTCAATAAGCTCGAGAATAAAGTAAAGTCGGCTATCTATGGCTACAGCTTATCGAAAGGGACGATGGCGTGATGGTTGGCATTTCGGGTGGTAAGGATAGCTATGCATTGCTCGATTTGCTGGTGCATCGCAATAAAAACCTACCCAAAAAGTTTCGTGTTGAGGCTTGTCATATTCGGGCATCGGATAAGCCCTACAAAGCCGATGAGTAGTTTATGCAACGATACTGCAAGGAGCATAAAATTCCGCTTCACATCAGGCCAATTCTTGTAGGCCACATCCCCGTTCGGCCGAGGTTGCAACTCGGTCAAATGTATCTTAGCAGGTTGCACCTGCATTGTTAAATATAAAAATGAATACTCAACCTTATACCTATTTTACCATAGCCTATTGATCTAGTGATGAATCTCTAGTTTTCTTGAAATCTTACATAACAACCTATAATATTGATAATTGTGATTATTCTAGGCAACACATTGAGTGTCCATTAATCTTTTTTTACCTTTGTAGCCGAAATCAACTTAACAATACATTATGAAACTACTCGAAGAAAAAACAGGTTTAGTTACTGGCGGCGCGCGCGGTATTGGTCGTGCTATAGCCATTGCATTTGCCAAGCATGGTGCCAATGTGGCATTTTCTGATATGAATGCCGATGAGAATTTCCAAAATCTTGAGAAGGAGCTTAACGCCATGGGCGTAAAGGCTAAGGGTTACGTTTCCGATGCCAGCAACTTTGAGGCGTCGCAAGCTATGGTTGATGAGATTGTGAAAGATTTTGGTCGCATCGATATACTGGTGAACAATGCTGGTATTACCCGCGATACCCTGCTAATGCGTATGACCGAGGAGCAGTGGGATTTGGTAATAAACGTAAACCTAAAATCGGTTTTCAACCTAACCAAGGCTGCCCAAAAGTATATGCTTAAGCAGAAGTCGGGTTCAATTATCAACATGAGTTCCGTGGTGGGCGTGTCGGGCAATGCTGGTCAGGCAAACTACTCAGCCTCAAAGGCTGGTATTATTGGTTTTACCAAGTCGGTGGCTCGCGAATTGGGCTCACGCAACATACGTTGCAACGCCATTGCACCTGGCTTTATCATTACCGAAATGACGCATAAACTACCCGAGGAGGTTCGCAACGAGTGGATTGAAAAGATTCCTCTGAAGCGTGGCGGTACCCCTGAGGATGTTGCCGATGTTTGCGTTTACCTTGGCTCAGAGATGTCGAGCTATATCAGCGGACAGGTTATCAGCGTTTGCGGTGCAATGAACACCTAGAGTATTGGTTTGTATAAATTTATAAACAAGGGCGTAAACCATTGGCTTACGCCCTTGTTTAATCTAGCTTTTCGTAAAGATGCTCAAGCATACGGATAAGTTCTTTTACCTCAATGGGGTTTAGTCCTGCTGTTGCTTTTTGCAGCGTTGCTTCCTCAATGGCCTTAAGCTGCTCAACTATTCCCTTGGCGTACTTGGTTAGCACAATTTGATATGAGCGCTTGTCGGTGGCACTAGCCACACGATTCACCAGGTCGTTGCGCTCCATACCATCAACAATTCGCGATATGGCTGCATTGTCCTTGCTGGTGCGCTTGGCCAGCTGGCCAAGGGTAATATTATCCTCCTCCCAAAGCCACTCTAGCACAATCCAGTAATCGGGCGTAACATCGGCAAACCCTTTGGCTGCAAAGTTTTGGGCAAGCTCGGTTCTGTATCTCGATGCTATGCGGGTTAGCGTGTAAACAAACGATTTTGTGGTTGGAAACATAGCGCTAAATCAATTTTATATGACTATCCGTTTCGATACCAAAACACCGAATCGTCATTGCGAACCACGAAGTGCTCGACGAAGTCAAACCCTTGCTTTTTAAGGGTTGAAGCAATCTTTATTTCACTGAATACGAATAGATTGCTTCGTCATAAAAAACACTCCCTGCCTGCTGGACAGGGCAAAGGCAGGCTCGCAATGAAGTATTCTTATATTTTAACTTTAGGTATGTTAGCGAAAAATCATTCAATTTTATATCAGCAAAAGTAAGAAAAATTTGCAGCCTTAGAGCAGAACCCAAATTCTGCCTATCTTTGCGGTATGAGAGGCATCATTTCAATCCCTATAAAAAAAGTAGCACGCTTTACCGACCAGCTTTGCCGTTGGAGCAGCAATGAAAGATACGCGCTGGTACTTCGTAGCAATTCCGATATGCTAACCTGCGATGCGTACACGCCCCACAACCGGTATGAGGTGCTTGCCGCATTTGGTGCCGAAAGCCTTGTTGTACCCAGCAAGAATTATTTTGATGAGCTACGTGAGGCTACTGCCCAAAACGATTGGCTTTTTGGTTACCTGGGGTACGACTTAAAGAATGAGGTAGAGAGGTTAACCTCTAACAATTCCGATGGTCTTCACTTTCCCGAGATGCTCTTCTTTAGGCCCTCAGTGGTATTTGCAGTGCAGGAAGGTGTTGTCAATATTCATTATTCAAAAGCTAAATATAATAAGCAAACCGCAGGTAGCCTATTCGATGCCATAATGGATGAACCTGCTGTTGCCGCACCGAATGATAAGGATATAGTAACACGGGCACGTTTTACAAAGGATGAGTATATCGATACAGTGAATAGGGTGCTTGCCCATATTCAGCGAGGCGATATCTACGAGCTGAATCTTTGTCAGGAGTTTTACGCACAACCATGCCGAATAAACCCTTACGAAACCTATTTGCGGCTTAACCAGCTATCGCCAACACCCTTCTCGGCATTCGGCAAATTTCATGACAAGTTTCTTCTTTGTGCCAGTCCCGAGAGGTACTTGCAAAAACAGGGCAATAGGGTGATTTCGCAACCTATAAAGGGAACTTGCCCGCGTGGCAAAAACGCGCAGGAGGATAGTCAACTTGCCGATAAGCTCAGAAACGACCCCAAGGAACGAGCCGAGAATATTATGATTGTTGATTTGGTGCGCAACGACCTTTCGCGCGTGGCGCAACGGGGAAGCGTTACCGTTGATGAGCTGTGCGGGGTGTACCCGTTTCCGCAGGTTCATCAGCTAATATCTACCGTTTCATGCAATCTTAATGCTAATTATGATATTGTTGATTTGCTAAAGGCTACCTTTCCAATGGGTTCAATGACTGGTGCCCCTAAGGTTAGCGCTATGCAAATTGCCGAGCAGGTAGAGCGCACCAAGCGCGGCTTGTATTCGGGTACGGTGGGTTATATCGACCCGCTGGGTAATGCCGATTTTAACGTGGTTATTCGTAGCTTGCTGTACAACAAATCCAAGCGCTACCTATCGTATTCTGTTGGTGGCGCTATTACCAGTAAGTCGAACCCCGAGCAGGAGTACAGCGAGTGCCTGTTAAAGGCAATGGCTATTGAAAACGTTTTAACTACAAGCTAGCATGAAAAAAAAGTTTAAACAATATATCGAAGACCAATCACTGATTGAGCCTAAAAATAAGTTATTACTAGCCGTTAGCGGTGGGGTCGACTCTATGGTGATGCTCCATCTTTTTAATGCCTGCGGATATAACTTTGCCGTGGCGCACTGCAATTTTCATCTGCGAGGCTCAGAGGCGGATGCCGACGAGGCGCTGGTTCGCAAAACCTGCAAAACGCTTGGGGTAGAGCTATTGGTAAAGCATTTTCAAACAACGGAGTACGCTGCCAAAAATAATATATCTATCCAAGTGGCTGCTCGCGAGCTAAGGTATGGCTGGTTTTCAAATCTTTGCAACGAAAAAGGATTTACCTTGGTATCCATTGCCCACAACAAGAACGATGTGGCCGAAACGGTTCTCTTTAACCTAACCCGCGGAGCGGGCTTAAAGGGGCTTACGGGGATAAAACCGAAATCAAACAGCATTATCCGTCCGCTGCTTTTTGCCCTTAGGCATGAGGTAGAGAGCTACGCCGCGCAGCATGCCGTTGCTTACCGTAACGACTCGTCCAACGCTCAAACCAAGTACGCCCGCAACAGGATTCGCCATAATGTTTTGCCCGAGCTGCAGAAAATTAACCCTGCTGCAATCGAAAATATTTATAGCACATCGCTACACCTAGCCGATACATGGCAAGCCATTGAGGCTATGAATGTCGATTTTAGAGCAAGGGTTAGGAGCGAGGTGCCCAACGAGGTACACTACTGCATCGAGGAGCTCATTAAGTATCCGTTCCGCCAGCTGTTTCTCGTTGAGGAGCTGGCCAATTTTGGATTTTCTCCAGCTGCGGCAATCGATATTGAAAAATCGCTCTACTCGCATCCTGGCAAGATATTCTACTCGTCAACACACAGGCTTATTCGCGATAGGGAGGTGCTTATTGTTTCGCAAGCAGAAGTATCAAATGAAGAAATTGAGGTTCACATTGATGATGGTGTAGCCCAAATAGTGGAGCCAATTGCATTGTTGTTCAAAGTTATTGATAACGATAGCAGTTTTACCATTCCAAAATCATCGGGTATTGCTGCGCTTGATTATGCTAAGCTACATTTTCCGCTAGCTCTCCGCCCGTGGCGCGATGGCGATTGGTTTATCCCGTTTGGTATGAAGGGACGCAAAAAGATTAGCGATTTTCTGGTGGACCAAAAAGTCCCTTTTCACCGAAAGCAATCGGTTTACGTGTTGGAATCGAATGGCCATATTGTTTGGGTTGTGGGCTTTAGGATTGATAATCGTTACCGAATCGATGAAAGTACAGAAAAAGTTATGGTGGTGAAGGTAGTGTAATAATTGGGTTTACTCCATATCCCTTTAGTCATTCGTCAGCATATTTCCGTCAATTTCATCTCATAACAAAACTCTTGAATTATTTTCGTCAGCTTTAGCTGACGGGTTAGCACCCAGAATATTATGGGGCTAAAGCCCCAACAGACTTGGCAGTCTTATTACCGTTGGCTAAAGCCAACGGCAATATTTATAATCAAGTTAATGCTCACCCTTTAGATATTGTAGGGTTTGGTTAAAACCCCAGTAAATTTAGCCGTTTTATTTCTGTTGACAAGTACCAACTGCAATTACTTAAAGCGGTTTAATAGTCTAGTTGCTGGGAAGGGAAACAGGGCATAACGAGATTAATCGACTTACTCGCTCTACATGGTCTTTTTTCAGGCAAGCTGTCGGCGAGGCTACAGGTGGCAAAATCAATCTGATATGCCTGACACCTCAATAACCACAATCTCCGGTCTGTTTCCAACCCTCACAGGTGGCCCCCAGGTGCCAAATCCAGTGGATACGTAGAAATGGGAGTTCTCTAATTGTTTGTAACCGCGGCTAACCTCAAACATCGCCTTGGTGATAAGGTTTAGCGGGAATAGCTGCCCGTGGTGGGTATGACCCGAAATTTGAAGGTCTATACCGTTTTCCACCGCTTGGTTCAGGTGGTAGGGTTGGTGATCAAGCATAACGGTGAATAGCTTATTGTCGATATTTTCAACCAGCAGCTCAAGGGGTTTGCGCATTTTGCCACTCATCATTTTGGCCTGCCTATCATCTCGGCCAACCACGTTTAGCAAACCTTGGGGTATTACCACCGAGTCGCGTATCACTGTAATGCCATGATCCTCTAAATATTTAATGGCTGCTTCGGCACCGCCAATGTATTCGTGGTTGCCCGTAATGGCGTAAACACCTAGCGGAGCGCTAAGCTGTTTGAGCTGATCGCCCATATTATTCTGTATAACTGGCCCCAAATCCTCATCAAAAATATCGCCAGCCAGCAGTATTATATCGGGTTTTTGCTCGTTCATCATTTGTACAAACCGCTCCAGTCGCCCATTGGAAATAATGGTTCCCAGATGTATATCCGATGCGGCAGCAATTTTTAACATGGAATTTCCGTTGAGAGATTTATCTGTTGCTATGCTAACCTTGCTAACCTTAGGGTAAAAGGCGTTCACGTAACCAGCCAAAACGATTACAGCAGTGGTAGCATATATGCCAATCGTTAGTCTACGAAGAAAAACAACACCATCCTTTGCAGACATAAACGAGGGGAAACCTGTCCAACCGTATATCAACTTCACAATGTTAAAAATTAGGAACATTAGCGTAAGGTAGAGCATGGCTGCTAGCCAAATTGAGCCAATCTTTGCAACCATTTCGGAGGCACCCGATGGAACAGCTCGCTCTAAGAAACGACCAATTGGGTACGAGAGGGCTATTAACCAGAACAATACTCGGGTCGCTGTTTCGTATTTTCCAGCGATATGAAAAATCGGATCGGTTTGCCTGTATAGGTAGTAGTTTAAGCCTATGGTTACAATGAGAACTACAGATAAAAAGATAAGCATAGCGATATTTCGGTTCATTATTTAATGGTAAATTGTACAATATATGGTGGAATTCGATTAATTATAAGCCTCAAATTTATGAATTAAACAAGATAATTGTACTTTTGTTTTGGGTCTCTAACATCAATTAACACAAATAGAACCTGTAGGTCAATAATTACTCATATCATCCTACTGCTATGCATTCATCGGATTTACATAACGATAAGCTCGACAACCTGAAGGATACCCCCGAGGCGTATTGTGATGCTAGTAGCAATGTCTTTGAGTTGCTGGTTTGTAGCTGTGCTGGCAGTATCTATGTTGTTCGAGATAATCGCATTGTGTTTCACAATCCGCAGTTCGAACAGCTTACGGGTTACAATGCCGATGAGCTGAAACGAATGGAATTCTTGGATCTGGTGCATCCAAAGGATCGTAAGCTGATAAAGCTTCTGTTCTCAAATAAATTTCAGGAAATAACCCAAAAAACCTCTCGCTCCTACACATTCCGCGCCCTTCATAAGAATGGAGAAACGAGGTGGTTCAAGTCTAATGTATCCATCATCGGTTGGAATGGCCAGCCAGCGCTCCTGGATAATTGTTTCGATATTACACAACAAAAGGAGTTTGAGCGTAAGCTTGTAGAGGAGGAGCAAAACTTCCGCCTGCTAGTGAATGGTTTTGAGGATATGGTGTTCATCATCAGCAAAAGGGGTATGGTGGTTCAGGCCAACAGGAGCGTGTTTAATCGTATGGGGATGGGGGAACATGAGGTGTTGATGAAGAGCTTCTCTTCTTTTTTCGAAAAACAGCAGCAAGATGAGGCTAAGCATATGATTTCCGATGCTTTCTTTGGGAAACGGAAGATTCTTTCGGGTGATCTGGTGCGCAGCAATGGTAAACATATCCCTGTGGAGGCGAGATTATTTAAGGGTAACTGGAGTCAGAAAGAGGTGGTTTTTGCCATTTGTCAGGATATCTCGCTGCGTATTGAGGCCGAGCGTATTGTGAAGCTATCGGAGGAGAAGTTTAGCAAAGCATTTGAGAACAACGCGGTGATGATGGTAATTAGCAGCTTCAATGAGGGACGTTTTATAGATGTGAATGAGACCTTTTTGAATATTACAGGGCTAAACCGCGAGCATGTAATTGGCGCTACCTCGCGCGAGCTAAACATCTTTCCTGACATCAAGCTGCGAAATCAGCTTAAGGAGGTGATATCCAAGCAGGGTAGGGTTTTGGATGCTGAAATCTCGCTTATAAATTCGCAAGGACAAAGAATATTGTGTAGCTTTTCTGCCGAGATTATTGAAATACAAGGGGAAAAGTGCTTGCTGTTTGTAATCAACGATATCACCGATAAAAAGCGAGCACAGGAGAAAATTCTGCAAAGTGAGCAGCGCTTTAGGCAGCTGGCCGAACTGCTTCCCGAAAAGGTTTTTGAGGCCAATGCAAGCGGTTACCTCACCTTTGCAAATAACTACCTAAAATCATTCTTTGGCTTTTTGCCGACTACGCTTGATCAGGGCGTTCATATCACCGACCTGTTTAGCCTAAAGGATAAACCGAAGATTATGAACTACCTAAAGCGCAGTGCAGCCAGTCCCGAATTACCGTCAGTCGAGCTTATGGCTCAAAAGCTAAATGGGAACCATTTTCCAGCTTTAACTCATATTATTGCTGTGTTTGAGGGCGGCAAGGTTAGCCGGTACATGGGGGTAATGGTTGATATTTCGGCACAGAAACAACAAGAGTTGGAGCTAATTAATGCGCGCGATGAAGCCGAACAAGCCTCAAGGGCCAAGGAGCGTTTCCTGTCCACCATGAGCCATGAAATACGCACGCCTATGAACGCAGTTATCGGAATGGCTAACATCCTTCTTCAGGACAATCCGTTGGAGCATCAAAAGGAATATCTGCAAAATCTCAAGTACTCGGCTCAGGGGCTAATGTCGCTGCTAAACGATATTCTAGACTTTAGTAAGATCGAAGCTGGTAAGCTCACGGTCAATCGTTATCCTACGGATTTAGGCGAAATTGCCAAGGGTGTATACAATATGTTTAAGCACCTGGCTACCAAGAAAGGG
>Ga0334892_1001235_pt1 | contig 22996 bp, 13 predicted proteins | sample GraSluR3_MG_4_FD_207213 | JGI IMG/M metagenome (GOLD analysis project Ga0334892, IMG submission 207213) | Sludge microbial communities from methane-producing bioreactor in Wageningen University, Netherlands - Granular Sludge_15_04-R3 | ecosystem: Engineered > Bioreactor > Anaerobic >...
CTATGAAGTTTACTGAAATTATGTCCAAGTGGTTTTCTGCAAGTGCTGATCAGATATTCTTTTCTCTCATTAACTTATCCATTTTGTCCAAGTGATCGCTATTTGCAGATTCAAGTGACTCATTATATTTGCGTTGTATAATCTTAGGCTAGAGGGGATAGCCCGGATATCGATCGATTTTCATTGACATAATATGCTGGACAAAATAGCATGAAACAAAAGCTGATTTTGTATATAAAAATAAGCATATAAGGAGTTTACCACAATGGCTAAACAGACAAAAGCTACTATGGATGGTAACAATGCAGCGGCTCATGTAGCCTATGCTTTCAATGAGGTAGCAGCGATCTACCCGATCACTCCCTCCTCCGGGATGGGCGAGCTCTCTGACGCTTGGGCATCAGATGGCATGAAGAATATCTTTGGCACTACGGTCGATGTGATGGAGATGCAATCCGAAGCCGGAGCAGCCGGCGCGGTGCATGGAGCTCTCTCTGCCGGTGCATTGACCACCACTTTCACTGCCTCTCAAGGGCTCATGCTTATGCTGCCGAACATGCATAAGATCGCCGGTGAGATGCTGCCAACCGTGTTTTATGTGACCGCGCGCTCTTTAGCTGCTCAGTCACTCTCAATTTTTGGCGATCATTCAGACGTGATGAGCGCTCGCAACACAGGCTTTGCTCTCGTCGCCTGCAACAGTGTCCAAGAAGTAATGGATCTCGGCATCGTCAGCCAATTGGCGACGCTTAAGAGCAAGATTCCTTTCTTGGTCTTCTTTGATGGATTCAGGACTTCTCACGAGCTTCAGAAAATCGACGTGGTGGATTATGATACCATGAGCGAAATGCTGGATCCCGCACTGATAGAAGATTTTCGCAGTCGCGCCTTGACTCCGGACAAACCCCGCGTCAAGGTCGGCCAGCAAGGACCGGATGTGTATTTCCAAGGTCGCGAAACCGTAAATAAGTATTATGACGAAGCTCCTGCCATCATCCAGAAGTATATGGATGAAGTCGGCGCCAAGCTTGGACGTCAATACAAGATCTTTGACTACGTGGGTGACCCCAACGCTGAAGATGTAATCGTGGCAATGGGTAGCGCTTGTGAGACTATCCAGGAAAGCATCGAATATTTGAACAAAGAGCGTGGCATGAAGCTCGGCTTGGTGAAAGTGCGTGTATATCGTCCTTTCTGTGATGAGCTCTTCCTAGAAGCTCTGCCCAAGAGCGCAAAGCGCGTTGCCGTTCTGGATCGCACCAAGGAGCCCGGCTCCGGTGGCGAACCTCTATATCTGGACGTTGTAGCAGCACTTAAGGGTAAAGATCTCAGCGTGATAGGTGGACGTTATGGACTTTCCAGCAAGGAGTTTACTCCCACCATGGTCTTGGCGGTCTACAAGCACCTACAAAAGAATGGATTCCACGGCTTCACGGTCGGCATCGAAGACGATGTGACCAAGCTTTCCCTGTCTTTGGATGAAGAGATCTTCACCGTTCCGGAAGGCACTATCTCCTGCAAATTCTGGGGATTGGGCTCTGATGGAACAGTGGGTGCGAACAAAAATAGCATCAAGATCATCGGAGACCACACCGACATGAACGTGCAGGGCTATTTCCAATATGACAGCAAGAAGAGCGGCGGCATCACTCGCAGCCACTTACGTTTTGGCAAAAAGCCCATCCACAGCCAATATTTGGTCACCAAGGAAGACTTTGTGGCTTGCCACAACCAAGCCTTCATCGGTAGATTCGACCTTTTAGGCGGCATCAAAGAAGGCGGCGTCTTCCTTTTGAACTCAAATTGGAGTCGTGACGAAGCCTTTTTCCATCTGACTTGCGAGATGCAGCAGACCATCATCGATCACAAGATCAAATTCTACAATATCGATGGGCTCAAGATTGCTGAAGAAGTGGGACTTGGCGGCAGAGTAAACACCGTCATGCAGACCGCATTCTTCCTGATCTCCGGTGTGATGGATCGCGATGAAGCCATCGACTTGATCAAAGAATCCATCCGCAAGACCTATGGCAAGAAAGGCGATGACGTCGTGCAGATGAACCTCAACGCTGTGGACAAGGTCAATGAAGCCTTGGTACAAGTGGATGTTCCTGCCTCCATTCCAGAGCAGTGCAGCCCGCGAAAACAGCTGGTTCCGGAAGGTTCCACCGGTTTTGTCAAGGACGTGATCGAGCCGATCATGCGCGAAGAAGGCGACAAGATCAAGGTCTCACAGATGCCTTTGGATGGCTATGTGGAAAGCGGAACTTCCAAATTGGAAAAACGCAGAGTAGCCCCCGCCGTGCCAAAATGGATCCCTGAGAATTGTATTCAGTGTAATCAATGCTCCTTCGTCTGCCCTCATGCAGCGATCCGCCCGAAACTGATGACCGAAGAAGATCTCAAAGACGCTCCTCAGAGCTTCACCACTCTCAAAGCCATGGGCGCCGAAGGATATCAATATAAGATCCAGATCTATATCGACGACTGTCAAAGCTGTCAGGTCTGCGTCAATGAATGCCCCAAAGCAGCTCTCGTGATGAGTCCGATCGAGACCGAACGCGAAGCCGGAGAGCAGGATAACTACGAATTCTTCGACAAACTCCCCGAAGATGTTCTGGCAAAATTCAAAGAGACCACCGTCAAAGGCAGTCAGTTTAAGCAGCCGCTCTTTGAATTCTCAGGTGCATGCGCAGGATGCGGAGAAACTCCATATGTTAAGCTGCTCACTCAGCTCTATGGCGACCGCATGATCATCGCCAATGCCACGGGATGCTCCTCCATCTATGGCGGCACTTTCCCGACCATCCCCTATACCAAGAACAAGGATGGAAACGGTCCCGCCTGGGCAAACAGTCTCTTTGAAGACAATGCGGAATATGGCTTTGGCATGCGCCTGGCTGTGAATTCCCATCGCAAACAGCTCAAGCTCGCTTTGGAAGATCTCTTGGAAAAAGACATCGATGCCGAGCTCAAAGATGCCATCCGCTATAATGTGGAGCACTTTGAAGACGTGGATCAAGCAGCCAAAGATAACGCTGCTAAGATCAAAGCCCTCTTGCCAAAAGCTCTGGACAAAGCCTGCGAAGGCTGTGGCAAATTGCTGCGCAGAGTAAATGAGCTTAAGGACTACCTCATCGAGAAATCCATCTGGTCTCTTGGCGGAGACGGCTGGGCCTACGATATCGGTTATGGCGGATTGGACCACGTGATGGCTTCAAATCAGAAGATCAAGATCATGGTCTTGGATACCGAAGTGTATTCAAACACAGGCGGACAAGCCTCAAAAGCCACTCCGATGGGATCCATTGCCCGCTTCGCCGAAGCCGGAAAAGCGACACACAAGAAAGATCTCGGCATGATGATGATGAATTATGGCTACGTCTATGTGGCATCAATCGCGATGGGCGCAAACAAAAACCAAGCCCTGCAAGCGATCAAGGAAGCCGAAGAATATCCCGGACCCGCCATCGTCATCGCATATTCACCCTGCATCAACCACGGCATCGATATGAGCATGAGCCAAAAGCACGAGAAAGCTGCAGTGGATGCCGGATATTGGCTGCTCTATCGCTATGATCCGCGCAAACGCCTTGAGGGCAAAAACCCGCTCAGCTTGGATAGCAAAGAGCCCACAATGAGCGTGGCAGACTTCATCAAAACCGAGAACCGCTATAGCCGCTTGCACAGAATCTTCCCCGAACGTGCGGAAGAATTTGCCTCCTGCTCCGAGCTCTTCTTCAAAGAACGCTATGAGCAATATAAGAAACTAAGTGAGTAACAACTCGTCACCATATACCGAAAAGGGATGCCAAATGCGGCATCCCTTTTTATATGTGTTGAAAAGCAAGTATCCTAGCTATGCCGGGCGCAGGTATTCCCAGAGCAGCTTCAGGGTGTTTTCAATTGCCTGCTTGTGAGTGCGTTCATAACCGTGAGAAGCAAAGACACCGGGGCCGATGAGCCCGTGTTTGATGTCGTGCCCGGCACGCAAGGCGCCTTCCACATCTGAGCCATAATAGGGATAGATGTCCACGGCATACTGCAGCTTGTGCTGCTTGGCGAGGCGAATTAGCCTGTCTGTCACATCCCAATCGTAGGGACCGCCGCTATCCTTGGCGCAGATGGAGACACAGTATTCGTCCGTGCTCAGATCTTCGCCCACTGCCCCCATATCCACCGAGATCATTTCGATAGTATCGGCAGGAAATCCTGAAGCTGCGCCGTGACCGACTTCTTCATAAGTAGTGAAGAGGATGCTCACTTTTCGCCCAAGCGTCAGCTTCTTCTCAGAGACCGCCTTGGCCAGAGCGAGCAGGATCCCGGCGCTGGCTTTGTCATCCAAATGCCGAGTCTTCAAAAAGCCGGAAGCCGTGTAAACCGTGCGGGGATCAAGCGTGATGAAGTCGCCTGCGGAGATTCCCAGTTTGAGGGTGTCTTCTTTGCTTTTGACGATCTCATCCAGGACGATTTCCATATGCTCATCATCCCGCTTGGCACTGCCGGAATCCCGATATACATGCGCAGCAGGGCCGTTTATATAGACCGTTCCGCTATATTCCTTGCCATCTCTGGTGTGGATGATGACGTTTTCATTCTCAATGTTGTTTTCCGGATAGACGCCGATCTTGGTAAAGCGAAGACGGCCATTGGGCTTGATGGATCTCACCATAGCGCCTAGGGTGTCCACATGCGCTGCCAAGACCAAGGGATCGCCCTCTCCACCGAGAGTGGCGAGCACTGAGCCTTTGCGGGAAAACTCTGCTTCAAAGCCCAGGGACTTCAGTTCTTTTGCCAGATAGGCGCTTGCTTTCTGAGTGAATCCCGATGGGCTGGGGGTCTTACACAAAGTGATGATCTGCTCGATGGCGTAGTCAGTATACTGCATTATTTACTCCGAGAAATTGTATTTGCTGAGCACCCTGTGGTACTCGCTTTGGTTTGTATGGATGATCTCTTCCAGCGTGGGTTCTGCTATGAAAGCTGCGCTTTGGATGGCATCCTCCACCACGGGATGGATCTGTGTAAACTTGATGATCTTGTTTAGAAAGAGTTTCATCGCCGCTTCGATGGCGGCATTCATGACGGTGGGAAGGATCCCGCCCTTTTTAGCTACTTCCATGCCCAAGAAAAAGAGCGGATATCGCTCGGGCTCCAAAGAGGAGAAGCTCAGTGGGCTGTGGCTAATGAGATCTGTCTGCACAAGCGATGAAGTCCAGCGCTCGGGATAGCTGAGGGCATAGAGAATGGGAAGCTTCATGTCGGGATGACTCATCTGCGCCAAGATCGAGCCATCGACGTATTCCACCATGGAGTGAATCACCGATTGCGGATGGATCACCGCCTCAATCTTCTCATATGGCAGATCAAAGAGCCAGTGCGCCTCCATCACTTCCAAGGCTTTGTTAAACATCGTAGCGCTATCCAAAGTGACCTTAGCGCCCATATCCCAATTGGGATGCTTCAGCGCCATCTGGGGCGTGATATCGGCAAATTCCTCAAGCGGAGTATCTCGGAAAGCGCCACCGGAAGCGGTGATGATCAGCTTCTTGATCTCTTTGTGAGGATGCTGTCCCCATGCCTGGAAGATGGCGGAATGCTCACTGTCCACCGGGATGATTTGTCCCGGAGCTTTCAGCTTCTGCACCAGATGTCCGCCCATGACGAGTGACTCTTTGTTTGCCAATGCCAGGATCTTTCCCCGACGCAGGATGCTGAAGGTGGCATTGATCCCGGCAGAACCGCCGATCGCATTGAGAGCAAGATCATAGTCCTCTTCGGACAAAAGACGCAAGAGCTCGCTCTCACCAAAGTAGATGGACAGATCCGGGTTTTGCTCTCGAAGCTTCTGGATGCAGGCTGGATCATCGATGCCGGTGAAGACAATCTGGGGGATCCTGAATCTATAAGCAAGCTCCAGCATGGACTCGACACTGCTGTGTGCAGCGGCAAAGCTTAAGCAGAGCTTGTCTCTGTGTTCATTGTAGACAGAAAAGAAGGAGCTGCCGATCGACCCGGTCGCCCCCAAAAGCGCAATCTTCTTTACCATGAATAGGTCAGGGATATCTTCTGGCTGTGTCCCAAGCCATCGGGCGCATTGCTCTTGAAAGCATAGTTTATGCCCAGATCCCGAAAGCCCAAGCCCAAGCCGGCAGTGAAGCTTTCCACGTCATAGCCCATCATGATCCGCATCGCCGAAATCGGCTGCACCATCACTCCCGCGTGGAAGTCCGTGCTCACAATGGAGCTGCTGAGATTGGCGGCGTCACCGCGTTCTTCAAAGAAGTTTTGGGCACGAAGCGCGAGATAGACGGGGATCTCCTGTTTGAGGGCAGAGAAGCTGTAACCCGCTTCCAGATCGAGATTTGGCATGGCGATCTCATGCTCCCCGCTCTCCCAGATGATCTGTGTGCCAAAGAAATCCCGAAGATTCATCCCAAATGCCAAGCTCCTGCTTGCCTGATAATAGGCTCCCAGATCCGCGCCCAATCCCCATCCGCTATGCTCAGCGAGATCGCGATAGGCAAGCTTGGGCGATATTCCCACATAGAGATTTTCGCGCAAGGGACGCGCAAAGCTGCCATACAGGATGATGTCTTGATTGGTCACCGTTTTCCAGACGTAGGGACGATTCTCGTTGCTCAGATCCTCATCCTCATCTTCGAGCTTGGTGAGCTTTATCTGATCGATCGCCAGATGATTGATGCTCAGAGCTGTGCCGCCGGAGAACCTGATGGATGCTTGATTTTCGGTTAGGAGACCCTCAAAATAGTCGCTACGCATGACTTCGATGCCGCGCAGATTGTCGCCCGCTAAAAGAGCCGGATTCCACCATCCGGCGGCATGTGACGCCTGCATGGTGAGACCGGTGTTGCCCATGGCTTGATTGATCACTCCGGGGCTGAAGCTAAAGATCTCTCCCGCGTATTTTGTGGCTCCCAATGGTATACTGACGATCAGGAGCAATATTGCTATCCGGATGTATTTCATAATTTTTCCTTCTCAGATAAGTTAAGGCTCGCGGCAAAGAAGAAAAGAAAAAAGTGGTGGGCCCAGAGGGAGTCGAACCCCCGACCATCCGGTTATGAGCCGGAAGCTCTACCAGCTGAGCTATAGGCCCCCATCACTGTTCTATCCTTAGAATTCAATGGCGCTTTTTTGTCAATCAGTTTTTATCCGATCTGCATTCGATCAAGCTGAATAGACACCATCCTCGCCAAGCAGGGCTTGAAAGTCGCCGCCCACTACTCTCAAAATCAAGGCTGGGATGAATCTTGGATCAGTTGCGGGTGATGCTGTCTTTGATGAATCGCAAGCCGGGACGGAGCACAAGCTCTTTTAGCCCGGGAAAGGGATGCTGCTCCAAGGAAATCCTTTGCCACAATATGTGATCTTGTCTATTGTCCCGATAGCGATAGCGGAAGCCCAGGCAAGCTTTGAGTGAAGCATCACGACACAGAGCCGGCAGAAGACCATCATCGCACTGCCTGCCATAGGGAAAAGCAAAAAAGGGGGAAGGCGTGAAACCCGCTTCAGAAAGAGCTTCCCGATTCATGATAAGCTCACGACGCATATCCGGATAGCTAAGGCGCCCAAAATCAGCATGGCTCTGGCTGTGCAGGGCAAATTCCACATTATTTTCCGCCAACTCCCGCATCTGTGCCAAGCTCAAAAAGGGCTGCTCCACCACCAGATATTCTTCCTGCGAGATCGGACAGAAGAGATCCCAAAGCTCGTCACATAGCCTATCCTTTTGACTGTCCTGCACGCTGAAGATGCGGCTTTGGACGCTTCCCACTGCGCACAATGAATACTTTTTCTGCAAGCCATCCAGAGCTTCTTGGATCCGGGCATCGTCCGCGTGATGACGGATGCGGATCAGTTTATGATTCCACGCCAGCGCGCGATTGTCGATGCATTTGCCGATCACAAAGACCGTCAGCGGAAGCGCATGTTTCCGGATGATGGGAAGGATCTCATGATAGACAGAGCTAAAGCCGTCATCGACCGTCAGCACCGCACCGGGACCTTTTGCCGTGCCAACGCCATCATAGGCTTCCTTTAAGGACGGGAATCCAAAGCCAAGCCGCAAAAGATGCTGCACGCTGGCCTCAAAGCCTGATTTTGAGATGCCTTCGGGATAGAAGTCAGCTTGTCTTTCTCCGACTCTGTGCAGATAGAAGACCACGCTTGAGCCCTTCAGCGCTTTCATGCTGATCCTATCCAATGAAGAGCTCATCTATATCGCCTATTTGCCGGCGGCTATGCTCACCATTTTCCCCGGGATCACGATTATCTTCTTGATCGTCAATCCTTCCAGAAAACGCTGCACATTCTCCACCTCGAGCGCTGCTTGTTTGAGCGCATCATGATCAATGTCCGGGCTCACATCCAGCTTACCGCGAATCTTGCCGTTTACCTGGATCACATAACTGATGGTATCTTGCAGAAGATATTTTTCTTCATAACCGGGCAAGCCGCTTTCATGCAAGAGACTTGTGAAACCCATCATCTGCCAGAGCTCTTCTGCCAGATGCGGCGCAAAGGGGTAGAGCAATTGCGGGATTATGCCACATGCTTCGGCATAGACTGCCAGTTCGTCGGAATTGAGCCGATCGGTATCCTTGATCGCCACAGCGTGATTGAGATGCTCCATCACCGCGGCGATGGCGGTGTTGAACTGCATCCTTTCGCTTGAGTCATCCAGCCATTTCTTGGTGCAGAAGTGGCTGCTATATAGCAGATCTTTGATCTCATCAGATAGTTTAGCCGGATCGGCTTCGTGTTTCAGCCCTTCTTTGATGGCGTCCAGATTGCCGTCGATCAGGCGATAGACTCGATTCAAGAAGCGGAAGGCACCCATCAAAGCTTCGTCGTTCCACTCCACATCCTTTTCCGGAGGAGAAGCAAAAAGCAGATAGACTCGCAAAGTATCGCTGCCATAGCGATCGATGATATATTGCGGATCTACCGTATTGCCTTTGGATTTGCTCATCTTGGCACCATCTTTGAGCACCATCCCTTGGGTCAACAGGCGAGCAAAGGGCTCATTTCCCTTGACCCAGCCCATGTCTCGCATGAACTTATAAAAGAATCTGGCATAGAGCAGATGCATGCAAGCATGCTCGATCCCGCCGATGTATTGATCCACCGGCAGCCAATATTCCGCTTTGGCAGGATCAAAGGGCAGATCCCTGTTTTTGGGATCGGCATAGCGGGCGTAATACCAAGATGAATCCACAAAGGTATCCATGGTGTCCGTCTCCCGACGCGCTTCCTCGCCACATTGGGGGCATTTGACATTGAGCCATTCGGGCACGCTCAAGAGCGGATTGGAGGTCGTCCTGCCCACTTGCACATTATCAGGCAGCAAGACGGGCAGATCCTCGTCCGGAACTGTCACGATGCCACAGCTCGGGCAATGGATGATGGGAATCGGATTTCCCCAATAGCGCTGACGTGAGATTCCCCAATCGCGCAGGCGGTAGGTGACAGTCTTTTCGCCCCAAGCATTTTCGGCAATCCAAGAAGTGATGGCGCTTTTGGCATCCTCACTGGGCATGCCATCAAACTTGCCGGAAGACTGCATAATCCCCGGCTCCACATACGCTTCCTGCATCTCATCAACATTGAGGCTCTTATCTGATTTTTGGATCACTATCTTAATCGGAATATCATATTTTTTGGCAAAATCAAAGTCACGCTGATCATGTGCCGGCACTGCCATCACCGCGCCTGTGCCATAATCCATCAACACATAGTTTGTGATCCAGATCTGCACACGCTCGCCAGACAGCGGATTGATCGCATAACGTCCGCTGAAGACTCCTTCTTTGATGGTCTCAGTGCTGGAGCGCAGCATCTTGTCAGAATTGATCACCTTCTTGCAAAAGGCATGAAGCTCATGATTCATTGCATCTTCTTCCAACCAGGCTTGAGCCAAGGGATGCTCCGGCGGGATCGCCATGAAGGTCACTCCAAAGATGGTATCCGGACGGGTGGTAAAGACGGGGATCTTCGCATCAGATTCTTCCAGAGGAAATTCAATCCTGGCACCCTCACTCTTCCCTATCCAATGCTTTTGCATGGTCATCACTCGCTCCGGCCATTGAATCACATCAGAAAAGTCCAAAAGCTCCTCAGCATAGTCCGTTATCCGAAAATACCACTGCTCCAGCTCTTTCTGCTCCACATCCGAGTGGCATCTCCAACAGCGGCCATCTTCCACTTGCTCATTTGCCAAGACGGTGTTGCATTCTTCACACCAATTTTGATAGCTCTTCTTGCGATAAACCAGCCCCTTTTCATACATCTTCTTGAAAATATACTGTCCCCAATGATAGTAATCCGGGCGGCAAGTGCTGACCTCGCGCTCCCAATCCAAGAAAAAACCCATCCCATCAAACTGACGACGCATATTGGCGATGTGCTCCTCAGTAGTGATGCGAGGATGTGAATTGTGCGTGATGGCATAGTTTTCCGCAGGCATCCCAAATGAATCATAGCCCATTGGCTGCATGACACAATAGCCTTCCATGAGCTTCAGACGCGTGATGGCGTCCCCGATCGCATAGTTTGAAGCATGGCCGATGTGCAAAACCCCCGAGGGATAAGGAAACATCGATAGCACATAATACTTAGGCTTCTCTGAGTGATCCTGCGCATTCGATATGCGCCGTTCTTGCCAATGTCTCTGCCATTTCTGCTCGATTGATGCAAAAGGATAATCCATTCTATTCTCCATGCGGACATGCCGCTCGTGTTTATTTCTTTTCAGTCTTGCAAGATCTTTGATACTAGAGCTTTTGTCAAGCCATTTTTCACCCTCAAGCTTTGCTCTCGCCATGCCTAAACTCATCTTGAAGATAATTAGAGACAGCCCTGGATTCTTATACTGCATTAAACAGTTATCAGGAAAGATCAAAAGAAAGATCACTGGGCAGACCAAGGAAAGAGCAGTTCATATCACACTGCTTCCTGACTTTAGACGGTTAATCACATCATTATCTTCTCTTAATCAAGCCTTAATAATTAAGACTTGATTAAGGGGGGATAATCACTTGTTTAAGGATAGTGGGGCAGGAAGAGATATAAGTGATAATAAGTAAGACCATTGCACGTGGGAGAATACAAGGAAAGTGCTTTATATCTGAGTAATGAGATTAGAGCCTACACAACAAAATACAGAGGACAGTTAAGAAAGCATATTCTCCCCGAGCCAAAATGGAATCTTATTGAGACTAACCTTCCATATTTTGAAGAGATCAAAAGAGGAACTAATGAAGTGTCAGGCTTGAAAATTCCCAAATATTTCTGTCATATGACCTCATCACAGGCAATGGCGGTAAATTTCTTTTATCCTATGATTAGACACAATAAGATCAATAGCGTATTGAAAGCTATTGGGATTAATAATGAGGTTGCGAACCCAGCCCAGAAAATACAATTCGAGTACAAATCATCCATTGATGGCAATCGCTCAAGCATCGACGTGTATATACCATTGATGAATGAACGGGGAGTGTACGTCGAAGTGAAGTTTTCCGAAAGCGAGTTCGGACGTAACCAAAGTAAAGACTGGGATAATTTCTATAAGAAATACTACAATGCGGCTAGAGTAGTGTTCCCAGACAAAGTTAATGAGCAGGACCAAGAATCACGTCGATGGTGCTTAAGTAACTACCAAATAATTCGTAACACTGTCCACACCCTAGGTGAAGAAACAAATCTGGCACTCCAGAAAAGCAGAGATCCAAACATAGATTCGGGTAAGTTCCTCCCGTATAATTACATCGTATTCTTGTATCCTGCCCATAACAAATCGCTTCATTATCAGGTTGAGAAAGCACACTCATCATTGGCAGAAGATCATTTGCGTTCACACGTAATCCTCAAACACTGGGAAGACCTGTTAAGCGATCTAGATCATGAGATGAGAGGAGACTCAGAACTTGAGTTGTTGGGACAGGAATTCCGTGGCAAGTATTTCTTTTGGGATCGCAACTAAGCAACTCAAAAACATGGCAAAGGTAATGTTAACCGATAAACGAACCTGCATTTCTGTATAATGAGATTATAATAAGTAAGTACAAAGGAGACTAATCACAATGAACAAATTCAAGCAAGTGGCAGCTTTCATACTGATATTCTTTGGGTGGATGTTCATAGTATCGGCAGTTGGTTGGATTATGATGAAAGGATGGCTTTTTGTCGCTATCTTCGCACCAATTGGCGCAGTTCTGCTCTATTTTGGCAATAAGTTAAACGAACCTTTTGCATGGGCTAGCAAAGTTAAGAAGCTGGAGAGAAAGCGTAAAACAGAAGATGAAAGAAAAGCAGCTTTTGAACTTAATCAGACACATCTATCAGCCACTAGCAAACATTCTGATGATGATCTGAGAGCTAAGCTATTGGAAAGCGAACAGGAAAAGCTTCGCAAGTAGGAGAAAGACTTATTGACATTGAGGATATTAATAAACACCAGAATTGCCTCCAAATCATAAGCGCAAGATCGTTGCCAGTTCTAACCATGTTGCGGGCAGGATTGTCTAAACATTTTGGCATTGACAGAATTTTCCCTCTCTTTATACTGGTTTTATCCTAATATGATCCCCTTATATACTGTTTCTGATGGGGTCTCCAGATACGATGGAATCTGGAAAGGAGTAGAATTATGGAAGACAGATGGCTTTCAGTTGACGAGATCAGTGTTTATCTTGGGGTAACAAGGGAAACTGTGTATAAATGGCTTAGCGAGAAAAAACTACCCGCACATAAGGTGGGTAGGCTGTGGAAGTTCAAGAAAGAAGACGTTGACGTATGGGTTAAGACTCAATCAAATTCTCAAGAAAGACAATAGTGGCAACCCAAATAGGAATGGTAGTTAATGAGTAACTTTATCACCAATACAGGTAGTGCACAGCTAAAGACCCGGCTTTCAATTCTGATCAAGGAAAGTCAAGAGCTGAAGTTTCTGGTAGGCTTCTTCTATTTCTCTGGCATTTCAGAGCTGATTGAGAGCTTGAAGGCAAACTCGGATCTATCTCTGAAGATACTGGTAGGTCTGAATGTGGATGCGCAAAACTATGGTTTGGTCGAATATGCTGAAAAAGCTGGAAAGAAGCGGGTTGAACGCATCGAAGATTACCATGAATCAGTGCTTCGAGCCCTCAATAACGATGTATTCGACAATGAGATATTCTACGAGCAAGCAGGCTACATACTGGATCAAATCATTGATGGCAGAATTATTATTCGAAAGACATCCAGACCCAACCATGCCAAGCTCTACCTTTTCAAACTTAAAGAACATCAGGTAGTCCGCACCAACCTCTTCATCACCGGAAGTAGCAATCTCAGCAAAGCAGGTCTGACCGATCGTGAAGAGTTTAACGTGGAAATCTCAGATTATGGCTTTGAAGAGGCTGAGAAGTACTTTGATGAGCTTTGGAACTCTGCCATACCCATTACTGAGACAGATATTGAGAAAACCAGGCTTATTGACAACATCAGGGAGAAAACCCTGCTGAAATCCATCCATCCCTTCGATGCTTACATGTTTGTAGTAAAAACCTGGTTAGATAGCTTCTACAAACACGAATCAGGCCGTTACATCTCACTCCTGCTGGAGAAAAAGGGATACAAGCCCTACAAATACCAGATTGATGCCGTCACGCAGGCACTATCCATCATCGAAGAAAATGGGGGAGTCATTCTGGCAGACGTGGTAGGCTTGGGTAAGTCCATAATCGCTTCTTTGATAGCTCGAAAGCTGGAAAAACGGGGAATCGTTATCTGCCCTCCGGGACTTATCGGCGATGACAGCGCTAATTCCGGTTGGAAAAAATACAAAGAAGATTTTGAGTTATATGATTGGGAAGTTCGCTCCGGAGGGGATCTGGAAGGCATAATAGAGTTTATTGGTAATACCGACGGCATTGAAGTGATCATCGTGGATGAGGCACATCGCTATCGCAATAGCTCAACGGAAACCTACGAAAAGCTGAAAACCATATGCCGTGGGCGGATTGTGATTTTGCTCACAGCTACCCCGTTTAATAACTCTCCAGCAGATATCCTTTCCTTACTGAGTCTATTCATTGTCCCCAAGAAATCCAACATCACCCTTAGCAACAACCTGGTTGATCTTTTCAGGTTCTATAACGCCTTGTTCAAAGATCTCGCCTATATTCGCAAGAACTGGCAATCCAAAGACCCGACCAAAAAAGAGGAAGCCAGAAAGAAGTACCAAGCCCTGTTTGGAGAAAAAGAGATCAATATCACCAAGGTAATCGCAAGGGCTGCCATGCTTTCCAAACAAATCAGAGAAGTGATAGAACCTGTCACAATCAGAAGAAATCGGCTAGATTTGATGAATGACCCCGATTACCAGGATGAGGTTAAGAAACTTTCCAATATTGATGACCCACAAGAGTGGTTTTATCGGCTTACCCCTGAACAATCCGCCTTTTATGATCGTGTTATTGATGAGTATTTTACAGACAACCAAGATATTGTAGAGCGCTTTAGAGGTCCCATTTACAAACCTTACCGTTATGAAGGTGATGAGACCAGTGAGGCAAAACTAAACAGGCAAGAACAGATCGACCGTTTGAATCAGGATAACCTGTATGACATTCTACGACGCCAAATGGTCAAACGCTTCGAGAGTTCCTTTGGCGCCTTCCGTCAGAGCATAGTAAATATCCGGGATTCTTATGAAAAAATCAAAGAGTTTATCAAAAGTTCCAACGGTAGATACGTCCTGAATCGCAAGCTGATCAACAAGCTTGATATTGATGATCCGGACAAGATTGATGAGTTACTTCGCCAGTTTGCAGAAGAAAACAAAGACAAGGACAGCAAGAAAAACCGGATTTACGAGGTGAACAAATTCGCCTTCAAAGAACAGTTTTATGCCGATATCCAGTCCGATATCTGTCTCTTTAACAAGATGATTGCCGAGATTGATAGCCTGGCTCTGGTGGAGAACGATCCCAAGCGTTTCGCCTTACTGCAAAATTTAGAAACATCTCTGCGTGCCACTCCCAATAAAGGTGAACCTGCTCCCAAACTCGTGATTTTCTCTGAATATGCCGATACTGTTAAATACCTGGAGCCTGCTTTGAAAGAGCATTTCCCAGACCGGATTCTGGTTATCACGGGAAGCATCGGCAAACAGCATCTTGATGAGATCAACACCAATTTCGATGCTGCCTATCCCAAAGCCAAGCAAAGAGATAGCTACGATGTGCTTCTGGCTACCGATAAGCTCTCCGAAGGTTTCAATCTGAACCGGGCAGCGATGGTGATCAATTATGACATCCCTTGGAACCCTGTGCGAGTAATCCAGCGGGTTGGGCGTATAAACAGGATTAGCAAAAAGGTGTTTGATACTCTCCATATCACCAATTTCTTCCCTACGGAGCAGGGTGCGGATATAGTTAAAAGCCGGGAGATCGCCTCGCACAAGATGTTTATGATCCACCAAACCTTGGGAGAAGATGCCCGCATCTTCGATGCTGAAGAAGAGCCCAGCCCTGCCAAGCTGTTCGCTAAAGTGCAAACCAATCCCTATGACCTAGAACAGGAGAGCCTCTATACCCGGCTTAAAAAATTAATGCGGCAATGGGAAGAAGATTTCCCCGACAGAGTGAAAGCTCTGGATGAGATGCCCATTCGAATCAAAACCGCCAAAGCCTTCAGCTCGGATTCGCTAGTCTTGTTCATTCGCAAGGGTAAGCTCTTTAGCGTTAGCCAGGACTTCATGGATGAAAACAAGCAACTGATACCTCTCCCCATCGAGGAAGCACTACTTAGGATAGAATGCAGTCCGGATACAAAGCAATTGCCTCTCAGTAAGATTTTTTGGGAGGATTATGCCATGCTGAAAGAAGAAGCGGAAAAGTTCAGCTTCAAACAATCCCAACAAAGCAATTCGGTGAAGGCATTCAACTTCCTTTCTTACTTATTGGAGCAGGAAATAAGCGAACTTGTCCCTTGGCGATCATTCCTGATCATACTCCGAGATGACATAGAAAACTATGGTACTTTGCCGGAATATACGCTTAAAAGCATCTGTGATTGGGAAAACGGCGGTAAGCCTGATTATCAGGTCATCGTCAATGAATTGGGAAAACTAAGCAAAACCCTGGGCAAGAACTACCTGAAAAAAGTTAAAGATAGCCTGAAAGCCTATGAACAGCAGGTGATCGTGGCAATAGAGAATCAACATGAATAAATATAGCGATAATATCGTTCTCCCCAAAGATTTCTCTACTCAAAGATGGCTTAATTATTTTGAGAGCTCTTCGAAACATTACATAGAAGAGCACAGAAAGATCTCAAAATATGATGATGAATTCTTCTCAGAAGTTCAATCTCTGGGCACGCTGGATTTTGAAGATAGCACTATTTGCGGAATCTTCATGATCAAGGTTAAACAAGGTCTTTCAGAACGAAGCTCCAGGAAAAAGCAATTTACAAAAGCTACGGAGCTGATCAATCAAGAGCGTCTTCAAGCGGGTATATGTATCTTTTATGATACATCTCATTCTTTCCGCCTTAGCTTGATTTATCCTATATATAAAGGCACTAAACGCAAATTCAGTAATTTCCGTAGGCATTCTTTCTATGTAAATGAGGATTTGTCCAACAAAACCTATATCCTGCAGCTTGACAAATACCGTATGGATAGCATGGCAGAGCTGAAAGATGCTTTCTCTGTAGAAAAAGTATCCGAGCTATTTTATACAGAATTTACCAATGAATATGATAAACTCAAAAAGGGAATCAGGGATGAAAATGATCGCATCCCCGCCGAGGATCTATGTGGTAATTTCGCCCTGCTCTTCGCAATCCGAATCATCTTTTTGGGCTTTGTTCAAAAAAAGGGCTGGCTGGGAGATAATCCGAATTTTATCAAAGACTATATCAGAGTATATGATCCAAACGTGAATCAAGATGGCATTTACAAAGATTTGCTCAAGCCTCTCTTTTTCAAGGCTTTAAATTCTGCCCCGTCTCAAAAAAACGAATTTGGGTTTCCTCATATCCCCGAACCATACAATAGCCACCTTGTTACTGCTCCATACCTCAATGGGGGGCTCTTTCGCCCTCATGCGGATTATGATACAGATGCATTTAGCTTCACAGATGAAGCTATTTCAAATTTTGTAGATTTCCTCTTCAGCTTCAATTTCACTTTGGAAGAAAACTCTCTCTATGATGAGGAACTGGAGCTCAATCCGGAATTCTTGGGCATCATCTTTGAAAAGCTGATCAATAAAGAGCATGGTGCCATCTATACTCCCCGCCTGGAAGTGGACTTTATGTGCCGCATCTCTCTGGTAAAATACTTGCAACAGAACTGCCAACCATCAATAAGCTTGGAAAACCTCTATATGTTGTTTTTCCCTGAATATGGCGATGAAAGCGAACAAACCGTAGGAGATTTTAGCCAGGAGGAGGCGAAAGATTTACTGGATAAATTGGAAAACGTCACAGTCTGCGATCCTGCCATTGGATCCGGTGCCTTTGCCGTAGGGATGCTAAATGTGATCGATGAGATTGAGTGCTCTATCTACGAGCACTTCTTGCCGGATAAGCCCCCCAGCAGCCCCTATGAGCGCAAGAAACGTATTATCTTTCAATCGCTTTATGGCGTGGAAGTAAAGCAATGGGCGGTGTGGATTACCCAGCTTAGGCTGTGGATTACGCTGCTCATTGAAGCTGAGGACAGTTTCAAACACAGTGAGGAACCGCTCTTGCCTTCATTCGATTTCAAGATCCGTCAGGGCGATTCTCTGATCCAGATGCTGGGCAGCAGTTTATTTTCGGTTTCAGGTGATGGATTCATTTCCCAATACACCAGTAAAAAGATGAAAGAGCTTATGGGCTTAAAAACCGATTATTTCTATAATAAGTGTCCTCAGAAGCTACACCAAATTGAAGAAAGACACAAAGCTCTTTATATCGGCATTATAAATAAGAAAAAGAGAGATTTGCAAAAAGTACTATCTCGCTTGAAGTTTGATACATTCAACGAAGTGCAAGCAAACCTCTTTGATACCGATATCCAAACTGAAATAGACTTTAGCTCTCAGCAACACAAAATGCAAATTGAAGAACTGGAAGCAAAGATCCGCCAAGTGGATTTGGAAATCAACCAAATACTAGCTAACGAACTCCCCTTTATCTGGATAATCGACTTTCCAGAGATCTTCATCGAAAAGGGAGGATTCGATATCGTGATCGGGAATCCGCCTTATGTATCGCAGGAAGAAATTGAGGATCCCCAAAACAAAATTGAGGATAACAAGACATATAAGGATCTCTTAAAACAAATGGCACATCAAGATTTCCACAAGGATATCCCAATTAAGGTAATTAATGGCAAGAGTGATCTTTATACATTCTTCTATATCAGGGGATTGAGGCTGCTGAATGAACAGGGAATCCTAACTTACATCTGCTCGAATTCTTGGCTGGATGTGGAATTTGGTGCCTGGCTACAAAAGTTCCTGCTGGATAGATGCAATATCCACTTCATCATTGATAACCTTGGCAAACGCGTATTCCGAAATGCCGGAATTAACACCATAATCTCAGTGATCGGAGCTTGGCAAAGAACGGTTCGGGCTGATGATTTGATCCGCTTTGCTGCCTTCAAGCTGCCCTTTGAAAACTCTCTCTATACCGAGAATCTGCTTGCCATAGAAGGAACAGATAAACGAATAGAATATGACGATCTGAGAGTAAACGTTGTTGCCAGAGATACTCTGAGTAAGGAAGGATGGGAAAATAGTAGTGCCAAGAAATATAAGGGCTCTAAATGGGGTGGAATATACCTAAAGGCCCCCAATATCTATTTCACCATCATGGAGAAAGCAAAGGATAAACTTGTGAAGCTCGGTGATATTGCGGATGTCAAATTTGGCATAAAAACAGGAGCAAATGAGTTCTTTTATGCGCATGCGAGTAATCCCATCATAGATCACCTTGGTCGATCATCATGGATTACAGTTGTTCGCAAACCAGCAGAAATTCGCGGCATATTTCTTGATGAATCATGCCTGGAGCATAGACTGTTAGTTGTGAACCCCAAAGAGCTCACTGACAATTTAGCATTGAAGGTGTATATTGAAGATGGAGAAATGGAGCAGTACCATAAACGTCCGACTGTTATTGGGAGACAACCTTGGTATTCACTCCCTTCTTTAGATATTGCCGATTTCATACAGGGACAGATAATTAATGAGCGTTTCATTTTTTGTTTAAACCAGAAGTATCCAGCAGACTGTGTCCTCAATCAAGTAACCCTTAACAAGGAATTCAAAGAGTATGAGATGGAAACACTCATAGCTCTTAATTGCACTATGACTGCTTTTTTCACTGAACTAAATGGGAGAACGGCACTTGGTGAGGGTGCTCTAAAAAATCAGGTTTTCGAAGTGAGGAATCTTTATGTTATTGATCCTAAGCTACTTCGCTCAGATAATCTTGAGCAAGTTATTAATCCATTTAGATTTAGAGAGGTTTACAGTATATTTCGAGAGCTCCAGGTTGATCCTAAGGCTGGTTCCTTTATGAATGCAAATCCCTTACCTGATAGAAAAGCCCTGGATGAAGTAGTCTTTCGAGCTCTTGGATTGACTGACCTGGAGATTAAAGAGCTATATGCTGGAATGCTTGAGCTGACAGCTAATAGACTCAGGAAAGCTAAGACATTCGTAAATTAGGAGGTGATGTAATTCTTATGGCAACTCACAACATTGTTACATACCCAGGAAAGCCCTATTATGCATGCAAGTACGAGGAGCAGACCAAGATCAAACATCAAGTCTTCGCTTCGTACTTCGACACATGGGTCAAAATCGTTGGTAAAGATAGCCCTCTAAACTTCATTGATTGTTTTGGTGGTTGTGGGCTATATGATGATAATGGTAACCTACAACCAGGTAGTCCTATCATCGCAGCCCAGATTATTGAGCAGAATGCTATCTCTCTCAAAAGAGATTGTTGTGTTACAATACTTGATATTGATAAGAATTGCACGGATAACATTCCTCAGGCCTTCAAACTATTTAATTGCAATTGCAGTTATGAGTTAATCAACGCCGATTTCGAAGCATACATCAATACCGAGCTTGCTATGTTAGAAGCTAAAGGAAAAACACTTAGTCCCACATTCTTTTTGATAGATCCATATGGGTATAAAATCAAGCTAGAAACAATAAAACGCCTTATGTCTGTAAAAAACAGCGAAGTTTATTTCAATTTTATGTTCAATGCCGTTAATAGAGGCATCAGTTCAGGTAAAGTTGACAATACAATGGATGAACTTTTCGGCTGCACTGAATGGAGGGATTGCCAACAGCTTCATGGAATTGAACGAGAAGCGTGCATTGTAGACTTGATAAGGAACCAATTCAAGCAGTTCTCGAGATACGTCCTCCCATACAGGATATGTTTTCCATCGATAGATCGGACTTACTTTTATATGATTCATTTGACTAACCATGTAAGAGGATGTGAGATTATGAAGGCATGTTTTGCCGAGTTGAATCATGGAAAGATAGAGTATATTGGTAAAAATCAGAATCAGAGCTTCATTTTCGATCTAATTGAAGATCCTGTCCAAGAGATCGAATCATATATTAGCACTAATTTCAAGAATTCCCGAGAGTCATTCGATGAGTTACTTGATAAAATGATAGATACAACACCATATCTTGGCAAAGACATATCTTCTGCAGTATTAAGTCTATACAACAGACAGTTGGCGAATATTAGGCGTGTTTCATCGAAGAGGCAAAGCAGTAAACCGACCAAAAAAGACATAATTGAGATTTACTAATAATGATAAGAAAAACCTTGCTTTACAAAACAGGTGTTGAGTACGGAGATTATACCATCAACCATGTCTTAGGATGCTCACATGGTTGCACATATCCCTGCTACGCGTTTATGATGGCTCGCAGATTTGGCAGGATAAAAGACTATCATGATTGGCTGGAACCCAAGCTCGTTGAAAACTCTATTGATTTGTTAAAGAAAGAGATCCCAAAGAAACAGAAGAGCATTAAGTCGGTGCATCTTTGCTTTACCACTGACCCATTTATGTATGGACATCCTGAAGTAACTGAATTGAGCCTTGAGATCATCAAGCTACTGGATCATTATGGTATAAAATGCACAGCACTTACTAAAGGAGTTCTCCCTCACGAGCTTTCTAAGTTTGATAGAAAGCATGAATGGGGCATTTCCCTGGTTTCTTTCGATGAGCGCTTTAGAAAGCAGTATGAGCCATTTTCTGCAGATTATCCCACCCGCTTGGCAAGCATGAAGAGCTTACACGACATGGGTTGTAAAACATGGGTGAGTATAGAGCCTTATCCTACGCCCAATATTGTTGAGCAAGACCTGGGATCATTACTTAGTCACGTTTCCTTCACTGATAAGATTATCTTTGGCAGATTGCATTATAACAAGTTAGTATCAGCTTACCCCGGTTATCAGAACTTCTATAATAACGCAGTTGAGACAGTTATTGCTTTCTGCAAGGAGCACGATATCGATTACCATATAAAAGCAAGAACACTAATAGACTTATGACTAACGTTGACAAGGTGATTGAACAGATCCGTAATGCTAATCCAAGAAGAGAAAGATCAAGTATTACAGATTTTAAGGGAATGCATGAATTCCTGAAGTTTGTAGATTTACCCGACAATTTCGCTGATTTGCTCAGGCACCTTTGGCCTGTGATTCAGTGTAAATCGAAAGAGATTCAAGGACGACTATCCAAGCCCGAACAAAGCATCGAAGCCTATCATGAACTTATTATTGGTTACTCACTATTTGAACACTGCAGGAATAATTTTTTAACGCTCGAATACTCACCAAAAATTCAAAATCAAACTCCAGATTGGGTTGTATATGATGGCAAGCAGAAGCTGATAATCGAAGTGGTGACAACTAACAAAAGTAAATCCCATAGTGCCCTTGAATCGTGTCTGGGCTTGATTAAGATACTTGTTGAGAGAGGGGTGAAAAGCAAGGGGATAGATAAACCAGTTAGTTATAATGCTTCCAGGTTCACCATTCCAGTTTTTTCAGGTAATCCAAGTCGGATAGAATTAGATAACGGATACAATGAATTCTGCAAAGAAGTATCATACAGGATTATTTCAAAGCTGATGAGTGGATTTGGTAGAGATGACTATGAGACAGATGACAGCGGTATTGAGTACAAAATAGGTTTAGGAATCACATCCCGAATCACAACCAGGGGGTACGAAACTTGCAGGGTAATAAACAGCATACTCGATAAAGGGAAAAAGTATAGCGATCTATCTAAAGAAATACCAGTGATAGTGGCAGTGGCAAATAGTCACCAGAACAGATCAAAAGCATACTCCCCAAGCGAAATTGCTAAGCTTCTTTATTACCCCGACACAGTGTATGAGCCTCAGTTCTGCATGATAACCGATAAAGAACAGCATACTAAGAATATACAAGACCACATAGAAAATCTGAACGTATTGAAAGGCATTTTATTCTACAAAATCGACCTCAGCAGCATTTATACCACATGTTATGAGTATTATCCGAATCCCCACAAGGCCACGAAGTGGGAAATTCCAGATAGATTCCAGGCATATTTGGACGGAAGTAGTAATGAATGCAAGTAATGAAACGAAGTATCTTTCTCCTGATAAAAAACAGGAGTTACTTGAGGCAATGGATATTCACTTTCAGACATATCTTAGGGCACGGTCGCTAACTCCTTACATCCATAAATCTGAAGCTGTTGAATTCTCATCTAATCAATCAGGGGGATGCTTCTTGATTTCGACAGCCCCCTTGTAATGCTAAAGTAACGGCAAATAAATCGGGGAGGGCTATGCCCTCCCCACTTATAGGAGTATTTATGAAAAGACATAGATTGATTATTGCTGGGCTGTTATCCATGATGAGCATTGGATTACATGCT
>Ga0334892_1001237_pt1 | contig 22981 bp, 20 predicted proteins | sample GraSluR3_MG_4_FD_207213 | JGI IMG/M metagenome (GOLD analysis project Ga0334892, IMG submission 207213) | Sludge microbial communities from methane-producing bioreactor in Wageningen University, Netherlands - Granular Sludge_15_04-R3 | ecosystem: Engineered > Bioreactor > Anaerobic >...
TCTTCAGTCAGGTCCGTCTTACTGCATCCGCATGAGAGGATCAGGCCAAAGATAATCAAAAAACAACAAACTTTTTTCCTGAAACCACCTGAGATAATTCTGGATAAGCAGATAAATATATTCATTACTCTGTACCTTACACCAGCCTTTTATAAATTATAAAATCCCTTCCAAAAATCTATACTAGAAATTATCAAATAAATCAAATAAAACACTATATAATGTCAAAACAAAATAGATATGTCCATGGGTGTGACGGCAGATTTATGAATATAAAGTTTACAAAATACTACCCCCGTTTTATCATCTATTTATTTCTTTAATTTTAGCTTCTGAAGCAAAAAGATCCGTCCCTTTTGCTTCACTTTTGCTTCAATAAACCGATGGGACCTGGATCTCCCCGCTTATGATTTTTTGCTCTGCAAGCTTCAGCTCTTTAATTACATCATCGGGGATAATATCCCTTGTGTAGGTCATAGGAGACAGGGATACCCCTTTATCCTCAAGGCCAAGCATATAGGGCCTGTTCTCAAAGGAACCCCCGGCAATCTTTTTTATTATCATAATTATGGCTGTATCCATATTTTTCATCATGCTGGCAAGGATGGTTCCCTGGGCCAGATAATCCTGGTCAGAATCAACACCTATGGCATATCTGCCATAATCCCTGGCTGCATTGAATACTCCTGTGCCTGAACCCCCTGCAACCTGAAAAAGCACATCAACCCCGTGTTCGAGTATAAGTTCTTCTGCTATCCTGTAGGCTGATTCCGGATGCTGGAAGGGGTCCGGGACTTCCTCCGAATGGTCGATATACCGGATAAATAAACTGGTCTGCTTATCTGCGTATTCTGCCCCGGCTTTAAAACCAGCTATAAAATCCCTTATTACCTCAGCATCGGTTGCTGCAATTACAGCAATCCTGGCGTTCCTGCTCATCCTGGAGGCAAGCAGGCCTGCAAGGAAAGAGCCCTCATTCTGCCTGAAGGTTACGGAGCATACATTCTCCCTGTAAACTTTGGCATAATCGTCAATCAGGACAAATAGAACATCAGGATAAATTAAGGATAGATTATCCACCGGATCAACGGAATACCAGCCTCCCCCTGCAATTATCACATTGCATCCCTGACTGATGAGTTCCTCCATAAATCCCTTATGGTCTTCAGGTTTATGGGGTATTTTATATTTTATATCGATTCCCAGGCTTTTTCTTGAGGAGATAAGGCCCTTGAACATTATGTCATTATATGACTTATCCCCCATACCGCCCATACCTGCAATAAATCCAACGGTATATTTGGTTTCATCTTTATCCTGCAGTAAGACCTCTGGGCTTTTTGAGTTTTCAGAGGGTCTCCTGCAGGCTGTCAGAGCATATAGCAATATAAATATCACCGCAATATATGCAGTTTTTTTCATTCTATCCCCCATGCCCCTTACTGAGTATATCATGTATCGTGCCTGAAAGCTCCGTTATGGTGAAAGGTTTTGACAAAAAGCCGTCCAGATGGCCGTAGGAGCTGAAATCCTTTTCCCTGTCATGCCTGAAACCGGAGGTCATTACTATCCTGACACCGGTGCTTATGCCCCTGAGTTCTCTCAGCGCTTCTTCTCCGGATTTCCCGGGCATGACCCTGTCCAGTATAATAAGCATAATTTCATCTTTCTTCTCTCTGAATATCCTAATTCCTTCTTCTCCGTCACCGGCAGAATAGACTGTGTATCCGCATTCCATGAGCATCTCCCGGGTTATTGATCTTATACTCTCTTCATCATCTATAACCAGCACAGAGCCTTCTCCTTTTTTCAGGCAGGAGCCGAATCCGCCGGAAGGTTTTTTTTCAGTACCACCGGAACTTTTGACAGCAGGCAGATAAAGCTTGAAGGTAGAGCCTTCCCCGGGTTCGGAATATACACCAATAATACCGCTGTGCTGTTTAATCAGGCTGAAAACCATGCTCAATCCGAGCCCTGTTCCCTGATTTTTTTCCTTTGTCGTAAAAAATGGATCAAATATCCTTGTCTGCGTTTCCTTGTCCATCCCGACACCGGTGTCTGAAATGGTCAACAGCCAATATTTCTGGTATTTAGAGCTTTTGTGAATATCAGAGAAATAGAGGTCCGGTAAAAATTCAGATATGGAAATACTAAGCTTCCCTCCGGCAGTTTCGTCGGGTTTTCTCATAATTGTCATGGAATGGTATGCATTGATGCATATATTGAGGATAACCTGCTCAATCTGGCTGGAATTGCCGTTATACCATGCCTCCCCGTCATAAAGCTCAGCCTTGATCTCTACGGTCTTTTCAAAACTGCTTTCACATATCTTGAGAACATTCTGCAGGGATGAATTAAGGTCATGCCTGTCGTAATCAGCAGATTTGTGCCTTCCGGAGAGGGACAGAAGCTCTTTTATCAGATCAGAGGCCCTTTGGCCGGCATCATCCATGATTTTAAGCTTATCCGTCAGGAGTTCCCGTTTTATATCCTGGTTTGTTTCAAGCTTATATTCCAGGAAGGTGGTAGTGCCGATAATGCCTGCCAGTATATTGTTGAGATTATGGGCCAGACCTCCGGCAAGGTTCCCTATGGATTCCATTTTTTGAGCCTGAATAAGCTGCTGTTTTCTTTTTTCACCTTCAGTGATATCGTCTATCCTTATTACAATACCCTCAATCTCTTCATTTCTCAGGGGAAAGAGGGAAATCTCATAGATAAGGCTCCTGTTATCAAAAAGGCTGTCCTTCAGCAGACTTGGAACTTTCCGGCCCATAAGAACAGCATTAATTTCCTCCTTGTAGGCCTCAAGACCAGGATAAAGCCCAAAGAGGCTTTTACCGACCGCTTCCTGCTTTTCTATGCCGAACATCTGCTCGGCAGACTGATTCCATTCAAGGACAGCCAGCTCCCTGTCAACAGTTATGAGAGCTGAAGGCATGCTTTCAACAATGCAGTTAATAGTGCTTATGGATGATTTAAGCCGTGATGTCATGAGGTTGAAACTGCCGGCCAGGTCTCCCAGCTCGTCGGCGCTGTTTATTTCTACCTTGTGGTCAATATCCCCGCCGGATATCCTGTTAACGGAGTTCATTAGAAGGTTCAGGGGCTTGCTGACCACATAATTAATCAAAAAGAGGAGGATCAGGAAGGTAATGCTGACAATAAGAAAGCTGGAGCCGTATAAGGCAAGCCTGTACCTTTGCATGGTTTTTGCAATCTCCCACATATCAAATCCTACTGCCACAGAACCTATGGTTTCTCCCTGTTCATTGTCAATCTTAGCTTCATATACTTTTGTCATCCCGCTGTCTTCTGATTTTCCGGCTGAGCTGGAAAGTGTCAGAAGGAAAGAGTCCCTGTCATAGACATGGGCAAACAATATGTCCTCGTTTTTCTGGAGCTCTATAACATTCTGCTCCAGGGCATAATAATCGAATCTGACAAGGGGAACAGAGCTTATCATTGCAAACATCCCTGTTATTTCCTGAGCCTTTTTCTCGGCGGAGTCCATAAGCAGACGGTCAAACATCCTCATAAAGATAAAGTTTATTACCAGAAGCATAAAAACCAGGGTAAGGGACAGGATAAGCCCGATCTTTGATGGAAGCGTCCTTACCGAAAAAAACCTGATAATTTTTTTCATAGCAGGTGCCGGCCTTCCCTATAATATTTAACTCATTTTAATTCTATCAGACTGGCTAATAATAATCAACAGGTTTTGACAGCTTTTTAATAGCCCAGTAATATCTTAAAACCAATTAATATGAGAATCAGCCCTCCCAGTACTTCAATTCTGTTTTCAAAAAAATGCCCTATTTTCTGCCCAATTCTTATTCCGAGAAGAGAAACAAAAAATGTAATTATTCCAATTATAATGACAGGCTTTACTATTGACATGCTCAGAAGCGAAAAGCCGAAACCCACAGCAAAGGCATCGATACTTGTCGCGACTGCAAACAGGGCAAGCACATATATATCCGAGCAGTTGAAGCATTTTTTCTCTTCAGCCCTTAAGGCATCGGCTATCATTTTTATACCCAGTACAAGAAGTATTAGAAAGGATATGATATTTGAATAAATACCGATAAACGGCCTTATCCTGATTCCTGCCATCCATCCCAGGACAGGCATGAAAGCCTGGAATAAGCCGAAAAAGAGAGCTATTCTCAGGGCCAGCCCGATTTTAAGGTCCTTTATGCAAAGACCGTTGGACACAGAGACAGCAAAGGCATCAACGCTTAATCCAAAGGCGATAAGGATAACAGCTGATATATCCATTTCTTCCCTTATAAAAAACTCTTATAGAAGAGATTTATAATTATTATGGTAACTATGATAATAAAAAGGGGTCTAACTATGCTCTTACCCCTTCTTATTACCATATTTGAACCCAGCCTTGCTCCAATCAGCTGTCCCGCTGCCATTATAAAACCTGTCCTGTAGCAGACATTCCCGCCAAGGGCAAAAAATACAAGGGCTGTTATATTGCTTGTAAAATTCATTATCTTTGTATAGGCAGTGGCCTTTACAAGATTGTATCCCAGAAGTGCTATAAACATGACAACCCAGAAATTCCCGGTTCCCGGACCGAAAAACCCGTCATAGAAGCCTATTAAAAGGCCGAATACCCCGTAGAATATCCCCCTCTTCATCCTTGGAGCGGCATCATGGTCACTGATATCAGGACTGAATACAATATATAAAAGAACAAGCAGAAGCAGAAAGGGTATCAATTTCTGCAGGAGGGCGGATTCTATCACCTGGACCAGGGAAGTCCCTGTTCCGGCTCCGATAAAGACGAAAAGAATTCCCGGAACTGCCTGCTTAAGCTCTGCTTTTTTGTTTTTTATATAGTTAAGGGAAGCCGTAAAACTGCCGAAACTTGACTGCAGTTTATTGGTACCGAGAGCCAGCTGGGGGGGCAGTCCGGCAAAAAGAAGGGCGGGCAGGGATATCAGCCCCCCGCCTCCGGCGATGGAATCAATGAAGCCTGCCAGAAAACCGAACAGAAATAGAAGCAGATATATCCCTGCAGGTATATTATAAGGCATTAACTATCCTCATCAGCTTCTTCATCAACATAATCCCAAAGCCTGAGAAATTTAAGAATAGCTTTCGACAGGGTATTGCTTCTGGCAAATACTTTAGACTCGATATATTCCAGCTCCTTTCCCTGTTCTGCATAGACAGACTCAGACTTTCGCAATGCCAGGATCTGGGTGGGATATACTGTCCTGTAGCCCGTAACAATAAAGCTTATAATGCAGGATATGGCCGCATAACTCCCTACGGACGGGCCGAAAAGCTCGATAGACATGACGCAGGCAGTAATGGGTGTATTGGCCGAACCTGCCAGGAGGCTGACCATACCCAGGGCCGAGTATTCCATAATATTCAGGCCGAGAACCTGGGCATAAAGCGCTCCGCTGGTCGCCCCTATGAACAGGATAGGAATGACAAGGCCGCCGCTTCCGCAGAAAGCCAGGGTAATTATGGTAAAGAGAATCTTCAGGAGAAATGCATACCAGATTATCTCATTTCCCTCAAGAGCTTCTTTTATGGTTTCCATTCCAAGACCCAGATACTTTTCAGAAAACAGGCGCGCAAGGATAATAAGGGCGACTCCCCCTATTAATCCCTTCAGAGGTGCATAGATTTTAATTTTATCTGAAAGCTTCTGAGACCATCGGAATGATTCAGTAAGCAAAATTGAGCAGAATCCGAACCAAAGGCCGGCGAGCAGGACCCAGGACAGATGCCCCCATTCAATACCTGATATATACTCATCCAGGGGGTACCTTATTATGCTTATCCCAAGGGCGTTGGAAATCTTGAAAGCAGTAATGGAAGCAATAAAAGAAGGAAGCAAAACACTGTATACAAGCCTGCCTACATAAAGGACCTCCATCCCGAAAAGCGCGGCGGATAAAGGAGTGCCCAGGGCAGCGGAAAATCCTCCGCTTATACCGCAGACTACCATCTTTTTCCGGTCAATGGAATTAAGACCGAGGAGCCTTGCAAAGGTGGAAGCAATTCCTCCGCCTATCTGGACGCTTGGCCCTTCTTTGCCCGCTGAACCGCCAAAAGCAATAGTGAGTACCGAGGTAATCAGCTTGAAGGGGATTACAAGCACATCAATAACTCCATCCTTTTTATGAACGGCTTCAATTACCTTCTCAGTACCATGCCCCTTACTGTCCGGGCAAAACCTGTGGACCAGGTATCCGCTGAGGAAAAGGGCAAAGGGCAGGCAGTAATAATAATTGTCCAGGCGGTGTACAATCTTCGTAATCCAGTACAGAGCCAATATAAACACGGATACCAGGATACCGCACAGTAACCCGACTATTGTTGACAATACCACCCATTTAAGCAGGCTTAGAAAGAGTATCAGCTGTTTTGTCACTGCCTTCTTCAAGATTCACCTTCCAATGAAAATAGTATATAAGGCAAATAATTGTGCTGGTATATAAATTAGTGAAAATGGTCTTTAAATCAATAAAAAGAATATATCCCGGTTATTTGCCCTTGCGGAACAATCGCCCGAGGCTGTTGGGATTATAGACCGGCAGGCGGCTGGGAAATATCCCTTCGTTGACCTGCTTTACGTCTTCTATGGTAAAGAAGGCATTGGGATTGAACTTCTTTATCTCAGTGATGATGCTCTTCAGGTCCTTGCGGGGAACCGTTGTAAATATAATCCTTACATTCCCGGTTGCTCCGTGGGCATTAAGATATGTTACGCCTATATTGCTCTGTTTGAAGTAATTTATAAGGTTTGCAGAATCCTTCCTGGTTATTATCCTGATAAGCACATTCCCAATGGAAAGTTTGTCCTCAATGTACATACCAAGGAAGTTTCCTGCGGCAAAACCGGCTCCATAAGCTATATAGCACATGACATTATTCAGGTTGTTGATTATCTGCCCGATGGCCAGAAGCCATATCAGGACCTCGAAAAAACCGAAAACCGGCGCAATTAATCTATAACCCCTTGATACGAAGATAAACCGCATTGTACCGATGGTAACATCAATAATCCTTGCAAAAAATATAAGAGCGGGGAGGATAAACCACGTAAAAACAGGTTCATTAGAAAATGCAAAATCCACTGAAAACTCCGCTGGGCCCTCTATTATTACTGAGGGCCTGTACTATTTTCTGCTCCTGGTAAAGTAGTTTATAAAAAATACCAGCACAATGTAAACCGATATGAAAGATATGGCAAAGCTTGCTATATCAAGCAGAAGATCATTCCTGATGGTATTTCCGAGATATACTGCCACATGCTCTCCAAGATAATAACCGGGAAGGAAGGACAGCAGGGCTATTATGATATAATATACCAGCTTTAGAAGTCTTTTAATCAGAAAAAGGGTAACGATAAGGCAGGCAACTGATACAATTATAAGTATTAATAATTCCTGGGAGAACATCACTCAGTCATTTATAAGCGCAAATCCGCTTTTTATTGCATTAATGTTCAGCTCTTCGGTTCCCTTGGGTACCCTGTTCAGGACAGCCTGGGTGATAGATTCCTCTGAAACTATCCTGGTAGCTTTGACCAGGGATCCCAGGGCTACTATATTTGCAACTATCCCCTTTCCTATGGTATTGGTTGCTGTTGAGATAAAAGGTACGTGATACAACCTGTACTTCCCTGCTGGTATGCTTTTGACCGTATCTGAGTCAGCCAGGAGTATGCCCCCTTCCTTCAGATCTTTCAGGTATTTGTTCAGTGACTCCTGGGTCAGTACCAATAAGGCATCAAGGCTTGTACATTTTGGATAATCAATATCCTCTTCAGATATGATAACCTCTGCCCTGGATGCGCCACCCCTGGCCTCCGGCCCGTAGCTCTGGCTCTGAACAGCATTTTTACCCTCGTAGATTGCTGCCGCATAGGCTAATATCCTGCCGGCCAGAATGATGCCCTGACCGCCTGACCCGCTTAAGCGAATTTCATATCTTCCCATAGATAATTGCTCCTTTACTTTTGTCCTTGCTGAGCTCTGCTTATTATTTTTTCCCGGTACTCCCGGGTATATTCCGGATAATCCCTGTCAACCAGTATACCTGTAACGATCTTATCCTTCAACTCCTCTTCCTTCATTTCCTTGGCTTTGGCCGCCGGGACTGAATTGTCCTTGAAGAATTCCATCATCCCGACTCCGTCAGGAATCTTATTCCTTCTGCCATAGCTTGTCGGGCAGGCAAACATGACCTCCACCAGGGAGAATCCATCCTTGAGGAAACTCTTTTCTATATACTTATCCGTCTGGAATATTTGATATGTCGTGCTTTTAGCAACAAAGGAAGCTCCGGCCGCCGCGGCAAGCCCGCTGATATTAAAGTTCGGGTCTATATTGCCATAAGGCGATGTTGTGGCAAATTTGCCTGCCGGAGTGGTTGGAGAGCATTGTCCTCCCGTCATCCCGTAGATATAATTATTGAAAAGAATAACATTCAGATTGATATTTCTCCGGGATGCATGGATGAAATGATTCCCCCCGATGGCTGTGGCATCTCCATCACCGGTTATGACTATAACATTAAGCTTTGGGTTATACATCTTTATGCCGGTAGCAAAAGCAAGGGCCCTGCCGTGGGTAGTATGCAGGGTGTTGAAATCCATGTAGCCCGGCGCTCTGGAGGAACAGCCTATTCCTGAAACAATAACCGTGTCGTCCTTCTTCCAGCCGACCTTGTCAATTGCCCTGAGTATGGATTTCAAAATGATACCGGCTCCGCAGCCAGGGCACCAGATATGGGGCAGTCTGTCATTCCTGAGATATTTACTATAATCCAGCAGCATCATAGACCTCCATAATCTTATCTACTATCTGGGGGGGAGACAGTATTTCTCCGTCCGCCCTGCCAATGTGATGCACCCTGTCATAGGTTGTGCACTTCATTAGTTCCTCGGATATCATCCCCAGGTTCTGCTCTGCAACAATGACTGCCTTTTTGCCTGCGGCAAGGCGCCTTAGTGTTTCATAGGGGAATGGCCATAGAGTTGTCAGACAGACAATTCCAATATTTTTGCCATTTTCTCTGGCAATTTTCACGGCAGTCTTGGAAGAACGAAAGACAGAACCGTAGGAGACCAGCAGTATATCGCAATCTTCAGCATTATTGGATTCTGTCTGCTCAAGCTCCGGGGAGAACTTTACCATCTTGCTTTGAAGCCTGTCCAGAAGCTTTGCTATCTTGGCTGTATCATTGGTTGGAAAACCCGTCTCATCATAGCACAGGCCGGTAACATGGTAGCGGTACCCGGATCCAAAAGGCGGCATCGGGTTGACAAGCTCCTTTGTGTTCTTGTAGGGTATGAACTTTTCCGGGGGTACATCAGGCATCTTTCTATACACCACGTTAAGCTCCTCCCTGGGCGGAAGCTCCACCCTTTCGTTCATATGGCCTATGACCTCATCCAGGAGCAGAACAACGGGAACCCTGTATTTCTCAGCGAAATTAAAAGCATTTACAGTCTGGAAATAGGTATCCTGTACCGAATGGGGAACGAGGGCGATAATGGGATGATCGCCATGAGTACCCCACCTTGCCTGCATTACATCTCCCTGGGATGTAAGGGTCGGCAGGCCCGTACTGGGACCTCCCCTCATGACATTAACAATGACGCAGGGAACCTCGGTCATACAGGCATAGCCGATATTTTCCTGCTTTAATGAAAAACCCGGGCCGCTCGTGGCGGTCATTGCCCTGGCGCCGGCAAGGGATGCCCCTATTACAGCCGCCATGGCTGCAATCTCATCCTCCATCTGAATGAATTTGCCTCCGCTGGCAGGGAGCCTGAAGGACAGCTCTTCCGCTATTTCGGAAGAGGGAGTAATGGGATAGCCTGCAAAAAAATCAACCCCGATATCTATTGCTGCCAGAGCTACTGCGACATTTCCTGATATCAGCATAGTCCTTTTATTACTCATATCATTTCTCCTACAAATTGGCTAAGCCTTTTCCTGGGGATAGACCGCTATGGCAAAATCCGGGCAATAAGCTTCGCACCTGTTGCATAGAATACACCTGGATATATCATGCACATGGGCTTTGCCCCCTTTCATAATCAGAACATTTTTAGGGCAGTAATATACACATAGTTTACAGCCCTTGCACCAGGTCAGATTAATTTCAATCCTGGTTTTTGCATCTTCTATAACCTCTAATTGAGCCTCTTTCACTTTCATAGAGTTAACTCCAAGTTAAAGAAATTTTATTAGAAAACTACCCTCTAAAATTATTGTGTCAATAAATTTAATTCCCTTTTCATCCTGAAAGCCAGATATTTTTTTGAAAAAGACCTGCCGCCGGTAAGGTAATCCATTATGACCGATATCTTCTTCATCACATCGTTCATACGGTTTATGGCATCATTATAAAGGGCAAGGGAGGGTCCTGTACCTGAATTGCCGTACTTGAGGATAGAAGCAACATATGCCAGGTCACGGGGCTCTATTTCATCGGAGGCGGAAGTAGTCAGCCTTATTATATCCCTTATATTCTTAAGCAGGTTCATTGACCGGTAAATATAATATATCTCATGGTCGATGACAGGCAGTTTTCTTCTTGCCTCGTCAATAAAGACAGAGTTTATGTTGATTCTTATCTCGAGAAAGGCCTTTATAATCAGGAGTACCATCTCTATGTCCCTGAGCCCTCCGGGCTGTTCCTTTATATTCAGGTACTGCCCGGTATATTGACTGCTGTCCATTGCCCTCTCAAGTATCTCTCCGGTCATCCTTTCCATGTATTTCTGCTTCTTATCAATAATATAAGGTCTTACAATGCCCTCGTAAAAACGGTTTTCCAGGGATTCACTCCCATAGACAAGCCTGCATCCCAGAAGCTGGGACTGCTCAACACAGATTGAAGGGCTGTCATCCTTGAGCAGTTTTTTTATCTCCGAGAATGTGGTTATATAGCTGTCATAATAATCCATAAACCGGTACTGTGGAAGAATGGACCTTTTAATTATCTCGGTATTCATTTTTGATATTATCCTGGAACACAGTCTTTTGAGCTCCTCATCATCAGAATCAAGGACGATAATGATATCATAATCATCGGCAAAAGCCTGTTCCCTGGCATGCCCCCCGGAAACGAAAATACCCAGGTTGTTCTCGGTTTTTATTCTCTTGTTATATTGAAGCTCCACAAGACCCTTTGAATATATGAAAAGAGCCTGAAGGCATTCATCAGAGACTTCGGTAAATTCTCTGTTTATTTCGCTTATGGGCTTCTGCTCCAGGAGATGTATGCCGAGTCTTACAAACTCCAGATCAAAGTAATGGCCTATATTTTTAATATTTTCCCTGTAATCATTGCTGAAAAGGAGCTTACTGTAAAATCCCAGGGCCAGGTCCTTTATTTTGGAGGTGTCGGTCACAGAACGGATAACCTCCGGGAACCGCTGAAATACACTGGCAAAAAAACGCTTAAAATAATGGCTTCCGTATAAATAAAGACTCATCAGCCTCAGAAGGTGTTTCTTTATGAGAGTAAGTTCCGTTTCATAAACATCACAGTCTGAAACACTTTTTATAAGTACTTCAAGGTAATTAATATCCAGGTGGGAAAGGTAGGAGTTTATTATCTCAGGAAAGGGATGGAATACCTTTATGAATTCATAAACATGCTCCTGGCTTTTTGAAAGGCTGATAATAAAACGGCCGTTAAGCTCACCGAATATATTCATCGCCTCACCGTCATGCATGCCGTATTTTTTAAGCAGATTAAGTAATTTCAGTAAGGCATGTATTGCCAGCAGTCCGCATCTTGTGTAGGATTTTATGAGAAGATGCCGGTGGTTCTGGTTTAGCATTCCGTAGTCCTCTATAAATTCCTTAAGCAGTCTGAAATCATTCATCTCAAGGTTATAAATTATATCATCCCAGTATTTTGCTCCGAAAAAGGGTTTGCTTATCTTCAAGAAACCCATGAGAAAATGCTGCTTTTCAGGTTCTTCCTCCATCTTCCTCGCCATGGCGTTCAAACTGCTGATTCTCAGTAGATGAACCCTTATTTCCTCAAGGAAGAACTCGATTGTATCCTTGATATTGTGAACCTGTTCATAGTAATCCACAAGAAGGTGCTCATGAGACCTTATCGTTCCTTCATCCCTGTAGCCCATTGCTATTGCCACCTTCTGGAGGTTTTTCGCTGTATTCGGCTCTTTAAGGGCTATCTCCTCATCCTGGGCTATGAGGACCTGGTATACAAGCCTGAAAGTCTCGAGAAAGTTCAGCCCCCGGTTGAGCATTACATACCTTTCTTCATTATTGCTGTCTATGTTTCTCAGCTCTGCTATAATGTCCCAGGAATAGGTCCTGTTTATGTTAAGAATGCTCTTGAGGGCATATATAAGGCCCTTTATAACCCTGAGGCCGTCCTCCTTGGGATGCAGGGTGCTTTCCCTGTCCGGCTTGGAGATGAGAGACCTCACTTCACCAAGAATTCCCCTCAGAAAACCCTCATGATACATGTTTATCCGGAAATTTCCCCCAATCTTATTTATACAGAAATATTTTGAGGCTATGCTGTCCATAAACCTGCTGTAAAGGGCATAGCTTCCCAGTATTCTTGTTGCACTGAGAATCTCGCTTATAATGACAAAGTTTGAAAACTTGTTCTTTATCATCATAAGGTAATCATTGATAGAAGCAGACACCATATAGGAATTGAACTGCTCTGAAAGATAAAAATGAAGGGGAGTGGCATAGCGCATCATATCATCCCTCAATTTGCACAGGACCTTGTTCAGCGACCCGGGAGCAACCTTATCATCGTTAACGACTGCAATATCAATATCATCCTGGTCAGCCCGGGTACCCACCCCCATAATTGTGAAGGCTGTATAATCCAGCCCCGGATCATATATCTTAAGCACCTGGTTCATATAGGAAGCAGAGAGCCCCCTGAAATTGAAACCCATTCTTTTCATGAAATCCTCATAATAGATATACTTGTCGCTGGAAGATTTATTGCCCTTAATATCGAGGACATTGGACTTAAGGATATAAAGGTTCCTGATATTCATAATCAGAAGCTGAAGGGAATAATAACAGCTGATCATCTCTATCCTTTTTTTGGGTTGTGTGTCAAGGTTGCTGATAATTTCCATATCCCTTGAATAATTAATCGTGGGAGTAAAGAGGCTGAGCTGTTCCAGCTGGCCTTTCCTCTCCAGCAGGTCTTTGAGCTCGGCAAAATATTTGTTTATAACATGCACATAGGACTGATGATGATTTGCCAGGTCCTTTGCCTTCATCTGAATGTTGAATAACGGATTTATCATTATTTTCCCTTGTTCATTTTTATTTTGACTTTATTTATAATATATAAATATAGTTTTTTCAAAATATAAACCAGTTTTTAAGAATGTTTGCACTTAAATATTTATTGAAAGCAATGCAGGTTATATGAAACTTACTGATTTTTCAAGCAATAAGCTGATTTATACAGGGATTCCGGCTGATTCAAAGGAAGCTCTTTTTGCCTATATTTCCAACAGCCTGAATAAAAGCAATATAATACCGGATATAAAAACAGCAGACTCTCTCAGGAAAGACCTGTTGGAAAGGGAAAATGTTAACTCAACCGGGCTTGGAAACGGCATCGCCATCCCCCACGTCTCCCTTCCGGGATTAAAGAAACCTCTGGTTATCATATGCAGGACTGAGAAACCCCTGGAATACAACTCCCTTGACAGCAGGCCTGTTGACCTTTTCTTTTTCATACTCGGGAGAACCAGCCACATCAGCGAACATCTTAATATTCTTTCAAGGCTTGCATTTCTCCTTAAAGACAAAACATTTCTCTCCAGGCTTAGAACAGCCAAAAAACAGCCTGAAATCTGGGAATTATTCAGGGACAAAGATTTAAATACACCCTGATAGATTTGCATTTAATTCTTGACATTTTTTTTTATTTGTTATTCTTGTTAGTTTGATTTTTTATTGTAAACAAAAAATATATGTGTTTTAATAGGCCCTATGATTATAACTGTTGATGGACCATCTGGCTCCGGAAAAAGCTCGGTTTCCAAAGCCCTGGCAAACAGGCTTGGATATCTTTACTTTGACAGCGGAGCCCTGTACAGGATTATTGGTTATTATTTTCTAAAGAAGGATATTAATCCTGAAGAAAAGGAAAGCGTTCTCCCGCGCCTGGGGGATATCTGCCTTGGTATTCAGTCAGAATCGGGTGATTACCGTTACTTTCTCAACTCTTCAGACATAACGGACCTGATAAGAAACCCAGAGGTTTCCCACTATGCTTCCGTCCTGTCCCAGATAAAGGAAGTGCGGGACATGGTGAAGCAATACTCTAAAAAGCTTTCTGCTTCAGGACAGGATATAATAGCAGAAGGCAGGGATGCAGGCACAGTCCTGTTTCCGGAAAGCCCTGTAAAGATTTACCTTACCGCTTCCGTGACAGAGAGGGCAAAAAGACGGCAAAAGGATTATGAAGGACAGAACATAGAAAAGGATATTAAAAGCATTGCAGACGAAATAGAAGAAAGGGACCTGCGGGATTCCAGCAGGGAGATAGATCCTCTCAGGCCTGCAGAGGACAGTATCCTGATAGACACGACATACCTTGGCTTTGAAGAAGTAATAAAAGAGATCATAAATATAATCAATGAAGATAATGGAGGTTCTTTAAGTAAAATGGATAAGTATGATAATGAGGATATCCTTAAAGACGAAAAAACTAATAGCGCTGACATAAATAAAGATGTAGGTAAATTAGTTCCCGATGAACCTGATAAAAAAGAGGGGCTGTCAGAGACGAACGACACTGATAATGACGATATGAGCTTTGCACAGATGATTGAAGACTATGACACGAATATCGGAAATATAAAGCCCAAACAGATAGTAAAGGGAAGGATCATTCAGATCACCGACAGTGATGTGTTTATAGATGTCGGCTTTAAATCAGAAGGCATCCTTCCTATAAATGAATTCTCCAGGGAGATTGAACTCAAGGATGAAAACTTCAAGGAAGGCGGAGAAATATCAGTTTATGTGGAAACCATGGAAGATGAGCAGGGTAATCTAAAAATATCTAAATTAAGGGCGGATAAAATTCTACTTTGGGACCGGCTGAAAAAAACCTATGAAACCGGGGGATCGGTCAGGGGGAAAGTTATTCAGCATGCCAGTAACGGAGGCCTGGTTATTGACCTTGGGGTGCTGAGCGGTTTTGTGCCTGCGGGCCACATTAGCATCCAGAAGGATGAAACTGTACCTCTCGGAACCATAGTTGAAACAAAAATACTTTCCCTGGAACCTGATAAGAAGAAGATTATACTTAGCAGAAGGCACCTCCTGGAGGATGAGCTTAGAAAAAACCAGAAAGAAACCCTGGACAAACTCTATAAGGGACAGCTTGTCAATGCGGTGATCAAGAAACTGGAACCTGACCATCTAATTGCTGAAGTTGATGGAATTACTGCCTTTATGCATAAGAAGGAAATGAGCTGGGGACGCATTGAAAAGCCGGGTGACATATTTAAGAAGGATCAGGAGATTGAAGCTATTATAAAATCCATAAACAAGAAGAAGAACAGTATACGGATAAGTTACAAGGATAAGACCGCAGACCCGTGGACACTGGTCAATACCAAATACTCAGTGGGTCAGAAGATTGCCGGAACCATCATGTCAATCAAACCCTACGGATTCTTTGTCGAGCTTGAGCCCGGAGTAGAGGGTCTCCTTCATGTCAGCGAGCTTTCATGGGACAAGGTCCCGAAAAATCCGGAGCAGTATGCAAAAACCGGCGACAGCCTGGAAGTGGAGATCATTGACATAAATACAGAAGAGAAAAGGGTATCCCTATCTCTTAAGCAGTGCCTTGAAAATCCATGGGAGACCTTTGCAGAAACCCATCCCATAAACAGCAATATAAGCGGGGAGATTAACAATATCACTGATTTCGGGATATTTGTAAAATTGAATGAGGATATTGACGGGCTCATACACCAGTCGGAAATATCCTGGGATGATAACAGCCCTGATATAAACAGCCTTTTTAAGCTCGGGGACACCGTTGAGGCAAAGATAATTGATATCAATCCGTCAAGAAAGAGGGTATCCCTTTCCATAAAACAGCTTAAGCCAAACCCTGTAAACATACTTTTTGACAAGCTGAAAGCCGGCGATGCAGTTCAGGGAAAGGTTCTACAATGGGAGGATTTCGGGTGCTTTGTAAACATTTCAGGCAGTATAGACGCCCTTTTGCACATATCCCAGATCCCTAACGGAAAGAGGGATATCAAGCCCAAAACGGGGGATATCATCGAGGCTGAGATCATAAAGCTGGACAAAAAAACAAAGAAATTGAGCCTATCGGTATGGGAGCTTTTCAAAAAGCGTTTCCGGGAAAACAGCATGATAGAGGGTAAAGTTGTATCAACACCGGAAAAGGGCGGTGCTTTTATTGAGGTAATGCCCTGTGTTGACGCCTTCATACGGCAGTCAGAGCTTGTTAACGATTCCGTTCATGTAGGGGACAGTGTTAAGGCTGTCATTACGAAAATAGACCGCGATACAAAGGCTGTTTTTGCCAGTGCAAAAAGAATCGAGAGCAAAAAAGAGGAAGAAGTCTATAAGGACTACATGAAAAAGACCCAGGAAGAGCAGAAGAGCTTTAAAAATACGGTTATCCCCGAAGATATTGCCCAGATACTCCTTAAAGACACAAAAAAGGATTCTTAACCATACCTTAAGATTTTGGGGGGGAAGGTCAGGATAAAGGCGGTGCCTTTCCCCTCCTCGCTTTTCAGGGAAATATCAACATCATAGGATGAGAGCAGTTTTTTTGTTATTGTAAGCCCGAGGCCGGTCCCTGACTGAGCTTTGGAATCCTCTTTTAACTTGGTGGTAAAAAAGGGCTCAAATATCCTGAGCTTGTGCTCTTCTTTAATCCCGTGCCCGGTATCCTTTATTTGAACAATCAGGTTTTGACCCTGCATAAATGTCCTTATCTGGAGTATTTTCTTTTCTGTAGCCTTCATAGCATCGATGGCATTGACTATAATATTCTGAAGAGACTGGGAAAAATCCCCGTAGATACCGTATATATCAGGTAAATCACCCCCAAGCTCCAGGTTCCTGGCATATTTATGCTTGAAGGACAGATCCGCTTCAAGAAACTTCAGTATTTCCTCTATCATGGTATTTATACTGCACCACTGCTGGGAAATCGTATTCTCCTTTCTGGACTTGTCCAGAAGATTGCTTACGACGTCGTTAATGCGGTTTGTAAGGGATTTGATAAGTTCAATCTCCTTCTGGCTCCCGTATCTCTTGTTTAATATCTCGCACCCTGCGAGTATTCCTGACAAGGGGGAAGTAAGGTTATGGGCAAAGCCCTGTACCAGGCTTCCAATAAAGGAAAGCTTCTCATTCTTTATAAGAAGACTCCTGAGCTCCTCCCTTTCCTTTTCCAGCCTTATCTTTTCATTGATATTCCTTACCGTACCCATAAAGGTCCCGGTCTCATGAATATAGCTGAGGGTAAGACTGCAGGGGATATCCTGTTTTCCCCTGGTATAAAGATAGATATCAGAAAGAAATATGTCCTTTTTCCTGTCAAGCTGTTTAAGAATAAGGTTTTCATAGCTGTCATGGCTGTTAAAAAATATGCTGAAGTTCCTGTTTATAATGCCGTCGGAATTATAACCGAAATCGGAAAGGCCTTTACCCCTGATATCACATATATTGCCGCGTATATCAAGCTCAAATATAATATCATTTAGCTGTTCAAGGAGCTTAATATACCTGTTATCTGCTTTCATAATTTCCTTCTTTGCTTACTGCATATACTTTTAATATCATATTATATACCTGTAAAACAAGATAAATCAAGTTATTCAGACCTGGTTAGACCAAACTCTGACAGGATAAAATCAGCCAGGCTCGACAGTGAATACTCTTCCAGCTCAACCTTTTTATTGCAGAGGAAGACCCCAGATAAAAATTCCGGGTCCATGCAGTGGTCACCGCTCCAGGGATCTGTGTTATCTCTGACCAGCTCATCGGGTATTTTGCCCAGGGCGGTCTCCCAGGATGCCCTGTAACCCTTTGCATATCCTATTATCATGTCAGGTGCAAGGTCCTTATAAGGTCCGCTGTATTCGGTCTTCGTCATATATACATTGGATATCATCTTTTTTCCTGTAAGGGGATCTTCAGCTTCCAGAAGCAGGCTTTTAACCTCTGAGGCAATTTCATCAAATTCGGAGCCTTTGCGTACTATGCCGTTTTTTTCCCTCCCCCGGGTATTGATGTACAGCCCATTCAATCCAATGGCATAGGCCCTGGTTTTTGACCAGTCAACATTCCGGAAAAAAGAGTATTTTCCCCTGAGGGATTCGTCTTTCAGCTTAATATAGCCATGGTCATAAAGTATGGTGTTTAAATGTACTGACCTGTAGTAGGGAGCAAAACCATGATCGCTTATGATAACCAGCGTAGTGTCTTCATCAATCTTGGAAAGAGCATACCCTATCTCCTGGTCAATTCTCTCATAAAGCTCAAATAAATAGGGATGCCCGCTGAATTCATCGTGACTCTCATAATCCAGAAAATAGGGCATTTCTTTTTTTTCATCTGAATCCACGTAAAATCCATACTTTCTGCTGTATTCGGATATATGTGCGGGGTGATTTAAATCGGCAAGCTGCCATAGCATATGAGTATTCTGGTCAAGGGTAGAAAAATAGTAGAATAAAAAACCCTCATGGAAGTTTTCCAGGAAATATTTGTGAAGACCTATACTCTCTTCAAATACCATGTCAGCCTGTTTTATATAATCCTCGGTGCTGAAAACCTTGTTGGAATAAGCTTTTGTATCTTCAGGCATGTTCTGGGTGTAGAAATATCCGAATTCCTCCGCGATCTTCTTTGAGAATGATTCAGGGGAAGAGACAGGCAGGGCAGGATTCCTGGGGTTTATATTCAGGGGTGTCATATACAGCTTAAAGTCCGGTTTTGACCCTATAAGGTAGAATTTGACAATTGCCGACAGGCTCTGAACATAAGGGATTACATCGAACTGAAGTTCCATCCATTCTGAGAACTCTCCTTTTTTCAGCAGGAAATTGTGGTTCTGGAGCTTAATTTCAACCATTTCTTCCACCGGATCTATAAAGACCTCCAGGGGTATCTTAAGTTCAGGATGCACATCCCTGCCGTATTTGTCAGCCCCGTCTGAAATAAAGGTATTGGGCGGGCCTTCAATAAAAGTGCTTACCCGGTTATTCTCAATCTCCACCAAAAAAACCCTGCCCCCGCTTATATCTTCGTCAATGGTGTGCATGACATCGGTATAGAGATAAAAGGTCCCTGATGTTCCCAGAAGGTCCGGGGTACCCATTCCTGAAAAGGCTTCTCCATTCTTCATCTCAACAGGCGGGAAATTTGACGGTATCTTAAAAATGGTTACATTTATACCGGCTTCTTCAAGATCCTGCCAGAAGGGCCTGCCTTTCCTGAAAAGCTCTACGCTTCCGGCTGTTAAAGGAATGCGGTATTTGCCCAGACTCAATATTTTTTCAGGATCATTGGTTTTTGATGTTGAAAGCAGAGGAACATAGGTAGCAGGATCCCTGTGGATAAAATCAAATATTCCATGCTGGCCCGGATTACCCCCTACTATGAAATTGCTCCATGCCACAGGGCTCTGGGGAGGACAGCTGGTCTGAAGATGCTCATAGGTCCCGGTTTTTATAATCCTTTGAATATTAGGGAGCCTGTTGAACCTTATCAGGTATTCCATTATACCGGGATCAAGGCCGTCAACTCCCAGGACATAAACCTTTTTATCCGCACAGTGGATATCTGATGCTGATAAAGCCGTCAGCACAAACAAAAATAAGGAAAATACCAGCTTTCCTGTTTTCATATAATATTACACCTCTTTTTATCTTAAGATATACTAAAGAACGTTACTGTTCCTGTCAATTTTTATAATTCGGATGAGTTTCAGTTTTGTTTTATTTCTGAAATTCCTGTAATAGGCGCTTTTGTCAGAAGTGCCCTGACCGATTCAGTCCAGCAGAAGAATATGATACAAATATCCATGATGAGGGATGGATTAAGCGCATAGTTGAAATCAAGGCTTATATTGGAAAAAAGCGGATTGAGCCTGTCTCCAAAAACCGTACCCATTCCTATTAAGCCTGGTTTAAGGCACAGGGAAGAACTGTTGAAGCTTTCCTTAATTACCCGGCAGCTCTTTATGGTAACCCCTACATAAGTCAGCTGGTTTTTGAATATATTAATGACCGAGGGCAGTTTCCTGAAACCGGTATAATCAAAAAGGCGGCTTGCAGGAATATCCTTAAAGAGATACATATCAAAGTTTTTGCCTCTTTTCCCGGGAACGGATATTTTTTCAATGGGACTGCCGCCCTTTCTGATGCAGAGCCATACAAAGGATAATACAAAAACAGGGAGCAAAACAACTGATATGAACAGGTCAACAGCTCTTTTCCCCAGCCGGTATATTATCGAACAGGAAAATGAGGAGCTGTAAAGAAATGCAAACCCCTCCCACAGGTCAAGACGGTAAAGCGTGCTGTCAGGAAAGGGCTTTTCAGCAGAACAGACAAATTCAATACCGTTTCTCTCGCAGAACAAAAGCAAGGATACGAGAAAATCCCTCTGAAAATGGTTATTATCTACTATGAGTATGTCAATGCCTTCTTTCCTGAGCGTTTTTTTTATGTTTTTCAGCCTGTTTTCATCACTTTTAAAGGATATTATTTTGAATTCATCGTTTTCTGTTGCATACTCGTCGAAAGGATTCTCCCTGTCATGGAGAAGCAGTATTCTGAGCCTGCCTTGCAGCTTATAGACATCAGGTAAGATCAGCCTCGGCAAAATAAGGATAAAAAGCCCGGCAGTCCAGGTGATAAGAAGAAGCAATCTCGGCACTATTATCATCTTTGAAAAGAAAACGGCAATAAATATTAACAAAAACAGAAAAGAATAGTAATTTATGATCTTATAAACCTGTATCACATTATAGATAAAATACCTGCTGTAATAGATCCCCTTAAGCCAGAACATAAAAACAATTATCAGGGAAGCACTGAGGGAAAAAACCAGATAGCTCTGAAAATCATACTTTACGGCAGCAGATTGCTTTATCAGCCTGTATGCATAATAGGAAACAAGGAGGGAAACAAAAAGGCCCGAAAAATCAGCCAGAACGGAAAAGAGTTTTTTTTTGCCGTGGGAATCCAATATACCCGTATATAATGGAGGAAACCCTATTCTTCCACCAGATACCTGATTCCGCTGGTGAACCTGAAGGCAATGTTGAGAAGCATACCGCCTATAAGGCCTATTATAAAACCAGCTACAGCAAAAATCATGGCGTGAAGCGTCGTAACAGCCAGAATAAAAAGAAAAAGCCTTATTATGTTTGATGAATAACTGAAACTCTGAATATCTTCAATGATATAGTTTGTAAAATACAATGCATTAACAGAAAAGAAAAAACCATAGACAGCTCCAACAGCTCCAAGAGCCAGAGCTAAAAGTACTGCCAGATCCGTAACCTCGACCTTTTTTATCCTGAATCTTCTCCTGATCATATGATCCTCCTGAAAGGTGCCGAAGGGGGGACTTGAACCCCCACAGGTATACACCCACCAGAACCTGAATCTGGCGCGTCTGCCAATTCCGCCACTTCGGCAAATCCTAATAAAGTAATAATTATTTTAATTATGAGATAAAGTCAACATATTTATATAATATTTTGAAGCAAAAGCCTGAAGCCGTTCAGATACCACCTTTTATAGCTGAAATAGGAATCTCTGACTGATGAACGGAGATATCTGGGATCATCCCCCCAGGAGCCTCCCCTCAGGATTCTCCTTTTACCGTAAACCGGGCCCCTGGGATCTGACAGGGGGCTGAATTCATAGTAGTCCTCTTTGTAAAAATCAGCGCACCATTCCCATACATTGCCTGCCATATCATAAAGGCCGAACGAGTTTGGCAGTTTGCTTCCCACTGGCTGGGGGCATTTAAGCCCCTTTTCTCCGGTATTGGCATAGTACCAGGCATAATTTTCTATTTCAGACCCAGGCTCATCCTTTCCCCAGTAATATTCCTCATCCGCACCCGCCCTGGCACAGTATTCCCACTCAGCCTCAAAAGGCAGGCGGAAGTTAAGCCCCGTAATACCCCCTAAACTTTTTGAATACAGGACTGCGTCCTCCCAGCTGATGTGACTGGCGGGGCAATCATCGCTTTCTCCGCAATAATCACGGTTTTCAAAGGGCCTGTCCGGGGAAAGGGTATTCCACTGCCTGATAGTTACGGGATACTTGCCCATCCAAAAATCACGGCCGAGCTTCACGCGATGCCTGGGTTTCTCGTCAGGACTGCAGTGCTTCGGCCGCAGGCAACTGCCCATCATGAACTCCCCCGCAGGGATCAGGATAAAGTAGAAGGCTGTATCCTCTATTTCTATGAGCAACTCCTTCTTTTTGTCGCTGTTTTCATAAACCTTCACGCTATTTTTTTTTTCATCATTCATCATAATCATGCTCCAGAAAAACTTTATAATACTATTTATATCAAAAATTTAATTTGCATAACAAAAATCCAAAATGCTTTGACAAAGAGAATCTTAAGATATAAAATCCATGAATCAAACTAATTTAGAATGGAAAGCTTATATGGATTATCTCAAAAATCTCATAGAGATAAATAAAGAACTGCGATATAAGATACTGTCCTCCAATGTTTCTAAAAAAGATATAGGTAATGTCATTTTCCACCTCTACCACGGCCAGGCGCCGGTAGAAATGACCTACTATGACAGCAATATCCTGGTAATTTCCAACAAAGATCTTGAAATAAGGATAAATACCCAATCAGGGCAGGTTTATTACAAGACAAAAAAGGACAGATAGCATAAGCTACCTGCCCTT
>Ga0334892_1001239_pt1 | contig 22940 bp, 16 predicted proteins | sample GraSluR3_MG_4_FD_207213 | JGI IMG/M metagenome (GOLD analysis project Ga0334892, IMG submission 207213) | Sludge microbial communities from methane-producing bioreactor in Wageningen University, Netherlands - Granular Sludge_15_04-R3 | ecosystem: Engineered > Bioreactor > Anaerobic >...
GCGGCGCAAAACCCCGACGGTCCGCGGTGATGGATGCGAAACACCAGCTCGCTGCCCCGCGCGTCGGCCAGCCAGAACTCGGCGACGCCGGCGCGGAAGTAGGCATCGGGCAGGCGCCGCGTATCCTTCTCGACCGAGGCGTCGCTGACGATCTCGACGATCAAGTCGGGCGGGCCTTCCAACTCGACGTAGCGCCCGGGCCCCGCCCCCGCCTTGGGCACCAGGCGAACGCGGCCCGACTCGAGGCGATCGTGCGAGACGAACACGACGTCGGGCTCGACCGACAGCTCGGCCTCGGGACACGAAACCCGCGTGCTGTCGGTGAACAAGTGCCCCAGATCGAGGCGTTTGACGCGCTCGTGCAGCGCGGCGTAGATCTCGCCTTTGAGCGTGCCGTGGCAAAACAGGTCTTCGGGCGACATGTCGACCTCGATTCGGCCGCCGAGGTAGTCGAAGCGTCCTCGCTCGGGAAAGCGGTCGGAGAGGGCCCACGCGCGGAAGTCGGCCAGCGATCGCAGATCCATGGGGATTTCGACTCGCTCTTCGAGGATCACGGCGCTTGCCATCGGCACAGTCCCCTGGGGCGTCGGACGATCGGGGCGCACTCGACAGCGCCCCCCCACTACCCCTATCTTACGGCCGGTTGGCACGCCAAGCAAACTGCCCGCCCAGGGGCGGGGCATTGCCGCGTCGCAAGTTCACGGGGCCAGCTTTTTTATGAGCCACGCCATGTTTTCGGCCAGCCGGCGGATCGTGTCGAGGCCCTCTTGGTCGTTCCGCACTTCGCCCTTTTCGCGGCCGATCGCGCAGTTCCAGTAGGTCGAGCCCGGCACGATCATCTCGCTGAGAAGGAAGAAGTAGTTGAGCTGGGCGAAAGTGAAGTTGTGGCCCGCCCGCCGGGCCACCACGACGGCGGCCCCGACCTTGCGGCGGAGGAAATTCCCGTTGGCCCGGGCCACGTATCCCACCCGATCGAGCAGGGCCATGGTCTGCGGCGTGGCCGAGCCGAAGTAGACCGGCGAGCCGACGACGATGCCGTCGGCCTCCATGAACCGTTCGATCATGCCCTCGAAGGCCGGATCCTCCTGCACGCAGCCGATCGAATCGGAGCGCACGCACCCCAAGCACGCCATGCAGGGTTTGATCGGGCGGTCGGCCAGCGACAGGAATTCGGTGTCGATGCCCTCGCGCGACATCACGTCCAAGGCGAGATTCACCAGAATGTCGGTATTGCCGTTGGGGCGAGGGCTGCCCGAAATGCCCAGGACTTTCATGCGATCTACCTCCCGGAAGCCGTGCGAACTTGGGACCATTATAACCGGGCGGCGTGCGGGGCCCAAGCGGGCCGCCCGCGCGGGCTCTGGCCTTCCCTTCCGTCGCCTGATATGCTGCGCCGAGTCTTCATCAGGCAAGAGGAGGATTCCCTGTGACGAGCATCCGATTGCGTGGGCTGGGCGTAGGGCTGGCCGTTGTGATTCTTCTGTCGGGTTCGGTTCAACCGTGCCGGGCCGAGCCGGCCGTCGGCGCGAAGGGCATGGTGGCGACGGTCCATCCGCTGGGCACGCAGGCGGGGGTCGACGCCTTGCGGCGCGGGGGCAACGCGGTCGACGCGGCCGTGGCGGCCGCGCTGACCCTGGGCGTCGTCGACGGGCGCAACGCGGGCATCGGGGGCGGGTGTTTCATCCTCCTCCGCAGGGCCGACGGGCGATTGGCGGCCATCGACGGGCGCGAGACGGCGCCCGGGGCGGCCACGCGCGACATGTACCTCCGCGACGGCCGGCCTCAGCCCGAGCTGAGCCTGACCGGCCCGCTGGCCTCGGGCGTGCCCGGCGCCCTGGCCGCGTACGATCGGGCCCTCGAAGAGCACGGGCGGCTTGCCCTGGCCGACGTGCTGCGCCCGGCCGCCGAGATCGCCGAGCAAGGGTTCCCGATCCAGCGGTCCTATGCCGGCGCGATCGCCGGGGCAGCCGACAAGCTGGCCCGCTTCGAGGGCTCGCGGGCGGTGCTTCTCAAGGCGGATGGAACACCCTATCAGGCCGGCGAGGTGCTCAAGCAGCCCGACCTGGCGCGCACGTACCGGGCGATCGCCGAGCGCGGGCCGGAGTGGTTCTACCGGGGCCCGTTCGCCGAGAAGGTCGGCCGATGGATGGCGCAGAACGGCGGCATCCTGTCGGCCGACGACTTCGCCCGTTACGAGCCCCGGGGCCGCGAACCCGTGGTCACCCGATACCGGCAGTACACGATCGTGGGATTTCCGCCGCCCAGCTCCGGGGGAGTGCACGTCGCGCAGATTCTCAACGTCCTCGAACGATTCGACCTGCGGGGGCTCTATGACGAAGACCCGGCCAGGTTCTACCACGTCGTGGCCGAGGCCATGAAGCTGGCCTTTGCCGACCGGGCCCACTGGCTGGGCGATCCCGATTTCGCCGACGTGCCCCGGGGGCTGGTCGACAAGGCCTACGCCGCCGAGTTGGCCGGGCGCATCGCGCCGGACAAGGTGGCCCAGGTCGCCGAGCACGGCGAGCCGCCCGGCTGGCAGCACGATCATTTCGGCAAGCACACCACGCACGTCGCCGCCGCCGACCGCGAAGGCAATTGGGTGGCGATCACGGCCACGGTCAACACGGGCTTCGGGTCGAAGGTCATCGTGCCCGGCACGGGCGTCGTCCTGAACAACGAGATGGATGATTTCTCGGTCGCCCCGGGCGTTCCCAACGCCTTCGGGTTGCTGGGGGCCGAAGCCAACGCGATCGCCCCGGGCAAACGCCCCCTGTCGAGCATGAGCCCCACGATCGTGCTGGAAGGCGACAAGCCGATCCTGACCGTGGGCGCGGCCGGTGGACCCAGGATTATCACGGCCGTGTTGATGACGCTCGTCTACCGCCTCGATCTCGGCATGGACGTGCCGGCCGCCCTGGCGGCGCCGCGAATGCATCACCAGTGGCGGCCCGATCGCCTGCTGGTGCAGTCGACGCTCGATGGGGAGATCGTTGCGGCCCTCGAGGCGTTGGGCCACGATGTCCGGGGCACGCGGTCGCTGGGCGCGGCCCAAGCCATCGGCATCACGGGCGACGCGGGACGGTTCGTCGGCGCGCACGATCCGGCGGTCGAGGGCCGGGCGGCGGGGTGGTGAGACGCGCGGCGATTCCCGGCCCGACGCCGCTCACCCGGCGTCGAGCTTGAGGATCTCGCGGAGCCGACGATCGTCGAGCCCGTCGATTACCCGCGAAGCCACGGAAAAATCGTCGTCGCGGCTGTACTTCCCGGGAACCGCCACGACGAACGCGCCGGCGGCGGCGGCCGAGCGGCAGCCGATCGGGCTGTCTTCGAGCACGAGCATTTCCGCCGGATCGATGTGGAAGCGGCGGGCGGCTTCGAGGTAGATCTCGGGATGGGGCTTGCCGTGGGACACGTCCTGGGCCGTCAGCGTAAAGGCGAAGCGGGGCTTCATCGCGAACCGCGCGAGCACGGTCTCGAGCACGTTGCGCGTGCTGCTGGTGCAGATCGCCTTGGGGATCGCGGCGGCCTCGAGGGCGTCGAGCAGGTCGAGCAGGCCGGGCATCGGCGCCAGCACCTCGCCGAGCAGGCGGAGGCAGATCTCCTCCGACTCGGCCGCCAACTCCTCCCACGATTCGTCGAGCGAGCACCAGCGGATCATCTCCTCGAAGCAAGCCTGGGGCGGGCGGCCCAGCACGGCAAGGTTCAGCTCCCAGGTGAACTCGTGTCCCCGCCGCGCGAGCAGCTCGGTGCCGACCTGGAAATAGACGTCCTCGGTGTTGAACATCAGGCCGTCCATGTCGAAGACCACGGCGCGCGGAACATTCATGGAGATTGCACGGCAAGGGGACCACGGGAGATCGGAGACTGCCAAACCCCCCAGCATAGCACGCCGCCTCAACGGCGGCCAGCGGGGTCCGCGCGACGGCTACAGGGCCTTGCGCACGCGCCGTTGGCGCCGGCCGAAAACGGGCTTGGCCGGCGGCACGGGAGCGGCCGCCGGCTTCGTGAAGGCCTCGAAGTCGGGCAGCTCTTCGCGCTGGAGTTGCCGGTTGATTCGCATCTCGATCCGCGTCAGCTCGTTGCCTTCCTCGGGGGTGACGAACGTGAAGGCCACGCCTTCGCGGCCCATGCGCCCCGTGCGCCCGACCCGGTGGACGTAGTCGTCGCAGAACTCGGGGGTGTCGTAGTTGATGATGTGGGAGATGCTCGTCACGTCGATTCCCCGGCCCACCACGTCGGTGGCCGCGAGAAAGCGGATCTTGCCCTCGCGGAACTGCGACATGACGCGGTCGCGCGTATGCTGGGGCAGGTCGCCGTGGATCGAAGCCACCTGGTCGAACTCCTTGGCCAGGCGCTGGTGCACCTTCTCGGTGCCCCGTCGGGTGCGGCAGAAGACGATCGCCTGGCGCGGGTCCTCGCGGCGGATCAATCGCACCAGCAGGTCGAACTTGCGCTCCGGATCGACCGTGAAATAGAACTGCTCGATCGTCTCGACGCCGATGTCCGTGGGCGAGAAATCGAGCATTTCGGGATCGCGCATGTACTGCCGGGCCAGGCGCATGACCGGCGGCGGGATCGTCGCGCTTAACAGAAGCGTCTGGCGAGCCTCGGGGCAACGGCGCAGGATCTTCTCGATGTCGGGCCGGAACCCGATGTCGAGCATCCGATCGGCCTCGTCGAGCACGACGAAGCGGATTCCCCCGAGGCGCAGCGTGCCTCGACCGATGTGGTCGAGCACGCGCCCGGGCGTGCCCACGATCAGATCGGCCCCGCGGCCGAGCCGCTCGGTCTGCGGGCGGATGGGCTTGCCTCCGTACAGCGCGACCGTGGCCAGCTTGCGACCGGCCGAGAGCTTGACGATCTCGTCGCGAACCTGGACGGCCAGTTCCCGGGTGGGCGTGAGAATCAGCGCTTGGGGACCGGCCGACTTGTCGCGGGGTTCGAGCCGTTCGAGGATGGGGATCGCGAAGGCCGCGGTCTTGCCCGTCCCGGTGCGGGCCTGGCCCATCAGGTCGGCGCCTTCGAGGGCCTTGGGCACCAAGCCCGCCTGAATGGGAGTCGGCTCGACGTATCCGGCCGCCGCCAGCGCCTGAAGCATCACGGGCGACAGGGGCAAATCGCCAAACGGCGGGGGCGGCGCGTCGCTGGCCGCCGCCGGGGCAGCAATCGGTTGCGGTTCCTCGGCGGGCGCCTCGGCGACGCGCTTTCGGGGACGACGCCTCCGTCGGCGGGCCGCCGGCTCGGCGCCTCCGGCCTCGGGCTTGGCGGAAGAGGCCTGTTCACGAGGCCCCGAAATCGCCTCGTCGCCGGAGGAGTGGCCGCCGGGGTGGGTCTTCTTTCTGCGTCGCTTAGCCAAGGGCTTTCCTTGTCCTGGTTGCTCGTCTCTTGCAGGAATGGACAGCGATCGTTGGGCGGGGCAGGAACGGTCCGATCGCCGAGATGCTGAAATGTCTCACGGTAACTCTAGCAGCCCGAAGGGAGTTGGTCAACACCATCGTGGGGGAACGACAAAACCCGCGCCAGAAGCCTCAAGCCACCGCCGCGCTGGCAACGAACCTCACGAAAACGCGGCCCGAGGCGCCGGTGCGACGATTCCCCGCACCGCGCCACACCTACGAGCGGCCCGCCTTCGGCTTGAGGATGACCAGGGCGATCACAATCGGCAGGGCAATCAGGAACCACCTCGGCCGGACCGCCAGAATCGCAAGCAGCAGCGGGATCACGCCGATCAGCCACGCGGGCAGCCGGTTCACCTCGGGATAGGCCAGCCAGAGAACCGCCATGCACGGCCCCAAACGCCAGCATGCCGCCATGACCGGCGTGTACCAGTCGGCCTCGACGGGCCACCTCCACAGCGCCCATGCGGCAGACAGCAGAATGACGGCAATCACGCCGATGGCGTGGCGCCGATAGGCGGTGGGAATCATCGCGTCAGGCTCACCGGGGCGAGGAAAACGAAATCTTCAATCTCCCATCCTCAGCTCGCCGAGCATGGAGACGAGTCGGCCGACCTCTTCGTCCGTGTTGTAGTGCAGCAGGCCGATGCGCAGCAGGCCGTCGGGTTCGAGACCCAGAGCTTCGGTCAACGGCAGGGCATAGAAATTGCCGTGCCACACGAAGATGCCGCGCCGCGCGAGCAACTCGGCCAGTTCCCGGGGACGCAACCGGCGGTGGGTGACGGCCACGGTCGGCACGCGCCGGTCCACCGGATCGGGCCCAGCGATGCCCCGCACGGTCACTTCGGGCAGTTCGGCCAGTCGGTCCAGCAGATCGGCGACCAGGCGACGCTCGTAACGCTCGATGGCCCGATAAGCCGCCGCCAGGGCGGCCCGCCGGTTGGGCTCGTTGCCCGCCAGCGTGCGCCCCAAGTCGGCCAGATACTCGACCGCCGCCAGCACCCCGGCGATGCCCTCGTGGTTTTGCGTGCCGGTCATCCACCGGCCGGGCAGGTCGTCGGGGGCGGGCCGGACCTTGTACGGCTCCAATTCGGCCAGCAGCTCCCGCCGGCCCCACAGCACGCCCACGTGCGGGCCGAAGAACTTGTAGGCCGAACAGGCCAGAAAGTCGCATCCCCACCGCTCGACGTCGACGAGCCGGTGCGGAGCATAGTGCACCGCGTCGAGAAAGACCAGCGCCCCGGCGTCGTGGGCCAGCCCGACGATCCGGTCGACGGGGGTGATCGTTCCCACCGCGTTCGATGCGCACGCCACCGCGACCAGCCGGGTTCGCGGCGAGAGCTTCGCGCTCAGGTCGGCCAGATCGAGCGTGCAATCCTCCGGTCGGATGTCGACGTGTCGCACCGTGGCGCCCGCGTCGCGCGCCGCCAGCACCCACGGCGACACGTTCGCGTCGTGATCGAGCCGGGTAACGACGATTTCATCTCCCGGGCGCCAGGTTCGCGCAAGCGACCGCGAAAGGGCGAAGGTCAGGCTGGTCATGTTGGGTCCGAACACGACCGTGTCGGGGTCGTCGGCCCCCAGAAAGTCGGCGACCGCGCGATGGGCCTCGGCAAGCATCGCGTCGCTATGCCGGCTGGTCGCGAACGCGCCGCCGTGGTTGGCGTTCATGCGGACCAGGTAATCGACCATCGCGTCGATGACCCGTTGGGGCACCTGGCTGCCGGCCGGTCCGTCAAAGAACACGGCGGGCCGGCCCGCCACGCATTGCGACAGGGCCGGAAACTGCCGCCGGCACCACGCGACGTCGAGGGGTGGGAGTTCAGGCGATTCGCACATGCGGGCCATGATAAACGCTTCGGCCGGCTCCAACCACCCGGCCGCGACGATTCGCGCCATCTCGCCCGATGCCGTGCCCTCCGGTCGCAAGGACGATTGCCGGAGTCGGAGTCAGGGTCGCACGACGCGTGAGACCGTCTCGATCATTCTCGCCACGCGTTCGCGGTATTCCAGCAGGGGGGCCGGATCGTGCGACCAGTCGTTGATCGACGCGGCCACGTCGGACGGCGGAAGACGCAGCGCCCGAGCGTCGGGAAGCAGCGCGCGAGCGGCGTCGGTGTCGGTCGCCTCCAGCCGCGCCACGGCGTCGCGCAGCGCGCACAGGTACTCGTGGTCTTCGAGGCCGTCGCGCAGGTTTTCTAGTCGCAACGAGGGGCAAAGCGTTCCCCGGCGCCCGGGATAGACCAGGTTGCCCATGCCGTTCTTGTGCTTGCGCCGGCCCGTGTGCACGTGGTAGATGTGCGATTTCCACGGCGCGTCGGGCCACTGGCCTCGGATGTCCCAATTCGTGGCCCATTCGCGATTCACGCACCAGTACAACATTCCCTCGACGCCGTGGAGGTAGCTGAGCGTGCCGATCACGCGGCAATCGAATACGGGGTAGTCGAGAAAGAAGTTCGGGCAGGGATGGCGCGGCGCGTCGGCCGCGTACCACCAGATGCGGTCGCCGCGCGCACGCATCGCCTCGATCACCTCGAGCCGGTCGGCCTTGCCGAACTCGTGCCACAGCGGGCACCACACGTTGTACAGCGGCTGCAATTCGGCGATGGGGAACGAGGTCTGCATCCTCTTCAGCTCGGGCCACGCCGACTGCAGAGCGCGGCTGATCATCGCGGCCGCGGGAAGATGCTCCATGTGCATCGACAGCTCGTCGAAGCCATAGAAATACATGAACTCATCGAGCCCCGCCTCGCGAAGTCGCCGGAACAGCGCCACCCGCTCGGCGACCCGCGCGCCGATCTCGTCTTCCGTGGCACCGCCGATCCGGCCGACGGTGAAGAAGTGGATCCGGTCGCGGTACTTCTCCAAAAACCGAAGGTCGGGAAACGGCGCATCGCCCGAATAGACGTTGCAGGGCGACAGACGATAGCGAAGCAGGAACTCGTAGATCGCCTCGCGCTGGCCGTCGGAAAGCTCCTTCAGGTCGTACCACTTGCGGTAGTAGTCCTCGAAGAAGCAGAACGCCGTGCGCAGCGACCCGCGCCGGGGCAACTCGAAGTCGTAGACGGTCAGCACGACGTCGAGGCGCTCGGCATGCTCGCCGGCGCGCAGGGTGAGTTGCCCCCGGTAGCGTCCGGGCGGGGCGTCGCCCGTGTCGATCCGGCAGAAGAGTGAGCCGAAATCGCCGGGCGGCGCCGACACCGGTGCGCCGTCTTCGAGGATCACGTCGGGAATCGGGCCCACGAAATCGACGGGCAGGTCGGGCTCTTCGGTCGTCACGCGCTCGATGCGCCCCCAGGCGACCTGGGCGGCGGGAATGCGCGCCGCGCCGTCGTCGCGAACCAGATCGGACACCGACACCTCGACCTCGACCGGCTCCGCGCTGCGACGGCCCAGGACGATCACCTGGAATCCCTCGTATTCGCGGCGCGCGGCCGAGAGGGCCGCGGTTCGGCGGAACGGGCCCATGCGGCGGAAGAAGTCGGGCGAGCCGTTGAGCCGATCGGTCGAGGGGAACACGGTGGCGGCAAAAGGCGCGTCCGGGCGCGCGGCTTCGGCCTCGAACAGGGCGTCGTACTCGCGCTGCAACTCGCGCCGGGCCTCGGCCGCCGCCCGGGCGCGGTCGCGTTCGTACCGGTCTTCCCGCCGGCGGCAGTCCTGGCGCAGCCGTTGCCACCGCGCCTCGTAGTCGGCGCCGAGCATGCTGAGGTCGCGCCCCTTGTGGATTCGCAGGTCGTCGATCAGCCCGCAGAACGAATAGGCCGAGCCGAGGGGGTTGGCGCCGTCTCCCGCCACCGCGTCATGGTTGTTTTCGATCAGGCTTGGCAGGCGAGTCCCGTTTTCGGAAACGTTCACCCGGCAAGCCGAGCCGTTGACGAAGATCTCGACCTTTCCCCCGCAAAACGTGAACACGACGTGGTGCCACTCGTTCGCCTCGAGCGCGACGGGCGTCGAGTAGACGAGCCACCTCCCGAGGGTGTCCTTGGCTTTCAGCTCGGGGCGCCCGTCGCGAAGGTCGAAGTCGTAGTTGATCGCCTCGGGGGCGACGGTGCGGTCGCCTTTCCAGAGGATGGTGCGAAACCCATCGACCCGATACGGTTTGATCACGTATTCGACCGTGAAATCGTCGTCGAGAGAGATCGCGTCATCGTGGGCGAACCGAACGCGGCTTCTGCCCGTGTCGAAGAAGATCGCCTTGCCGAACACCCCCGGCCGGACGATTTCGGGCCCTCGATCGCCCTCGAGCCGGCCGTGGCAATCGCCCGCCGAGTCGCGCACTTCGCCGTCGGTCAGATCGAAGGTCCAGTGCACGGCCGGCGCGGCGGCGGCCGGCAGCGCCCACGCGATGGCGGCGGCCCAGAGCAGGATCCGGATTCGCACGTGCGGCGCGGCCTTGCCGGCCGGGCCGCCGCGATGCGCTGCCGCGCGACGAGTTGGCTGCGGCGTCCACGAAAGCCGAATCAGGCGCGCCGTTCGATCGAAAGCGATGGCGGTCATGGTCGTCTACCCTGCTCATCCTTTCCTGAGGCCGTCGGGCCGCGGTTTTGCCTCTCGCGCGTCAGGAACACGCGATCCACGTAGACGGCCTCGACTTCGTCCTTCTCGCGAACGACCGGCGCCGCCCAGGCATAGGTCAGCGGGCCCAGCACGTGAACCCCCAGGTCGATTGTCCGGTACTCCTTGCCGCGAATGACCTCGACCGGAACGGCCTTCGACACGACGCTGCGCCGGGTCGCGTCGTCGTAAATGCCGACCGTCATGGCCGCGCCGTCGTCGGTGCTCGCGTCGCAGCGCACCCGCATGGACACCCGCCAGCGACTGCCGTCGGTCACGCCGTAGTCGCCCAAGGGATAACTGTGGCACGCCCAGATGCGATGGGTGTTCGGCATGCGCCGCGTCATGCCGTTCGAGGCCGCGCGATCCTCCTCGATGCGATACAGCCCGGGCTGGGAACGGGGGATGTAGTCGGCCTCCTGCAAGTCGATCCAGTCGTCCGCGTCCAGTCGCCGGCACGACTCGGGTGTATCGCCGGGCGGAATGCGCTCGCGCAGCACGAACGAGAATTCGTCGCCGTAATCGTCGGGCACGAGCCGGCCCTGACGATACTCGCCCGCCCGGTGCTTGCGCAGCAGTTCGCGAAACTCGGCCAGGGCCGCGTGCGGATCGGCCGGCCCGCGAAACGCGACGCCCGTGCGCCGGGCTTCCGCCCGCAACCGGTCGTAGCGGCGCAGCCAGACGTGATCGAGCGGCAAACGTTCCCGGCGCACGCGCTCGGCCAGCACGGGATCGCCGGCCACGGCCTGCGCCGCCCGGTCGAACTGTTCGGACGCCCGATTCAGGTCGGCCAGGGTGAGCCACGCGCGCGTGTCGTCGGTGAAGCATCGAATGGGCACGCCCGCGCGCCGGCCCGCCTCGCTCATCAAGTCGAGGTAGGCGATCAGATGGGGCGCGGCCGGTCCGTAGTAACCGTTCATGAACTCGTCGAGAAGTGCCTTTTCGTCGGCGTCGGGATCCCACAGCAAGTGCGCGAGGTACCACGCCCGGAGCCGCACGAAATCGCCCACCCGGCATCCGCTGTCGCCCTGCTCGAAGACTCCCATCGCCCCGTTCGCGACGAAGTACCGCAGATTCGGCGCCAACACGTGGAAATTCGGATGGGGCAGCAGATACCCTCGGAAGTTGGTCACGTAGTCCCAGATATAGAGCTGCGGCGAAATGCGGGCCCAACCCTCGAGGTCCCGACGGAACGATCGGTTGGCCTCGTCGCGCCCCTCGGCCAGCGTCTCGACGAACGAGCACTCGATCGAACACAGCCGGATCACCACGTTGTGTCTCGGGCGCACGTGCTTCGGCGGCTTGCGCGTGTACTGGTAGGCCAGCGTTTCGATGAGGACGTCGGGGAACTCCTTCTCCACTTCGGCGGCCACCGCGTTGACGAAATGGATCAGCGTGCCGGCGTGCGATTCCTCGCGTTCGTCGATCGCCTTGCACGCGTCGCACTCGCAGTAACCGTGCCAGTCGTTCTGGCTGACCGAGATCATCGTCGCGCCGGGGTTCGCCCGAATCCGCTCCTTGACCACGCGGACCATCTCTCGGCGCATCGCCTCGTTGGTCAGGCACAACTGGGAGCGTTCCCTGCGCCGCCGGCCATCGATCAGGCTGTACCACGCGGGATGTTCGTCGAAATACTCGGCGACCGGCAGCAGGCCGTTGATCTGGTAGAAGGTGTGCACCCAGCCGATCAGTCCGTTCGGCCCGCCGTACTCGTCGGGAATCGAATAGTGGTCGTGTCCGTTCAAGCGCATGCGCGTCGCGAACACGCCCATGGCCCGCTGCTCGTCCTCGGTGACCAGGGAATGATCCGTGAAGCATCCGTCGGAGAGGTCTAGATAGCGCGTCGCGCGATCGGCCAGTTTCGGAGCGTAGACGACGTCGATCGCCGGCACGGTCAACGTCGGGCGCCGCGGGACGTAGGTTTCCTCCGACGTCCACCAGCGCACCCCGACCGTGTCTTCGAGAAACGTGTAAACGGCGTAGAGCGTCCCCCGGCGGGGATGCCCCGCCAGCACCAGATCGCGGCCGACCGTCTTGAGGACGATGGCGTCGGGCGACAACTCGCCGGGGCGCAATTCCGGAAGCAGGCGCCGCGTCAACGCGCCGTGGCCCACGACGATGCGGGGCTTCCCACCCGGCGATTCGCCTTCGCCCACGACGGGCAGCACCGCGCCGGTCGCCTCGGCCAGGTGCTCGCGCAACTCGCGGGCGGCCGTGCGCTCGACCGGCGTCGGCTCGTTCGGCAGCACGATCACGTAGTCGGTTCGGCCGTCGCGCGTCAGGGTCAGGCCGTCGTCGGCCCGCGACGCGCACGCGACCAGAAGCACGATCCCCAGGCAAGCCACGGCGTTTCTCACGGTGCCGTCTCCTTGGTGCAGAAGAAGGACAGTCGAGCCCCCGCGCTCCACCGGCGCGACTCCTCCTCGCCCGCCATCATGACACGTATCCATCCCTCACGCAATGACGCGCCGAAGCACCGTGGGGCCGATTCGTCGCGGCAAATCCGGGCGGGGCGGCGCGGCCGGGCTTTCGAGCGCGTTGCCCCGGCGTTTTCGGCGTGGTACGCTGAAATGCGGACCAATGGGTTGTTACCGTGTGGATCACTCCAGGAGCGCCGCCATGAGGTACGTCGTCTTGTTTCTCTGCCTGGCCCTGTCGGCCGGCTTCGTCTCGTGGGCGGGGGAGCCTGCCGACGACGCCGGGTTCGTGTCGCTGTTCGACGGCAAGACCCTCGAGGGTTGGGAGGGCAACCTCGACGTCTTCCGCGTCGAGGACGGGGCGATCGTCGGAGGAAGCCTGGACAAACGCGTGGAACGCAACGAATTCCTCTGTACGAAGCAGGAGTACGGCGACTTCGAGCTCCGGCTGAAATTCAAGCTGCTGGGCAAGGGGGCCAACGCGGGTGTGCAGATCCGCAGCCGGCGGATCCCCGACCATCACGAAATGATCGGCTACCAGGCCGACATGGGCGACGGCTGGTGGGGCTGCCTTTACGACGAGTCGCGACGGCGCAAGGTCCTGGCCGGCCCGCCCAAGGAAGAACGGCAGAAACTCATCCGGCCCGAGCAGTGGAACGACTACGTCATCCGTTGCGAGGGTCCGCGCATACGGCTTTGGATCAACGGCCGGCCGACCGTCGACTACAGCGAGCCCGAAGACTCGATCCCCCTAACCGGCCTGATCGGCCTGCAGATCCACGGCGGCGACCCGAGCAAGGCGTGCTACAAGGACATCCGCATCCAGAAGCTCTGACCTTCCCGCTTGCGTCACTCCTTGTTCCACAACGCCTCGATCGCGGCGACCGTGCGGTCGACGAGCACCTGGGCGCCCTCGGGGCCCACCAGGTTGTGGGTGACCGTAGCGCTGTAGTTGGTGAAGGGCTGCGAATCGAGTGCGCCGCCCGCGACGGCCCGCGGCGTCGGTACGTAGTAGGCATGCTCGCGCCCGGCGCCGGCCAACTGGATCAGAAACGTCTGCACGGCCGGACTGCGGGCCTCGATCTGCACGCCGTAATCGAGGAACAGCTCGAAAGGATTCGTGGCGATTGCCACGTCGCCCAGACGCAGCACGTGCATCTCCATCTCGTAGGTTTTCGAGCCGCCCTTCTGCTGGGCGAGGTAGCGATCGACCACCGAGCCGTAGAAGTGCCGGATCCACCGGTCCGACTTGCCGCGATTCCTTTTGGCATCGATTTCTTCGCAGACCTTTTTGGCCACCTCGTACTCGGCGCCGGTGACGATTCGCGCGGGCAGTTCGACCTGTTCGACGCGATGGATCAGCGGCACGTCGGTGCGAATGTCCTGGGCGATCACTGCGAGCACGTCGTCGAACGCCGCGGCAAGGCGGCGGCCGATCTCCTGGCCGTGGTTCAGGCCGCGCAGCTTCTCCATGCGTTGCTCGCTTTTCTGCCCGACCTGCCGCCTGGGAGTCTGATCGCCGGCCGGGGCGCAAAACCCCAAAACGCACAGGTCGTCGCCGTAGCGCTGGTGGAGCCGTCGGCGCACGTCGTCCCAGAAGTCGGCGCTGACCGCGTTGCCGCCGGTCGATTGGGCCGTGGCCGCCAGCGTAAGCGCGGTCGCTTTCAGCCGCTTCCCGGCATCGTAGAAGCCCAGGACGTGGACGGCATGGTCTTCGTAACCCTCGACGTGTCGGAAGGCGGGGTCATTCGTGTTGCCGTACATCTTGGCCGTGCCGTCGGCGTACACGACGCGGCGGTTGCGCCCCACGACGGCGTGGCCCAGGCCCCAGGCGACCGCCCCCGGCGACCGATTCTTCCATGCGGCCTCCACCGCCCGGGCCATCTGCTCGAAGAGCCAGGGCACGTAGTCCTTCGGCTGGAGGGCGTCGCCGTACTCGGCCTCGTCGTACCGGTCTTGAAGAAGCACCGGCGACGCGTGCGTGTGGGTGGCGGCCAGAAAGAGCTTGTGCATGTCGAAGCCCGGCAGCCGAGAGGCCACGTGGTTGCGGAATCCCTCTTGAATGCCCGGCCGGATCACGCACAGGTCGCACGCGACGAGGATCGCCTGATCGACGGCCTGACCCCCTTCGCGCGACTCCAGGGCCAGGACGTTGGCCAGGCATCGGCTCGAAACCTCGCGCGCGATCCGCACCGAGGTGTTTCCCGTCAGCGGAACGGGCAGCTCGGGCGTGATGTCGGCCGAGGCCGCGCCGATCCAAAGCTCCGCCGCCCGGGTCGGCGACGCCGCGAGAACCAGCGCGAGAATCGCGGCGATTGCCGCGGCGCACGACAGGGCGGTCGCGGTTCGTGCGGCAAGGGAATCGGATCGACGGCAGGCGGCTTTCATGGTGCAGTCTCCGGGTGGGAAGCGTGACCTTGGGGAAGAAACCGGGTGCTGGGCCGGTGCGTCGGGGGGCGGGCGCGAGGCGTCGGCGTCGATCGCGTCGATCCGCTTGACCGCGTCGCTTGTGCTGCCCGAACGGCCGTAAGTGTAATCGACCGGTCGGCCATGGGAATAGCGAATCGCAAGAGCACCGCTCGACTGCCTTGATTGCGGCGCCGAAGTGCTTGCAGCGCAAGCACTTGTGACCCACGGGTGCGAAGCGCATCGGATGGCGACGGCACGAGCCCAAACCGGAGCATTTTCCCCCTCGGCAAATGGGGCCCCGACCTGTTAAGATGAGCGCCGTGGCAGCCCGAGACCAATGGGGCGGGCAGGCGAGACGCCCGCACCGCAAACCTGGCGGAACGCCGGGACGATTCGAGCCAAGGGCCCTTGATCGGCGCACTGGACGTTAGTATACTATTCAAGCGTTCACGTAGCCGACCTCCAGAAGAAGGGACGTGCCCATGGTATCCTCCACCCCAACCAGGACGACCAATCGCATGGCAAAGAAGGGATCGCAACGAGACAAAGGCTCCGCCGACGAGCGGGCCACGGCAACCCTAGGGGGGGCCATGCTGGACGGCAACCCCAACCTCAAGAACACGCTCGCCCAGATCGAGAAACAGTACGGCGAAGGGGCCATCATGCCCCTGGGGTCGAGCAAGGTTCGCCACATCGAAGGCATTCCCACCGGCTGCCTGTCGCTCGATATTGCCTTGGGGGGGCAAGGTATTCCAAGAGGGCGGGTCGTCGAGATCTACGGCCCCGAGTCGAGCGGCAAGACCACCTTGGCCTTGCACGTGGTTGCCCAGGCCCAGAAGGCCGGGGGCATCGCCGCGTTCATCGACGCCGAGCACGCCCTCGACCCGAGTTGGGCCAAGAAGTTGGGCGTCGAGTTGGAGACCCTGCTGGTCAGCCAGCCCACCAGTGGGGAAGAGGCCATGCACATTACCGAAATGCTCATCCGCTCGAACGCCGTCGACGTAATCGTGCTCGACTCGGTGGCCGCCTTGGTCCCCCAGAAAGAGCTGGACGGCGAGATCGGCGAGGCCCAGGTCGGGGGCCAGGCTCGTTTGATGAGCACCTCGCTGAGGAAGCTCACCGGTGCCATCTCGAAGAGCAAGACCGCGGTCATCTTCATCAATCAGATTCGCGAGAAGATCGGCGTCATGTTCGGCAGTCCCGAGACCACGCCGGGGGGCCGGGCCCTGAAGTTCTACAGTTCGTGCCGCATCGATGTCCGCCGAATCGGGGCGCTCAAGGAGGGCGACGTCGTGGTGGGCCAGCGGGTCAAGGCGAAGGTGGTCAAAAACAAGGTGGCCCCACCCTTCCGCACGGCCGAGTTCGACATGATGCACGCCGACGGGATCAGCCTCGCGGGCGACGTGCTCGACCTTGCGATCGCCCACAAGTTCGTCACGCGGAGCGGGGCCTGGTTCCGTTACGGCGACGACCAGCTTGGGCAAGGCCGGGAAAAAGTCCGCGATTACCTGAGAGATAATCCCCGGCTTCTCGAAGAATTGAAGGGCAAAGTGTTGGCTGCGGTCGGTGTTGCCGAAGAGCAGAAGTAGGGACCCGGACGGAATCGAAGGTCGGCCACCCCCCGGGGTGGGTCTTGGTCTGCGTCCCCGGTTGACGTACGTTATCAAGTGTGGGGTTTCGTTTCGGCCCCGAACCGAGGATGCGTCGATGAATCGAGGGGACATGCCGCTTACGTCGAGCCCGCGCCCGGGGGCGCGCCGCGCGTTCGGCGCGGCGATTCTGGTGCTGGGATGGCTGTCGGCTGCCGGCATCGTGGTGGCCGAAGGTCCGGCCGATCTCGGGGCGGCCGCGTCCGTCGAGCAGGCCGTCATCAAGGCGATTGCCCGGGCCGAATCGTCCGTGGTTGCCATTGCCCGGGTGCAGAAGCCGGAACCCGGACGGGATTTCCCTCTCGAGTTCCGCCCCGACCCGTTCGGGCGACGGGCGGTGCCTTACAGTTCGCCGTCTCCCACCGACCCCGACTTCGTGCCGAGCCAGTACGGCACGGGCGTGGTCGTCGATCCGGGCGGGTTGATTCTCACGGCCAATCACATTCTGGGGGACCGCTGCGACTACTACGTCACGACGAAGGACCGGAGGATCTTTGCCGCCACGGTCAAGGGGGCCGATCCCCGAAGCGATTTGGCGGTGCTGGCCATCCAGGCTCATGACCTCGAACCGATCGTCCTGGGCGACGTGGGCGGCGTTCGCAAGGGACAGATCGTGATCGCCTTGGGCAATCCCTACGCGATTGCCCGCGACGGGCAGGTCAGCGCGAGCTGGGGGATCGTGTCGAACCTGGCCCGAAAGGCCCCCCCGCTCGTCGACGAGGACCATCCCACGGGCAAGAGCACGCTCCATCATTTCGGCACCCTGATTCAGACCGACGCCAAGTTGAACCTGGGCACGAGCGGCGGTCCGCTGCTGAACCTTCAGGGGGAGATGATCGGGCTGACCACGGCGCTGGCGGCCACGGCGGGATACGAGCAGTCGGCGGGGTATGCCTATCCGGTCGACGAGACCTTTTGCCGCGTGGTCGACACCCTGAAGAGGGGCCGCGAGGTCGAGTACGGATTTCTGGGGGTCTCGCCTGCCCCCTTGTCGCTTGACGCACGGCTTGCGGGGATCCACGGCACGCGTCTCGATTGGGTGGTGCCGGGCATGCCCGCCGAGCGGGCCGGCCTGCGCCCGGGCGACTTCGTCACGGCGGTCAACGGCCGCCCGATTTACGACGCCGACGGGCTGGTGCTCGAAGTGGGCCGGTTGCCCGTCGAAGCGACCGTGCGCTTGACCGTCGTCCGCGACAGCCGCACCCTCGATATCGAGGCCGCCCTGACCAAGTACCGCGTGTTGGGCCGGCAGATCGTGACCGAGCCGGCGCCGCGTTGGCGCGGGATGCGGGTCGAGTACCTTTCGGCCGTGCTCGACGCGATTGGGCGCGGCGGGGGCGGAGCGCTCGCCTTCGACGACGGTGTGGTCGTCACCCACGTCGACGAGGCCTCGCCGGCCTGGGAAGCCGGCGTGCGCCCGGGAATGCTCGTCCGCCGGGTCAACGGCGAGCCCGTCGGCACGCCGGGCCAGTTCCGCCGCCTCGTTCGCGGCAAGTCGGGCGCCGTGCGCCTGCAATTGGCCGATTCGCGCGGCGAGAATCCCTCGCAGGCCACGGTCCAGGGATCGTAGGCGGACGGCGTCGCGCTGGTCGTGCCTCGGATTCGCCCGGTCGCCGTCGACTTTGCACCGCCCGAGCGAGGCGGTATCATGACCGATTCGGTTTTTCCAGCATGATCCGCCCTGAGCGGCAGAAGAACATGAAGACTGACGAACTCCGCGAGAAGTATCTCACCTTTTTCGAGTCGAAAGGCTGCGTTCGCCGCCCCAGCGACGTGCTGGTGCCTCGGGGCGACCCGTCGGTGCTGTTCACTCCCGCGGGCATGAACCAGTTCAAAGACCATTTTCTGGGCCGCTGCAAGCTCGAGTTCACCCGGGCCACCACGTGCCAGAAGTGCCTGCGGACCGGCGACATCGACAACGTGGGCCGCACCGCCTATCACCACACGTTCTTCGAAATGCTGGGAAACTTCAGTTTTGGCGACTACTTCAAGCGCGAGGCGATCGTCTGGGCCTGGGAGTTCCTCACCGACGCGAAGTGGCTCGGCCTCGACCCCGATCGCCTGTCGGCCACGGTCTACACCGACGACGACGAGGCGTATGCCATCTGGCACGACGAGGTGGGCCTGCCCGCCGACCGGATCGCGCGGATCGGCGAAGACGAGAACTTCTGGCCCGCCAGCGCCCCCAGCCAAGGGCCCGACGGCGTGTGCGGGCCTTGCAGCGAGATCTACTACCACTCGCCGTTCGGTGCGGTCGAGATCTGGAACCTGGTGTTCACGCAGTTCAACCGGGTGGGCGATCCGCCGAACAATCTGCGCCCGCTTCCCAGCAAGAACATCGACACGGGCATGGGCCTCGAGCGGACCGCCTCGGTGCTTCAGGGCGTCGAGTCGAACTTCCATATCGACATTCTGCGGCCCCTGGTCGAGGCGGCCGGCGACGTGTGCGAAGTCGCCTACCGGCCCGAGAGCGACGACGGACGCCGGCTGCGCCGCATCGCCGACCACGTGCGGGCCTGCACGTTCGCCATTCACGAGAACGTCTACCCCGGCCCCAAGGAAGAGCGGTACGTGATCCGCCGCCTGCTCCGCCGCGCCGTGCTCGACGGACACCAACTCGGCGTGCGCGAGCCCTTCCTTCACAAGCTCGTGGGCACGGTGGCCGAGTTGATGCGCAATCCGTACCCCGAGTTGAGCGGCACGGTCGACCGGGTCGCCGCCGGCATCCGGGACGAAGAGAGCCAGTTCTTCGACACGCTCGGCGCGGGACTCCCCCGGGCCGAACGCCTGCTTGCCGAATTGGGGCAGAAGAAGTCTTCCCTGGTTCCCGGGGCCGAGGCGTTCGACCTGTTGCAAACCTATGGGTTTCCGCCCGAACTCTTGGCGGCCATGGCCGAGGAGCAGGGGCTGGAATTCGACCACGACGGGCTCCGTCGGGCTCGGGAGGAACACGAACGGAAGTCGGGGGGCGAGCAGATCGAGCTGTTCACGCGCGGACCCCTCGACGCGCTGAAGAAGTCGATGCACGGCAGCCGCTTCGTGGGATACGACCGCACCGAGATCGACAACGCCCAGGTTGCCGGCCTGGTGATCGGCGACCAGCTCTGCTACGAGCTCGACGAAGTCGACGGCGACCACCCGGTCGTCGTGATCCTCGACCAGACGCCCTTCTACGGCGAGATGGGGGGCCAGGTGGGCGACACGGGCGAGCTCGTGGGCGAAGGGTTCCGCTTCGAGGTGACCGACGCCCAGGTGCAGGACGGCTTCACGCTCCACATCGGCTACCTCCGCCGGGGCAAGATCGCGCATAAGGACAGGGTCACGGCCCGGGTCGACACGGCCCGGCGCCAGGCGATCCGCCGGGCCCACTCGGCGACCCATCTGTTGCACCACGCCCTGCGCAAGCATCTCGGCGAGCAGGCCCAGCAGCGTGGCTCGAAGGTCGAGCCCGACCTGCTCCGCTTCGACTTCAACTACGCCAGCGCGGTGGCCCCCGAGCAGCTTCGGGCGATCGAAGCCGAGGTCAACGCCAAGACCCTGGCCGCCGAGCCGATCGAGTGGAAGGAAATGTCCAAGGACGACGCCCGGCAAGTTGGGGCGATCATGCTGTTCGGCGAGAAGTATCCCGACGTGGTGCGGGTCGTGTCGGCGGGCGACTACAGCAAGGAGCTATGCGGCGGGACCCACCTGACCAACACCGGGCAGGTCGGCCTGTGCAAGATCATCGGCGAGGAGAGCGTGGCCAAGGGCATCCGCCGCATCACGGCCGTGACCGGCCCCGCCGCCCTGGAGCATGTTCAGCGCATGGAGGCGACCCTGTCGGACGCGGCCCTCCGGTTGCGTGTGCCTGCCCACGAGGTTCCCGCCCGGGTCGAAGCGCTTCTGGGCGAAGTGCAGAAACTCAAGAAGCAGTTGGCCGCCGGGCCAAAGGCCGACGCGGTGGGCGTGGCGGAGCTGCTCGCCGAAGCGGTCGAGGTGGGCGAAGCCCGCGTGGTGGTAGCCGAGGTTCCCGGGGCCGATCCCGGGGCGATGCGCAAGCTGATCGATCAGCTTCGGCGCAAGGCCGCCCCCGTGGCGGTCATGCTGGCGTCGCGCCAGGAGGAGGGCAAGGTCCTGCTCATCGCGGGGCTCAGCCGCGACCTGGTCGACCGGGGGCTTGACGCGACGGCCTGGGTGCGCGCGGCCGCGGCCAAGGTGCAAGGCGGCGGGGGAGGCCGCCCCGACATGGCCCAGGCCGGCGGGCGCGACGCCGCGAAGCTGCCCGACGCCTTCGAGGCGGCGCGCCGCTATCTTGCCCCCTTGTTGGCCGGCGAAGGCTGATCGCACCGGGCACGATGCCGTCCTGGCCCGGTGGGGAACGCCGGCGCGAACACGACCGGGATCTTCTGCCAGCCGAGGCGACGGCAAGCCCAGTATCGCAGGCCACCAGCCAGGATCTGGAAAGTCCCGAGCGTGTCTCCCTCGCGCACGACGATCGGTTGCAGCAGCCCTTCTCGGTCGATGGCCTCGGCGAGCTCGGCCACAGCCGCGTCGTCGGGGGCGGCGGGTTCCGCGTGAATCGCTTCGACGTCGATCTCCTGGATTCTCGGCGATGCGCCGACTCGGTCCGATCCGTTGTCTTTTCGATCCACTCCCGCTCGGTAGGAGTACACATAGGGAATGGCGACGTCGACCACCGGCGACGCCTGGATGGCTTCGAAGACCTGCTTGAGTATCCGATACGAGGTCGCGGCGCGTTCCTTGACTCGCGTGAGATATCGCAGTCGCATATAGACCCCGTAATCGTAGAGGTCGGCGCGGATGTACGGTGACCTGCCGGTCACAGCGATTACCTCGCGCGTCACCTCGCCCGCCGCACGCAACAGGATCTCCTCGGCGGCCTTCCAGTCGGAATCGTACGTGATTCGCACGACCACTTCGTCGAGCATGAAGGCGGCGCTCTGGTCCGCCGTGTAGTTGATCATCACCTCGCGGAAGAGCAGGGCGTTGGGGATCAAGACGTGCCGGCCGACCGGCTCATCACCGGCAACGCTGCCCCCGACCTGGTTCAAGGTGGTGTACATCCCGCTGACGTCCAGGACGTCGCCGATGAGGTTCAGGCGTGGGAACTGCACGCGGTCTCCGGGCCGGAAGGGCCGCTTCAGCGAGATGAGGAACCACGCGACGAGCCCTCCCATGGGGGCCTGCATCGACAGCCCCAGGAGCATGCCGCCGAACAGCCCGAAGAAGGAGCCCAGCGTGGCCAGCAATCCCATCGTGCCGAGGAGCACCACGACCCCGCTGAGGCCGGCGACGAACAGGCTCAGCCGCCACACCATCCAGGTCTCCGACATGGGCCGTTGACGCCATCGCAGCGACAGGTGGGTGAGCCACGTCGCGACGCCGGCCAGCACGTACCCCGCGGCAAGGGCCATGCCCGCGTGCCCGAAGCTCAGCCCTCCTCCCGGCCGCGCGGACAGGAATCCAATCGAATCGAGCCACCAGAAGCCGGTCGCGGCGGCGGCGGCGAGAATCACGACCCAGGTAATTCGTTTCACGGCTTCTCTCTGCGGTCTGCCCCGACGACTTCGATACGGTTGAGGATTTCCTCGACACCCGGCACGGTGCGCACGGCCTCCTGCGCAAGCTGCTTATGGTAATAGCTCGGCACCCGGCCGTTCAGCAACAAGACGCCGGCGCGGTAGTCACAGCCGACGGCCCTCAGCGCCTGGTACCCGGTGCGCGCCAAGCGCGATCGTGCGACGGCGGTGATCGGCGTGCGTCGCGAGGGCCGTTCCGTCCTTGGTACGTTCACGCCCACGGCCATGGGCACCACCTCCCTGCAGCTTCCAGGAGCGCGCTCGTTCGAGTTCACCGACGAGCGCGCCGACATTCACGCGAGACTCAGCCTCGAGAACCAGACAGCGCCGTTCAACGCGATGCGCATTCCACGCACTCCGCCGCATAAGGAATCGCATCGAGGCGCGCTTTCGCAATCGCACGCCCGCACTGGACGCAATTGCCGTAGGTTCCATCTTCCATGCTTTCAAGTGCCTTCTCGATGGCCGACCAGATGTCCTCCTTGGCCGCCATCAACTGAACGTCGGTCGCTTCGTCGTAACGCTGCCCAGCGACGTCCGCCGCGTGGATCGGCATGCGAGTCTGCCCGGGTGCCTCCGAGAACATCTCCTCCCGCATCCGAACCAGGTCGCCGCGAAGACGGGCGCGCATGGCCAGCAGCCGATTCTTGAACCGTCTGAGGTCGTTGCTTTTCATCGAGCCACCTCCCCTGATTGGTTGAGTCATCCCGCGAAGGTCCACCCAGCAGGTGCGCGTGCCGAACGATCGACGTCCTCGGCAAAGAACGAGCCGATGCATGCGGACCACGACTCGGCATGACCGGCCGGGAGATTACAATCGAAAGATGCGCAGCGCGGCGCACCGTTCCACGGCCGACTTCCCAAAGCACCGGCCGTCACTGCCGATGCGAAAGACCGACCAGGCAAACCGCGCGGCCGGTGCACCAGAAGACCGAC
>Ga0334892_1001241_pt1 | contig 22922 bp, 20 predicted proteins | sample GraSluR3_MG_4_FD_207213 | JGI IMG/M metagenome (GOLD analysis project Ga0334892, IMG submission 207213) | Sludge microbial communities from methane-producing bioreactor in Wageningen University, Netherlands - Granular Sludge_15_04-R3 | ecosystem: Engineered > Bioreactor > Anaerobic >...
TGTAGACTACCACAGGAGGCGAGTTATGGCTCAGACGAACAACCGACGAGACGAACTGCTGGCGCTCTATGCCGATTTGCGCGTCGCCGATGTCCGCGATGGGATGGACTGGATGATGCGTCATAATTATGGATCGATGGTGCCCGAGATCCGCCCGCTATGGCGGACCCGCGCAGTGGGGATCGCCCGAACGGCGCGCTACCTCCCCTATCGGGGCGAGGTGCCCAAGATGACGCCCGAGGAGTACACCGAGTGGTCGGGCTGGTATTACGGCAATGTGTGCACCTACCCCTGGATCGCGGCGATCGAGAAGGGCGACTTCTGCGTCATCGACCAGAGTGGCGTTAACGCGGGGTTGATGGGCTCGAATAACGCGATGGACGGTCTCATCAATGGGGCCACCGGCTACGTGACCAACGGCGGTGTGCGTGACACCGATGAGGTGATCTTGCAGAAGGTGCCCTTCTGGTCGCGCATGGTCTCGCAGGGTATGGTGCAGGGGCGGCTGCAGTTCGACGCCTTCGATATCCCGGTCGAGGTCGGCGGTGTCTTGGTGCATCCCGGCGATGTCGTCGTCGCCGATGGTGATGGCGTCATTGTGGTGCCGCAGGACATCGCGTTTGATGTAGCGAAATACGCCCGCCGCGAAATGGAGGGCGACAAGGCTTCGCGCCGTCAGAAGTATGAGCTGCTGGGACTGGAGCTGGACGACACGGTCAAGTGAGCCTGGACCGTGCGTGAGACAGGGGTCACGTGGTGAGTTGATCAGGAGTGGTGTCTATGTTTACGAAGTCGTATGATGGCGACCTGGAGGTCGTGGTGGTGGGGATCGCGCCGGACGAACTGCTGTTGGAGACGATCGAGGCGGCGATCCAAGAGCACGGCATTCGGAACGGCGCCGTGGTGTCGGGGATCGGTACCCTCAAGGTGGCGCGTATGCACCACATTGAGCACGACCGTTTTCCGCCTGAGGATCGCATCTTCACCATCGAGAAGCCGCTGGAGGTCTCGAGCATCAGTGGCATCATCGCCGACGGCAAAGCCCATCTCCACATGACGGTGGGTTATCGTGATGAGTGGTCGATTGCCGGGCACCTGGAACCGGGCTGTGTGGTGCTCTACCTGGCTGAGGCTGTGATTCTCCGGTTCGATGGTCTGGGCTTGGATCGTCATTTCGATGCCGAGCGCCGCATCAGCCTCCTTGGTGATGCTTGAGCTTGTCGGCGCACGATATCAGAGCTGTTGGGTGGATCCACTTCAACTGAAAGGGGATGCGAGATGGAGATCATACGTCTGAGTGCGGAACTCAAGGACAAGCCGATTGTCAGCCTGGTCGATGGTAAGATCATCGCCAAGGTCAAGGATCTGTTGGTCGATCCCGATACACGGACTATCAGCGCTATCCTTTTTGAGGAGGGCGGTATTCTGAGCCGCCAGGCCAAGTTGATCCCGTCGGACGCGGTCCAGGTGTGGGGCGTGGACGTGATCCTGATCACGTCTGCCGACGCCGTGGTCCCCAAGGAACAGCTGGAGTGCGGTCAGCGTTGCCTGACCGTGGGTACGCAGCTCAAGGGGCGTGCCATCATGAGCCAGGACGGCAAACAGATCGGTGAGCTCAACGATGTCGTGATCGACGATCAGGGCGTGGTGGTCGGCTATGATCTGTCGAAGGTTTCGATTGAGGGACCTGTTGCCAAGAGCAAGCGCATCGGTGTCGATGCAACGCACGCCTTGGGTCCCGATGTGTTGGTGATTGACCAAGCACGACTTCCCGAGTGAACCCTACACGATGGAGTAGGACGGCTGAACAGCGCGCTATCGATGGATGGCGCGCTTCGGCTAAGGGGTACATACCGCTGATCCTGTGGGTAGGGTCGCGTGGGTAGATCGATCACTCTGTCTAGCGTCAGATCAGAAAGGACGACCGATGTTACTGAAACACTTTTTCGTCGGCAAGATAGCTCATAGCTCATATCTCCTGGCGGGGAAAGAGACCTGTGCCATCATCGATCCTCAGCGTGACGTCGACTTCTACATTGAGGCGGCCCGCGAGCAGGGTGTGGAGATTACCCATATCATTCAGACACACCTTCACGCCGACTTCGTCTCGGGTCATATGGATCTGGCCCAGAAGACCGGGGCGACGATCTATGCGCCCAAGTCGGCCGACTGCGCTTTCGATCACGTTAGCGTGGTTGAGGGCGACACGATTGTCCTCGAGGATATGGAGCTCGCGGTGCTGGAGACGCCGGGCCACACGCCGGAACACGTCTGCTACGTGGTGACCGATCGGGCTCGAGGTGAAGCCCCCATCGGCGTCTTCGTGGGCGATGTGCTCTTTGTGGGCGATGTCGGCAGGCCTGACCTCTTCCCCAATCGGGCACAGGAGTTGGCGGGTAAGCTCTACGACAGCCTCCACGAGAAAGTACTCAAGCTGCCCGATTACTGTGAGGTCTACCCGGCCCATGGCGCCGGCTCGCTTTGCGGCCGCTCGATGGGCGCCAAGTGGCGCACGACGATCGGGTACGAAAGACGCTACAACCCGGCTCTGCAGATCGAGGACAAGGAGGACTTCATCCGCTCTCTCACGTCGGATATGCCGCCGGCCCCTGACCACTTCAGCCGCTGTAGCGACATCAACCGCCAGGGCCCCACGCTGGTCTCTGAGCTGCCGTTCCTTGAAGAGCTGCGACCGGCGGAGTTCCAAGAACGCATCGCGTTATCTGAGACGATCATCGTCGATGTGCGCAGCTACGCGGCTTTCGCGGGCCTGCACGTCCCGGGCTCCTGGCATCTGGATCTGTCCGGCAACTTCCCTACTTTCGCGGGTTGGGTGTTGCCCACCGATAAGGATATTCTTTTGGTGGTGGACAACTATGAGGATGCCCTGACGGCGAACCTCTGGGCGCGACGTGTCGGCGTCGATCGCATCGTCGGGTACCTTCTCGGCGGCATGGTTGCCTGGGTGACGGCGGGCCTGAAGATCGACGGCATTCACCTGATCTCTGCCGAGGATCTGCATGACATGGTGGTTGGGACGCAGGACTTCGTCCTGGTGGACGTGCGCGCTCCGCTGGAGTATGAGGATAGCCACATTCAGGGCGCGGTGAATATCCCGGCCCCGGACCTGCACACGCGTTATGATGAGCTGGACCCGACGCATCCTACCTACGTCATGTGCAGCTCAGGCAATCGCTCGAGTCTGGCGGCGAGCATGCTCAAGCAGCACGGCTTCGAGAACGTGCATAATGTAGCCGGCGGCATGACGGGGTACAGCACGGCCGGATACGCCAAGCACTGCGCGGTGTGCATGAACCCGCATGGATCGAGGTACTATGCGACGATGGTTGACTGACCGTCGTTAGCGACCGGACTTCAGGATCAGGAGGAGGTGTGTGATGGATTGGCTGATATCGTTGCGGTGGTCGCCGTATGTCGTGGGGGCCGGCATCGGCATCCTGAGTTGGTTTACGCTGTTGATCTCCAAGAAGCCGATAGGTTGTTCGACGTCTTTCGCCCGCACCGCGGGGATGATCGAGAAAGCGGTTCGTGGGCCGCAGGTGGAGCTCAAGCCCTATTATCAGAAGACCAAACCGGTCATTGACTGGCAGTGGATGCTGGTGCTGGGGGTCATCATCGGCTCCTTCCTCTCCTCCATACTCTCCGGCGCCTTTGATCTGCGGTGGGTGCCCTCTCTTTGGGCGACCACCTTCGGGAGTGCTGCTATCCCCCGGCTCATTGTGGCGCTTCTGGGCGGCGTCATCATCGGTTTCGGCTCGCGCTGGGCGGGCGGCTGCACGAGCGGTCACGGCATCAGCGGGGCGATGCAGCTCGCGGTGTCCAGTTGGGTCTCGGCCATCAGCTTCTTCATCGGCGGGATCATCGCGGCCTATCTGATCTTCGGTGTGATCGGATAAGGAGGAAGCTATGAAGACGGAGAAATCGCAGTTGCTCTGGGGTTTGGCTTTCGGTGTGGTCTTCGGCTTCCTACTACAAAAAGGTGGCGCGACCGAGTACGATGTCATCATCGGTCAGCTGCTGCTGGAGGATTTCACGGTCCTCAAGATCATGCTCTCCGCCGTCCTGGTCGGCACGATCGGCATCCATCTGATGAAGGGCCTGGGGTGGGTCCGGATTAGTCCCAAGACGGGCTCTTGGGGACAAAACGCAATCGGTGGGTTGATCTTCGGGGTCGGCTTCGCCGTGCTGGGCTACTGCCCGGGGACTATCGCCGGGGCGGTCGGCAACGGCTATCTGGACGCGGCGATCGGCGGCCTCGCCGGTATTATCCTTGGCTCCGGGTTGCTGGCGGCTGTCTATCCCCGACTGAGCACCGGCATCCTGAGAAAGGGATACTTCGGCGACATCACCTTCCCTCAGCTACTCAAGGTCAACGACTGGGTGATCATCGTCCCCCTCTGCACGGTGATCGTGCTGTTGTTCTACGTACTGGAGCGCGCGGGATTGTGATGGCTTGCCTCTCGCGGTTCAAGGGAAGCGATGGCCGAGTGCCGTACGGAAAGGAGGTCGCGGATGACATCCATCCTTGAGGTTGAGAGTCTGGTCAAGGAGTTCGGTGACTTTGAAGCGGTCAAGGGCGTTACCTTTTCCGTGGAGGAAGGGGAGGTCTTCGGCCTCCTGGGTCCCAATGGGGCCGGCAAGACCACCACCATCTCCATGCTCACGGGCATTCTCCCGCCCACCGCAGGCACAGCCCGCATTGGGGGATATGACGTGCGCACCCAGATGGCGCAGGCCAAGACCCTCAACGGCCTGGTGCCCCAGGATCTAGCCCTCTACCCTACCTTGAGCGCCCGCGCCAACCTCGAGTTCTTCGGACGGATCTATGGCTTGAGCGGACGGGATCTCAAGCAGCGCGTATCGGATGTGCTGCGCATTGTCTCCTTGACCGAGCGCGCTGATCAACCCATCGAGACCTTCTCCGGTGGGATGAAGCGACGGGTGAACATCGCCGCCGGGCTCGTTCATCAGCCGCGCCTCCTCTTCCTCGACGAGCCGACGGTCGGCGTCGATCCTCAGAGCCGAAACCATATCTTCGAAAGCGTGCTGCGCCTCAACCGCGAGCGCGGGATGAGCATCATCTACACCAGCCACTATATGGAGGAGGTGGAGCTGCTCTGCAGCCGCGCCGCGATCATCGATGAGGGGCGCATCGTGGCGTTGGATACGATCAAGAACCTCATCGGGTTGCTGGGGGGTGGCGTGATCCACGTGGGTGTCGAGCGGGCCGATCCTGCGATCCTTGAGGCCCTGGGTGCCCTGCCGCTGGTGAAAGAGGCTGTACGGATGGACCCGCCCGTTTCGCCGCCGTCGATTGACGATGCCGAGTCAGAGGCACGCGAGCGGACGCCGGTGCCCTCGGGCGCCGTCATCAAGATCGTCTCAGAGCGGAGTCAAGGGGCGGTTGTCGCCGTGATCGGCTATCTGAACGCTCACGACATCGCACTTACCTCGCTGGAAATCCTGGAGCCCAACCTGGAGAGCGTCTTTCTGCACCTGACCGGCAAGAAGCTGCGCGACTGAGGGGAGCCGAGATGAACGCGTTGCACATCGCTGCCAAAGACTTGGTGATTCTCTTCCGGGATAAGGGCGTCGTCATGCAGCTCTTGGGGTTGCCCCTCATCTTCATTCTGGTCTTCAGTGGCGCGATGCAGACTGCGGTGGGTGGATCGCACGATACGCGGCTTCCCCTGGCGGTCGTCGATGAGGACGGTGGGCCGCGCGCCCAAGTGTTGCGCGAGGGCGTCGAGGCGGCCGGCGGCGTACGAATAGAGCTCAAGGCCGGGGCGGTAGCGGCGGAGGCGCTCGACAAGGGTGAGCTGGCGCGCGCGCTTTTTGTCCCTGCCGGCTTCAGTTCCGACCTCGATGCCGGACGTCAGGTGATGTTGCGCCTCGTGAGCCGGCCCGACGCAGATGTGCCGAGGACCGAGGCGATGCGTATGGTGATCGAGGGGGTTGCGCGGGACATGGCCCTTGAGGGCCAGATTCTCACCAGCCTTCGACAGATGGGCGAGATGATGGCCACGGTTCCGGATGCCTTCACGATGCTGGCGGTAGAGCGCGGGCCGGCACAGGCTCGCGAGCAGTTTGAGCTATCGCGCACACGTCCTCTGGTCACGCTGGTCACGCGCGTGCCGATGCGCGCGGTGACCGTTGAGGAACAGGCCTCTGCAGCTCAACTTGCCGTGCCGAGCTTCTCAGTGCTCTTTGTCTTCCTTACCTCCCAAGCGACCGCGCGCTCGATCTATGACGAGAAAAAGGTGGGGTCGTTCCGGCGGGTTCTAGCCTCGCCGGTCTCCAAGGGCGAGCTTCTGGTCGGAAAGATGCTGCCCAACGTCGCAGCGTCGCTGATCCAGGTGATCGTCATCTTCGGGTTCGGCCTCCTGGTCCTCCCTCTGCTGGGGCAGGCGCCGCTGAGTCTCGGCAACGCGCCGTTCGCCGTCGTGTTGGTGGGCATTCTGATCGCCGTCTGTTCTTCCAGTTTGGGCATCTTAATCGCGGCGCTCGCACGCACGGAGAATCAGATCGGCGGCTTAAGCGCCGTGATCCTTTGGGCGATGGGCGTCCTGGGTGGCAGCTTCATCCCCGTCTTCTTTCTCGAGCGCTTCCTTGGGCCAAGCATGCGCGTGGTGCCGCACTACTGGGCCAACAGCGCCTTCACCGATCTACTTGTGCGTGGCGCGGGCCTGTCCGATGTGATGCCGCAGATGGTCGCGCTGCTGATCTTCACGGCGGCCTTCTTTGCCGTCGGCCTCTGGCGCTTCGACTTCGACTAGGCGTCTGCCGGCCTGTGGACGCAAGGAGCAGGACTATGAACGCCATTCGCCTTACACTGACCGTAGCCGGTAAGGAGATTCAGGTGCTGTTGCGCGAGCGCGGCGCTCTGGCGATTCTTTTCCTCCTGCCGCTCCTCATCGGCTCTCTGTACGGCACGATGCAGACGCAGATGGCTCGCGACAGCGAGGCCAATCCCATCTTCCTGACGGTGGCCCTGGCCAACCGAGATCCCGGCCTGTTTGGCGATGAGCTCAGTAAGGCGCTGCGCGGCATCTCGATCCTTGAGATCCTCGATCCGGCAACGCCGGAGGAGGCTGAAGCCATTGTGGCGGAGGGACGGGCGACGGCGGCGATTGTGATCCCTGAGGACTTCACTGCGCAGATCGATGCCCACGAGCCGACGGAGATCACGGTGATCCTCGACCCCGCCGATCCGCAGCGAGCGGAGATCGTGAACGGTATCATGAGCACGGCGGTTGCGGAGGTGACCCTCTGGGGTGAGGTGCAGTACGGTGTGCGCACGGTCCTGCGCGAGTCCGGGCTGCTCGACGATGCCGATCCCGAGGCCCAGCGTGCGGCTGCGGCGCAGAGCCTGGGTGTCGTGATGACGCGCATCAATGAGCTGCGCAGCGCTCCGACCATTCGTGTGGTTAGCGAGGATCTCAGGGGCGCCACGGTAGAGGGCGGCATCACGGTCTATTTGGCCCACCTGTTTCCGGGCATCACAGTGATGTTCGTCTTCTTCGTCGTGGGCGTCGCCGGCGAGTCGCTGGTGCGTGAGCGGGAGGTGGGTACGCTGCGGCGTCTGCTCGCGGCACCGCTCTCAAAGGCCTCCATCATTGCCGGTAAAGTGTTGGCGTACACGCTCCTGGTCTGCCTTCAGGTGCTGGTGCTCTTCGGCACGGCTCATATCGTCTTCGGGATGCCTCTGGGGCAAGCGCCGCTGGCGTTGGTGCTGCTGACGGTCCTCCTGGGGTTGGTCGCCAGCTCGATGGGGATGCTGGTTGCCAGCTTTGCGAAGAGCGCGAAACAGGCCGACAGCGTGGGCACGATCCTCGGCTTTGTGCTCGCCGGGCTGGGGGGGGCCATCGCGATAAGCCAGTTCCCGCTGGCGCGCTCCGGCGGTCCGATGGCCTTCGTCGCCCGGCTTACGCCCCACGCCCACGCCGTGGAGGCCTACTATCGGCTGATGGCCGAAAAGGGCACCCTGCTCGATGTGTTGTCGCAGGCCGGTGTCTTGCTGGCGATGGCTGTGCTCTTCAGTGCGATCGCCGCGCGCCGGTTCAGATTCGAGGTGTAGCGATCTCAGTGTAACGTATTTGACAGCTCTGGGGTTCGAGCTAGAATGGGGCTATCTCAGGTAAGGAGGCGTGCGATGTCGATGAACCAAGCATTCACTGTCGTAGTCAACGACCGATTCGTGCGCCTGTACCTGGTGGGTAGTCTGCACTAGCCGGACCTAGCCCTCTAGTACGCCACAGGCTCACGTCGGCCTGTGGCTTTTTTGTTCCCTCTGCAGTTGAGCCTCCGCATATCTGCGCCTGCTGCTGAAGCCACGGGCCCCACGGGCCACGTGGCCTTTTCTGTTACCCGAACGGAGGCGTGTTATGAACAGGACGGCAATGGACGTTGAGACGGTAGGACGCGAGGATGGACGTGGTGAGTGCCTCAGGGCGCTCAGGCAAGGTCTAACAGCAGGTCTGCTGGGCAAGGAGTCCGGGAATGTTTCATGATGTGAGGAGCATCACCTTCAGGCGGTATGGGCCTGAGGATGCACGGAAGATGGTGGACCTGCAGCGGCGCTGTCTGGAGCTCTCTCCTGACATCGACCTGCTGCCGGAGGGGTTCTACAATAGCCCGGCGTTTGCCGGCGGCGCGAATATCCTCTGCGCCGTCGATGGCGATGGCGCGCACGTGGGGCATGCGATGGTCTGCCCGAGCCATATCCATCCGCAGCTGCAGGTGTGGATGCTGTGGATGGACATTAGGGTCGATCCCGACCGTCCCGATGCGGATCGCTTGCGGGACGCCCTGCTCGACCGCATCATCGAACGGGCGGGTGAGGTGCATATGGGACTGGATCGACCGGCGATGCTCTACGCAACGTACTTCGCGCAGGGGACGGAGAGTATCAATTACCTGGCGTCCCGGGGCTTCCACATCGAGGAGCGGCTCTATCAGATGCAGCGCGATCTCGACGAGCCGCTGCCTGAGGTTGTTGCCCCCCAAGGAGTGGATGTGCGAGCATGGCGGATGGAGACGGAGGACGAGCAGCGGCGCTATCTGGATGCCTACGATGCTGCGTTCGTGAATGAGAGCAAGTCGCTGGAGCGGCTCCAGCATTTCATGGGATGGTCAGGGTGGTCACAGGGCACGACCTTCACAGCGTTCGACGGGGATCGCGTGGTGGGGAGCGTCATCGCGCTCTATGAACCGGATCCCCAGCAGAATGTCGAGCGGGTCGGTGCGAGCGAGTACGTCTTTGTGCGCCCCGAGTGGCGCCGCCGCGGCCTCGCTCGCCATCTGGTAGTTCGGTCTCTGCAGTATCTGAAGGAGCGTGGGCTGTACTATGCGCGACTGGAGGTCGCAGAGGCCAATGAGCCGGCCCGGCGGCTCTACGAGTCGCTGGGATACGGGTGTCTCCGCGAAGAGATCACCTTGGGCATTAGGCTGGTTCAGCAAGGAGATGAATGGACGTGCAAGGAGCATCAGGGATGAGCACGGGGATGGACGACGCGCTCACGCAACAGCAGACATCGCGGCAGCAGCCTGCCGTTGAAGGGGATGAGATCGTCATCGAGGGGATGGTTGTGCGGAAGGACCGCGGTCGTTACATGGTGCAAGTGGGCCATGAGACGGTGCCCTGTTCGATCTCAACCCTCCTGCGCAAGAGGCTGCTCTACCCGCTCAGGAATCCGGCGTCGTTGGAGCACTACAGCGTGCAACGCGTGGCGGACATCGAGACGGTCGATCCCGTCGCTGTCGGGGATCAAGTAGCCTTTGTGGATGCCGGCGACGGCTCGGGAATGATCAAGGAAGTACTGGAACGGCGGAGCCGGCTATCGCGGTTGGCGCCGGGCCCGATTCCTCTGGAGCAGGTTCTGGTTGCCAACGTTGACCAGATGATCGCCGTCTTCGCTGCTGCACGCCCGCAGCCGAAGTGGCACCTGCTGGACCGTTATCTGGTAACCGCGGAGGCAGCGGGCGTGCCTGCTCGCGTCTGCATCACCAAAGCGGATCTGGTTGACGTCAACGAACTCGATGGGGTCATCGAGCTCTACGAGGGGCTGGGTTATCCGGTTCATCTCACGAGCACCGTGAGCAACTTGGGCATCGAGGAGATGCGTTCAGAACTCCAGGGCCGCATCTCCGTCCTGCTGGGCAAGTCCGGAGTCGGCAAGACAAGCCTGCTCAACGCGATCGAGCCCGAGCTGGGTCTCCGCGTCAGCGCTGTGGGTCAGGGCAGGATCGGGAAGGGCCGACACACCACAACCCACCTCGAACTGGTGACGATCTCAGGTGGGGGCGGCGTCGTGGACACACCCGGTATGCGCGAGCTGGCCCTATGGCGTGCGGGCGAGCACGATCTGGGCGCTTGCTTTCCTGAGTTCAGGCCCTATCTCGGCACCTGTCGATTCGGCACGAGCTGTCGACACGACAGCGAACCGGGTTGCGCGATTCGGCGGGCTGTGGATAATGGTGCTATCTCGTTGCTGCGCTACCGGAGCTATCAAAGGATGGTGCAGGAGGCCTCGAAGTGAGAGCGGATGGGAGCGGGGCCGCAGGCCCGCTCCCATCCGTACTGAAGGGATGAAGTCTATGTCAACATCCGTTTCTGATCGCGCATCGATGTCGGAACGCCGGAACGTCATCTGGATCTTCGGCGATCAACACCGGGCACAGGCCCTGGGCTGTAACGGCGATCCCAACCTGAGCACGCCGAATCTTGACCGCCTCGCCACCGAAGGGCAGAACTACGGGCGTGCGGTCTCCGGGTTTCCGCTGTGCTGCCCGTATCGCGGTTCCCTGTTGACCGGCCGCTATCCTCACGAATGTGTGCCGGGCCATGAGTATCCGCTGCCGCCCGAGATGCCGACGATTGCCGATGTCTTCAACGACTACGGGTACGATACGGCTTACTTCGGCAAGTGGCACCTTGGCGGGTTCAAGGAGCGTGAGGGCCGAGCCGCGATGTACATCGTCCCTCCCGAGCAGCGTGGTCGCTTCGCTACCTGGGTGGGCTATGAGAACAACAACAGCCAGTGGGATTGCTGGGTCCATGGCGGCGAGGGCGAGGATGCCTTTCACCGCCGGCTGCCGGGCTACGAGACGGATGCCCTCAGCGACCTGCTGATCGACTACATTCGGCGTCAGGGTGACGCGCATCAGGCAGGGGGCGGCGATCCCTTCTTTGCGGTGTTGTCAGTCCAGCCGCCGCACAATCCCTACGTCGCGCCTGAAGCCTGGATGGCGCGCCATACGCCGGGTCGGGTGGCGCTACGTCCCAACGTGCCGCCGGTCGGCTGGGTCGAGGACCGGGCACGACGTGAGCTCGCCGGGGCCTATGCACAGATCGAGAACCTGGACTGGAACGTGGGCCGGATCCGTCAGGCCCTGGTCGACGCGGGGTTGGATCTCAACACGCACATCGTCTTCTTCTCTGATCACGGGGACCTCCATGGCTCCCACGGTCAGTTCCTCAAGACCGCGCCCTGGGAGGAGTCCATCCGCGTGCCCTTCATAATGGGCGGTCTGCAGCCGCAGTACGAGGGGCGATCGGGGCGGTCGGACGTGTTGATCAACCATGTCGACATCGCGCCCACGACGCTGGGCTTGTGTGGCATCGATCCTCCGGACTGGATGCGAGGGCACGACTACTCCGGTGCGCGGCTGCCGTGGCGTCCTCAGACGGAGGGACCTGACTCGGCCTTCATCCAGTCGGTGGTCCCGACGGGGCACGGTGACAGTGTGGATCGCCCTTGGCGCGCCGTGGTGACCCGCGACGGCTGGAAGTATGTGGTCCTGGAGGGTCAGCCGTGGCTGATGTTCAACCTCAATGAGGACCCCTATGAACTGGCGAATCTGGCGCACAATACCCGCTTTGGGGTTGAGCGCCAACGCCTCCAGAATCGGCTGGCGCAGTGGATAGCCGACACGGGTGACGAGTTCGAACTTCCTACGATCTAGCGCCTGCGCTTAGAGCGTCCGGCGATAGAAGGAGCGATGTTAATGACAAAACGTAGCAGCAGACAGAAGTGGCAACGACCGGGGGTCGTTTTCCAACCCGAGGTACATCTCAAGATGCTCGAGGGGATCGACCAAATCGTGGGGGCTGTGCGACCCACCCTGGGGCCCTTCCCCCGTGTTGTGCTCTATGACCGCACGATGGGTGATGCGGGCCGGGTCCCCGAGTTCCTCGACGATGGCGGGACGATTGCACGGCGCGTGATTCAGATCCGCGGAAGGGATGCGGATGTTGGGGCGATGCTAGCCCGCAATCTGCTCTGGTCGGTGCGTGAGGAGGTCGGCGACGGCACTGCGACAGCCGCGGTTCTCTTCCGGTCCGTCTATGCTGAGGGACTGCGCTACCTCACCGCGGGCGGCAATGCGATGCGCTTGCGACACTATCTGGAGCTTGGGATGCGGGAGATCCTGACCGAGTTGGACGGCATGGCGGGCAAGGTTGCGGGGGAACGGCAGTTGCGTGCGCTCGCGACGGCGCTCTCCAACCACGCTGAGCTGGGGCGCCTGCTGGGTGAGGTCTTTGATGTCATTGGTGAGTATGGACGGCTCGAGATCCGCAAAGGAAGGACGCGTGCCTACGAGCGCGAATACGTGGAGGGGATGTACTGGCGCGGAGGTCTCGTCTCGCGCATCTTCATCACGGATATCGAGCGCCAGCGGGCCGAGCTGCAGAACGCCGCTATTCTGATGACCGATCTGGATATTGAGGATCCTCGTGACCTGGTCCCCGCGCTCTCCGCCTGCGTTCAGGCCGGTCTGGAGAACGTCGCCGTCATCGCACGCAAGATCTCCGACGCGGTGATCGGTATGTTGATGTTGAATCGCGAGAAGGGAAAGGTCAAGCTCAACGTCGTCGCGATGAAGACACCGGGGAACACATCGACGGATCAGCGTGCAGCCCTCACGGACATGGCAGTCCTGGTGGGCGGACGGGCTCTCCTGCGCGATGCCGGTGATCGCCTCAGGGATGTGCGGGCTACCGACCTGGGTCGGGCCCGACGTGTCTGGGCCGACACGTTGAATATGGGCATCGTTGCCGGACAGGGCGATCCGCGCCAGTTGCGCCAGCATATCGCCCGGCTTCGGCATGCCTATGGTACGGTGACGGATAAGGGCGACCGCGCCCAGCTTCAGGAGCGGATCGGGAAACTGATGGGTGGATCCGCCACGCTGTACGTCGGCGGCATCACGGAGACCGAACTTGACTACGCCAAGGAACAGACTCAGCGTGTAGCCGATGCAATGCGCGGCGCTATGCGCGAGGGTGTGCTCCCGGGAGGCGGGGCGGCGCTGCTCGCATGCCGGCCCAAGTTGGCCCGTCGTATGGCTGAGGCTGAGGAGCCGGAGGAGCGTGCAGCTTGTCGCATCCTGATGGGGGCGCTCGAGGCGCCGGTGCGCGCCCTGCTCGAGAATGCCGGTTACGAGCCGGGAGAGGCCCTCAGTGAAGTCGAGGCTGCGGGTCCCGGCTATGGATTTGATGTCGTCAGGGGTGAAATCACCGAGATGGCGAGCGCCGGCCTCCAGGACGTTACCACCGTGGTAAAGACCGCCGTTCGTCACGCCATCGGCGGGGCGGCGATGGCCTTGACCACCGATGTCATCATTCATCGTGCCTCACCGCCCGATGCCGTGACCACCTAGAGAGGATGAGTATGTCTGAAACGATGTCGAATGAGCTCGTCTATGCCTTGGCCACGACCCGTGACATGACAACGTGGTTTGCTGCACGTGGATCGGGGCTCTATCGCTCTCAGGATGACGGCGAGAGCTGGGATGACCTCTATGAGTCACTCGATCTCGCCGAACCGCTTCCGACGACGTCGGTGGTGCTGTCGCCCGACTATGACGGCAAGGAACACGCTCGCCTTTTCGCCGGCGTCCCGGGCGGTGTGCTGCGCTCTGTGGATGGCGGGGAGAGCTGGTTCGCCTCAAACCTGGACTCACCGCCGCCGGCTGTATCGGCGCTGGCGATTTCGCCCAACTTCGTCGACGATGGTGTCGTGTTGGCGGCGACAACCGAGGACGGCATCTTCCGCTCGGCGAACCATGGCGGCCACTGGGCACGCTGGAACTTCGGTCTGCTCGATCTGACCGTCTTTTGTATGGCGATCTCGCCGGGTTTCAGCGAGGATGAGACGCTCTACGCAGGCGTCGAGAGCGGCATCTTCCGCAGCACCAATGGCGGACGTGCCTGGCGTGAGGTGGATCTTCCCGTCGGCTACGAGCCGGTGCTTAGCATAGGTCTCTCGCCGGGGTTCCCTCAGGACGGCATCGTCTTCGCCGGAACCGAGTCACAGGGCCTGCTCGTCTCTGCCGACTATGGCGTGGGGTGGGCGCAGCTGGGACAGGGAGCGGTTGAGGGGGCCGTCAACGCCATCCTTGTGTCGCCCGACTTTCCCGGTCGACCCGATTTGCTGGTGCTCGCCGACGATGTCCTGTGGCTCTCGCGTGATGGCGGGCTGCAGTGGACACGTGTTGAGGACGCACCGCAGGGCATCTCGACGATCCTGGCCCCCAAGGGGCTGGCCGTGCAGTCCCCATTATTGGTCGGGCTGCTGAGCGGCGACGTGGTGCTGCTGAAGTTGAACGCCTGAGGAATGGGTTGCTCAACCATAGTGTGGAGGTGACGATGCAGTGGGAGAACCTGACCTCGCTGGACTTTAAGAAGGCCGTTGTTGCGTGTGAGGGCGTGGCCATTCTGCCTATCGGGGTCATCGAACCCCATGGGCCACACCTTCCTCTTGGGACTGACATGTTCGAGTCGCACGCGACCGCCTGTCGCGCGGCGGAGCGCGAGCCGGTCATCGTCTTCCCCACCTATCCCTATGGGATCAACCACGAGTCCGCTCACTTGCCGGGCTCCGTGGTGATCCGCCGCGACCTGGCGTTGGCGTTGCTGGAGAATGTCTGCGATGAGATGGCGCGCCACGGCTTGACCAAAATCATCTTTCTTAGCGGTCATGGCGGAAACCGCTTTCTGCTGCCGTTCTTCGTACAGACGTTGGTGGAGCAGGATAAGCCCTACACGCTCTACGAGGCCAACCCGTCAGAGATGCCGGAGGTGGAGGCGTTGCTCGAGACAGAAGAGTGGGGCCACGCTTGCGAGCTGGAGACCAGCGTCGGCTTGCACCTCTTCCCGGATCTCGTCAAGCTGGATCAGGTCCCTCCGACGCCCTTCGCAAGCTTGCAGCGAAACCGAGCCTTGCAGGACGTGGGGGTCTATACGCCGATGGATTGGTATGCGATGTACCCGGCGATGTATGTAGGCGAGCCGGGAAGGGCCACGGCGGCCAAGGGCGAGGCGATGGTGAGGTACAAAGTCGATGCGCTCGTGGAGATCATCCGGCGGGTCAAGGCGGACACCGTCACACCTGCCCTGCAGCGCGAATTCCAGCGGCGCATGCGACGACCGATTGCGCCGGAGGTGTGGACGCAGGCCTAACGCGATGCGTAATCTGCGTCGCTACCGAATCCCATTTGGGCCTAGCCGGCATGCAGTGGAGCCGGGCACAGCCCGGCTCCATCGACCTGTCAACCGACGTTACGCCTCTTCGTTTCCGTCGCTGTCCCCAAAGAGGTTGTCCAGCGCTTTGCCCCACACATCGCTCAGCGGGGGTACGAAAGGCCGGGCGTCAAACTCGTCTGCCACGTCGCTCATATAGGCGCGCACGTCCAGCTCGGGCATCTGCTCGTCCAGTTCGTCGATCTTGGCATCCATCGATACCATCAATTCGTAGCTCTGTTCCTCCAATTCGGAGAGATCGATGTCGAGGCCGAACATATGATTGAGCCGCCGCATCACGTCATACCATGCTTTGAAGTCGTGCTCAATGCTGATGGCCTGGACCATCTCGGAGATGTCGGAGAAGTTGTACGCCGGGACAAAGGCGTAGAAGACGAAGAACTCGATGTTGTATTGTTCGGCGGCATCAATGAAGTAGGTGCCGATGGTGGCCCCTCCCTCATAGTTGGAGAAGCGCACCGCGTAGCGGCTCAGTTCATCGTGCATATTGGGGAGGCTGTAGGCACATGAGATCTCGCGGTCCTGGTCATACGGGGTCGCGCCGTAGACACCGCCCAGGGCTGCAATTCGTTTGACGCCCAGCGCCTTGGTCGCCTCCAGGAGCGCCTGGGCATAGCGGTCGGCCCGCATGTGCGGCTCCTCGCCCAGGAAGATCACCAATCCCTTTTCGTCATCGCCGGCGTAGTAGATCTCGTTAGCGGGCTTCGTCAGCGACTTGCGGTAGCCCTCCTCGAGATGGACCTCCGGTCTGAGGAAGTGGTGAGCGCCCGGGAGCTGAAAGAGGTAGAATCCATCATCCTTGATCTCCCCGATCTTTCGTGCCTCCAGCTTGTGGATCAGGTAGAGCGGTAGTCCGGACGAGATCGCACCGGCATCGGCCCATTGGTGCCATCCTGCGATCATCGTGATCTCTTTGGCTTGTGGCGTCTCCCACAGGGTTACTAGTTCGTCTGGCATATCTTTCCCCCTACGGGCGCGATGAGCCGATCAGCTGCTGAGATCGGCGACGTGCGTCGCCCGTGTGTCTCAATCAATGGCTGCCATTATACAGCAAACGACGGGTGTGTCCCCTTACAGGACGTGGACCGTGGCGCCGTTACGTCGACTCACGGCGACCGGGTTTCGCAAGGGACGTCCGAAGCCCTCGGCTTCGATCTCGATCTCGTCGCCCGGCGCCACGACGATGCCCTCCGTGAAGCTGAGGGTGCCGGTACCCAAGAAGTGTACGTGGACGTCACCTGGGCGGCGAAACTGGCGATACTTGAAGTGATGGGCCTCCAGGTTGGCGATGGTGTGTGACATATGCTCCTCCCCGCTCCGGAAGGGACGCTCCCAGCGTGTGACGTCATCACGTAGGATGCGCGCTGTGCCATGGACCTCGGCCGGCAGTTTGCCGATGCGCAGCTCGGGGCCAAATGAGCAGGGTCGCAGCTTGGAGTGTGCGAGGTAGAGGTAGTTCTGCTTCTCCATCACATGATCCGAGAACTCGTTGCCCAACGCAAAGCCCAGGCGGTAGGGGTCGCCGTCCGGTCCGATGATATAGATCCCGACGAGCTCAGCCTCCTCTCCGCCGTCGAGTGCAAAGGTGGGGCTGATGAGGGCTCGATAGGGCGCGACGACAATGCTCCCATCACCTTTGTAGAACCACTCGGGTTGCACGCCGATCTCGCCCGGCGCCGGTTTTCCCCCTTCCAGGCCCATGCGGAACATCCGCATGCTGTCGGTTAAGTCGGCCTCGGTGACCTGGTGCATGCGGTCACGGGCATCGGCGCTCCCCAGATGGGTCAGGCCTGTGCCCGTGATCAGCATGTGAGCCGGGTCGGGATGCTCGATAGGCGGTAGAATCCGGCGCTCGCCGATGAGTGTCGCGTACTCGACCCTGCGGTTGATCGCCTGTTTGCTCAGCAGCCGTGTGAGGGATTCTCCCTTTCGGATGGCGTCGAGGGCAAGATCATAGAGGGTCTGTTGGCCCGCTAAGACCTCGATCGTCTCAGCGTCGCGGACGATGCCCACACGGCATCCGCCCTCAGAATCTGCGAACTGGATGATCTGCATTGTGTCGTTTCCCCTCCGCTTCTAGAGCTTCCAGTGATGGTCGGCAAAGGTCAGATACTGCTCCCAATCATAGGGCGTCACGTCGTGCCCACCCGCGCGGATATGATAGCCTATGGTGCCGTGGCGCGGTTGGTGGAGGCCCGGCATCTGGGCGGCGGGGACACCTTGCAGGCCGAACAGCTCATAGACGGGCCCGGCAGCCTGTGCGGAGAGGAACTCCCCGCGGGGATCAGCCCAGAGGTCTTCCTCGGCGCTGGCGATATAGACGGGCCGCGGGGCAATCAACGCGATGAGCTCGTGCTGATCGACGGGTAGATCGGCGACACAATCGTTGTACTGCTTGAAGTTGGTGCAGAACCAGTGGGGGAAGACGGTGTTGATGCGTCTGACCGTCTCTCCGAATTCGCGTCGGGAAAGTGCGGCACCGCCACACCCGGAGTTGTTGGCGATAGCTAAGGCGAAGCGCGGGTCTGTCGCGCCGGCCCAGAGGGCCGTCTTGCCGAGTCGGGAGTGGCCCATCACGGCGACGTGGGCGGTGTCAACCTCGCCATCGGTCTGGAGGTAGTCAAGCGCTCGGCTGAGGCCCCATGCCCAGGCACTGATCGTGCCCCAGGCGTCGCCCTCGCTGTCGTCGCGCGCGAACAGGCCGTGGACGCCGTTGCGAAAGCCGTCATCATAGTCCGGATCGATGTCGCCGCGGTAGATCGTCGCCAGTCCGTAACCGCGCTTGAGGATCATCTCGACCGGCCAGCGCGAGGCGGAGGTGCCGCGCGTCTCTGCAACCTCCAGCTCCGGATGGTCGGCAGCCCAGGCCCCCGATGGCGTGATGCCGGGGTCGGGATGGATCGTGTGGTTGCCCGTGAAGTTGAGGCCGAGGAAGAGGGGCACGGGACCGCTCCTCTTGTCGGGGAGGTAGATCAGCAGATCGAGCTCCGGCCCGCTAAGATCCTCTGTGAAGCGAATCGCCACCTCTCTGCGCGTCGCGAGGCCCTCGAGGACGCCTGCCGCGGTTGAGCGCACGTCGAACGACATCGCGTCGGGCGGTGCCGGGGCGCGTCCGTAGACATAGGTCTCGAAGAGCGAAAGGATCTCCGGGCGGCGGCGGGCCATCCACATGTCGGCGTCCTTGATCGGCTCGCCATCCTCACTGATGAGCGGGTCCGGTAGCGTGTAGTCAGGTACTTGCGTCTCGTCGTAGATGCTGTCGGGCAGGGTCTCGGCCATCCTCCGTCTCCTCTTGCTGGTTCTGCAACGTACGGACTCGGTCAACGGGATCGACATCCTGTGGCCTGTGCAGATCACCGGTGTTTGTACGTTGCTGCGTTACTGCCCCCAGTATACCGATGAAGGCTGTTTCGTCGAAATGGCCCTTCGATGTTATCATCATAGGGTCCCTACCGATGCGGACACGGGGAGGGTGGTTTGTGCGCGATCGAATGGAGAGACTTGCAGGCATGTTGTGTGAAGTGGATGGGCGGGAGCACTGCTCGGATGCGTGATCTCATCCTGGGTCTACGCAATCGGCTCCTGGCGACGGAGGACACGGTTTGTCTCGAGCGCGCGCGGTTAGTGACCGAGGCCTTCCGGTGCTTCGAGGGCGATCCTCCGCCGCTGAAGCGAGCGAAGGCCTTGGACCACGTGCTCCGGCATATGACGCTTGATCTCAAGACGAATCCCTTCTTCGCGGGTAACATGTCCACACGCCCGCGTGCCTGGATGCTGCTTCCCGAGTATGGGTTCGGCTATGATGCACAGATCCTGTTGGAGCATCCTGAATTGATCGGCCTTCTTGATGGAGAGATCCCTCAGGAGTTGTCGACCTTCTGGGCCGATCGCAGCTTCGGAGGGTATGCTGCCATCGGACATCTGGCGGTGGACCTTGACCGCGTGGTTCACGTGGGTCTGGCGGCCCTGGCCGAGCGGGCCGAGCAGTTGGACGACGCCGGTACACAACACCGATCTCTCAATCCGGATCACCGGCACCGTGGTGACGAGCGTATCTATCGTCAGGCGATGGGTATCGCGCTGCGGGCGGTGATGGCCTGGGCCGAGCGCTATGCGGAAGCTGCGGAGGCAGCTGCCGATCGGGAGCCCGATCCGGTGATTCGCGCAGCCCATCTGCGCGTCGCGCGGGCCTGCCGTCATGTGCCTGCTCAGCCGGCGAGGGATCTCTTTGAGGCCCTACAGGCGATCCTCCTGGTGCATCTGGCGCTTCACATCGAGGGCCACGGGCTGTCCGTGTCCATCGGGCTCCCCGATCGCGTCCTGGCGCCCTTTGTCACACCGGATCTGGATCCCGAGCTTGTCACCAACCTGGTCGCCGCTTTTCTGTTGAAAGTGAACGCCAACGCCATCTTCGGACGGGGATCCAAGACGCAGGCGATCACGGTGGGGGGCGTCGATCGGCATGGCGTGGATCAGTGCAATCCGCTCACGCGTGCCTTTCTCGATGCGGCAGATCTTGTGCGCGTCGGGGACCCTCATCTCTTCCTGAGATGGCACCCCAACGTCGATCCCGAGGTCAAGCGGCGCGCGATAGAGATGCTTACGGCCGGGGTCAGTGTGCCGCTCTTGATCGATGATGTGGTTACAGCAGGGGGCTTCATCCGCGCCGGTGTAGCCCCGGACGATGCCTGGGACTATTGCGTGATCGGCTGCAATGAGCTTGGGATACCCGGCCGTTCTGCGGAGTCGGCGACGGCGACCAACGGCACGGTGCAGGTGCTGGCGCTGCTGAACGACGTCCTGCTGACCCACACCGATCCGAACGCGATCACGTCCGTTGATGAGCTTCTGGACCTGCTAGAAGGCCGTATGGCGGAGACCTTGCCGGCCATGCGGAGACAAGGCTTGGCTTACCGGCGGCGCGTTGCCGCAGAGATGCCGATGCCCCTCACCTCAGCGTTGATGCGCCACGGGATCTGTCGAGGGCAGGATTTTATGGTCGGGATGGACTACCATCTAGCGAACCTCTACGAGCGCGGATTGACAAACGCGGTCAATGCTCTAGCAGCTATTCAACAGGTGGTCTTTGTGGAGCGTGCCGCTTCGATGACGGATCTGGTCGCGGCTATGCGGGCCAATTTCGTGGGAGCTGAGGAGCTGAGGGCGCGACTGCGGGCGGCTCCTAAATGGGGAAACGATGATGTGCGCGCTGATCGCTATGCGCCGCTGCTGGTGGCGATGCGTGAGCGCGTGCTGAAGGGCGCTTCGATCGACGGCGCACCCAACGCCCAACGAAACGCCCGCCACATCGTCTGCCACGTGGTGCGGAGCTTGCACCACCTAGACGGCAAGCAGATCGCAGCCTCGCCCGATGGTCGCCTGGCCTGGACGCCGGTGGCGGATAGCATCGGGGCCGAGGTCGGCACCTCGTCGACCGGCCCGACGGGGGTCCTGAACAGCGTCGCGAAGCTGCGGATCTCGGAGAGCTACGCGGGCGGCACCAACCTCAACCTGACGCTGCCGGCACAGATCACGGGAAGCACCGCGGCGTGGTGCGACCCGGAGATGCAGGTCAACCTCCTCGCGTTGGTCGAGACCGCCTTCGCGCAAGGTGTGCAGGAACTCCAGGTCGCGGTCCTGAATGCTGATCTGCTGCGAGAGGCCCGCGTCCATCCCGAGCGACACGGTGACCTGCTGGTGCGGATCGCCGGCTTCAATGCACGCTTCGTCGACTTGGGGCCTCTCGAGCAGGAGGAGCTGATTCGACGGGCGGAGCTCGTCAGCGCCTGAAGGTAGAGCCAACAAGGGGATAGGATCTGACTGGGGCCTCCTTTGGCCCTCACTGCTTTATCAAGGAGGTGGTTATGCGTGCGATTATGGTGATGTTCGATTCGCTGAACCGGCATATGTTGCCGCCCTACGGCTGTGACTGGGTCCACGCACCCAACTTCGAGCGTCTGGCTGAGCGCACGGTCGCTTTCGACAACAGCTACGTCGGCAGTATGCCGTGTATGCCCTGCCGCCGCGAATTCCACACGGGGCGCTACAACTTCCTGCATCGGAGCTGGGGGCCGCTGGAACCCTTCGATGACTCGGTGCCCGAGATCCTGCAGGCCCAAGGGATCTACACGCATCTGGTGAGCGATCACTATCACTACTGGGAGGAGGGTGGGGCGACCTATCATACCCGCTACACGACGTGGGAGCTCGCCCGTGGGCACGAGGGCGACCCCTGGAAGGGCGTCGTCGCCGACCCGGAGATCCCCGATCACGTGGTCGCGCGGGAGGGCAAGCCGTGGCGTCAGGACTGGGTGAACCGCACCTATATGCAGGAGGAGGCCCTGCAGCCCCAGGCTCAGACCTTTGAGATGGGGATGGAGTTTATCCGCACCAACGCCTCGGACGACAACTGGTTCCTGCAGATCGAGACCTTTGATCCGCATGAGCCCTACTTCACGCAGCAGCACTACAAGGATCTCTATCCCCACGATTACGACGGTCCGCACTTCGATTGGCCTCCCTATCGGGAGGTTCACGAGACCCCTGATCAGGTCGCCCATGTTCGCTATGAGAATGCTGCGTCGGTCAGTATGTGCGATCACTACCTCGGCAAGGTCCTGGACTTGATGGACGAGCTGGACATGTGGGAGGACACGCTGCTGTTGGTCTGCACCGACCACGGCTTCCTGCTGGGCGAGCACGATTGGTGGGCCAAGTGCGTGCAGCCCTTCTGGAACGAGATCGCTCGCACGCCGCTTTTCCTCTGGGATCCGCGTACCGGGCGCCGCGGAGAACGCAGCGAGGCGCTCGTGCAGGCCATCGACTGGGGCCCGACGCTGCTGGAGTTCTTCGGGGTTCCGCTGACGAAGGACATGCAGGGCATTCCGCTGACGCTGGCGCTTGCCTCCGACGCGCCCCTGCGTGACGCTATCCTCTTCGGCATACACGGCGGGCACGTCAACGTCACTGACGGGCGCACTGTCTATATGCGGGCACCGGCGATGCCGGAGAACGGGCCACTCTACGAGTATACGCTGATGCCGACCCATATGCGCCATACCTTTGCCGTCGAGGAGCTGCAGGAGACCGAGATGGCGCCGCCCTTTGCGTTCACCAAGGGTTGCCCGGTGATGAAGATCCCGGCGCGTGGTGGGGCGCTGCACCGCTTCGGGCACCTGCTCTACGACCAGGTTGTCGATCCGCAGCAGGCCCATCCCCTTGAGGATCCGGCCCTCGAGGCGCAGATGATCGACTTGCTGGTCGCTCTGATGAAGGCAAGTGAGGCTCCCCCAGAGCAGTTCGAGCGGTTGGGGTTGAGCGCCTAGAAAGCCCTGGCATCTACTGCTGTGCCGGGTCG
>Ga0334892_1001246_pt1 | contig 22863 bp, 17 predicted proteins | sample GraSluR3_MG_4_FD_207213 | JGI IMG/M metagenome (GOLD analysis project Ga0334892, IMG submission 207213) | Sludge microbial communities from methane-producing bioreactor in Wageningen University, Netherlands - Granular Sludge_15_04-R3 | ecosystem: Engineered > Bioreactor > Anaerobic >...
CCACCCCCCACCCTTGACCAGCAGGGCTGCCTGAGCAATTACAATGAATCAAACAGCGCTTATCGATGCCAATGGTTGTGACCTAACTGATCGCTATTCATCATTCGTTTTTCCCTAAACTGAGTAAGCGCCATAAATGGGCTATAATTGGGAAAATTCGATCTTATCCACGCATCTTATTACTGACAGATACAATGACACCAAAACAAGGACTCCATAAACTCAAATTGGCTTGGCAAAAATACAACGCCACACTGGTACTGGTTGTCCTCATCATCATTTTCTGGGGATACACCCTCTTTGTTGCTTTCAATCTGCAGCGGGATATTGTTCCTGATGAACCTTACCATTTTCAGGTGTCTAAGGATTTTTCTACAACATGGGGCATCCCTGAAGAGGTACCCTTTGCCATCAGCAGCGGAGTATATATCCGGCAAAATCCATATTTAGCGTTTTGGTTATACGGCCGTGCATTAACTATCCTGGATTTATTCTTTCCCACTGCCAGCCCCTGGCAGCAGCTGGTGTACTTAAGGATCGTCAACTCCTTTTTCTCGATTGGCACCATCTTATTTGTTTACCTCATAGCCAAAGAATTGATCAAGGATAAATGGTGGCAGCTGCTGCCTGTATTTGCTCTCACCCATACATTGATGTTTGTTTTGCTATCTGCTGGGGTCAATTATGACAATCTCGCCAACATGCTGTGTGCAGGCGGCGCTTATTTTTTACTGCGACTCCTGAAAGGTAAAGCATTTCTTGAGAACAGCCTGGCGTGGATGATCTGCATTGCTGCAGCTGCCTGGATCAAAGATGCCATTCTTCCTTTGGCAGCGGCAATGGCTGTTGTGACTGTGATTTATTTCCTTAAAAACCGACCTCAAATCAACCTGGCTATGTTCAGTAATGCCAAAGTGATTCTCCTCAGCTTTTTCCTGCTGATCCTGATTGTTGGTAATTTCAGTATCTATGGGGTCAATCTAATCAAGCACCAATCGCTGACGCCTGCCTGCCGGGATTATTTTTCAGATGAGGCCTGTAAGAATACCACCTTCGCCATTAGGAGGGCACAGCTTGCGTTGCCTGAAAAGCCAAATATGTTTCAAGCGTTCAGACAGGGTTACCCTGAGCCCATTCGTTACGCCTTTGACACCTGGATCAGGGCCATGCTGATGAAGATCTTCGGCATCATGGGCGGCCAGCAGTCCTACTACCCCATCAGTATCACCTATTACCACATCCTCCTGTACTGTATAATTGCTCTTGGGATTCGATACTTCAAAGGGGCCTCATTTTCCACTTACAGCCTATCAGGGATTGTGGGTTTTTATACCTTGGCATTATTTATCAAAAACTATGATACCGATCTAGCTTATGGGTTTATCCAAGTTGCCCACCAGGGAAGGTATATCTTCCCGGTTATCGGAATTATTTATGGCCTATTCAGTTACGGACTTTATCAAGTACCCAATCCATGGATCCGCAAAATTACGATCCTGATCACAATTCTGTTGTTTATCTATGGCGGACCGATCCGCTTCCTCATTTATTACCATTCGGTGTTTGCTGACTGGTTCATCTAATCCATTCACCTACCATGCACAAAACCAATTAATCTAAAGAAGATACACATGAAACTCACTGTCATCATCCCCTCATTTAACGAAGCTGATACGATCGGCGGTGTTGTTGATCGTATTCCCAAGATTATCCATGGTATTGATGAAGTCCAGGTCATCGTCATTGATGACGGCTCGACTGACCAAACTGCCCAATTGGCACAGCAGGCGGGTGCCATCGTTATCTCCCATTCAAGAAATCGCGGCGTGGGAAGCGCCTTCAATACTGGGTTGACCAAAGCCTTGGAGATGGGGGCGGATATCATGGTTAACATTGACGCTGACGGGCAATTCTCCCCAGATGAAATCCCAAAGCTAATCGAGCCGATTTTGGCGGGTGAAGCTGATTTTGTGCCCGGAGACCGGTTCATCCAAGAAAATCAACATATTAGACGACCGGCTTTGATGTCAAAACTTAAGTACTGGGGCAACTGGTGCATGGCCAGGTTGATCAGCCGCTTATCAAACCAGGATTTTAAGGATGTGAGCTGCGGCTTTCGAGCTTATTCCAGAGAAGCGATGTTGTGGCTCAACCTGACGGGAAAGTTCACTTACACCCAGGAATCGTTCCTTGATTTTACGTACAAGGGTCTCGAAATAAAATCTGTACCGGTGAGTGTCAGGTATTTTCCTGATCGGCAATCCAAAGTTGCGGGAAACCTTTTTGAATACATGCTGCGCACGCTGAAGATCATCACGCGTGCCTACCGTGATTACAGCCCCCTGCGCTTTTTTGGTTGGCTGGGCTTGCTCCCCTTTGTTTTTGGGTTAGGCTGCGGCATTTTCATGCTGATCCACTATATCCGTACAAGCGGTTTTTCACCCTATAAATTTGTGGGCTTTGCCGGGATATACCTTGGGTCATTAGCCATCCTCCTGTGGATTGTTGGCTTGCTGGCGGATATGTTCAGGCGCATCCGGTCAAACCAGGAAAAATTACTCTACTTTGAGAAAAAACGGCGCTTCAACAAAGAGTAACCATAATATCTTTATTAAAAAGGAGGATATCATCATGCCTGATTGATGGCTTTGCTCGTCAACTCAAAAGCAGAATTTTTGAGTCAGTAAAGCATTGAGCGAATGTGTTACATTACCGCATTCAAACGCTTTTTGGCATACTCCTCATAATGCCCCCCAAAAAGCCCGTACAATGCTCCCAGGCCTCGAGCAGACCTTTGCAGACCCTTGATAATCCCGGCATAACCAAAGTAAATGAATAACGGAATGATCAGAAGGACACCGAGCAAAAGGTGATAAATCGCCTTGATGAATCGCAGCATGACCACAAAAAAAGAATATAGCTCCTTTTCGTGTAAAGCTGTGTTATACGCGATTCTAAATGAGCGTTGCAGCAGCCAAGTGGCCGTCATGCGTTTGGGTGGATTATATTCCCTGACAATAGCCTCATCTGCCCAGATGACCTGACCGCCTTTTTGAATGACCCGGCGTGAAAAATGTGAATCAGATCCTCCAGTTAGGTTAAAACGTAGGTCAAATGGTCCATCGAGCTTTTGGGTCCACGCATATTTCACGAGGGTATTATGCGTGGCTGCAAAATGGCGCTGTGTGCCAGTTGGCAGCCTCGGCCGGTCAAACATACGCCCGCGCAGGACCCATTCCGGCGGTGCCTTCTCAAAGTCTGGGAGCACCGGGCCAGTCACGATATCAGCCTGGTAAAGCCTTTGGACATGCAGCAATTGATCCAACCAAAGAGGGTCGGCCGCTTCATCGTCATCAATAAAAGCGACAAAATCACAGGTTGGGGCCAGCTCGATGGCCTTGTTCCTGGCTGAAGCGATGCCCTGGACCGGCTCAACCCCATAAATAATCGGGACTGGGAAGGTTTCCCGGATTTCTTCAACAAGTCTTTGCGCAGGAGCTTCTCTGTCATTATCAACCACTACAACCTGCCAAGTAGGTGTTTCAACTTCAATAAAAGTTAAGTACTGCAGAGACTCCAAAAGACGCTGGAGCCCATGCAGACGACGATAGGTGATGATACAGACCACAACACTCAACGGAGAATTATGTGTGTCCCTATCATTTTCTGGTTGATTTCGCATGATGTTATTCTGAAAAAAACAGCGTAGCGAGGTTCTGATGGAAGCGCTCCGGAGAAAATACCCGCCGATGGGTGTCCATTGCCAGTGCCTGGTAAGCATCGATATCAAAATCACGCTTGATCAAATCAATGACCGCCTCACAAATTTTGACCGGGTCAGGTTCACACAAAAATAAGAGACCATCATCAAGTCCAAACTCTTCAATAGCGTCCGTGTTCATGGTGACCATCGGGATGCCCATCGATAGGGCATCCACGATCTTGTTGCTGATCCCAACTTTAGCCAGCTCGTTAAGCCCAAAACTACCCAATGCAATATCACAATGCTCTACCAAGAAAGATTCTAAATCCGTCGCAAATGATAGGTCAAAACGTACCCTTACGACATCGCTTAGGCCCTGGCTTTGAATTTTTTCTTCCAACAATTGGGCTCGCTGCTGGTCAATATCCATCAAATATAAATGGAATCTGTAAGGACTTGCCTGTAACAATCGGGTCGCTTCCAGAATGATATCAATGCCGTGCACCTTGGCAGCTTTGCCCCACCAACAAAGGTTGATAGGTCTGGATTGGGTCTTTAAACCCGTTAAGTGGGCTTTCGGACGTGATGGGGTTGCCAGGGGCATGATTCGGTAAGGGATTTCACCTGGGGAAAAGCCAAGGTGCGATAAGTAAAATACTGCATCACCTCGATTGAGAAAGATCAATTGATCCGTGTGTTGAATAACTCTCCGTTCATGCTTTTTGAGCTTCTCAACCTTCTTTTTTTCCATCGGTTCCTGGTCTATTTGCAGATTTTCTTGATCGACCCATTTGACATAGCGCGAACTGTAAAAATCAAAAATGGTCTTTTTGCCAATAAAATGGGCTAGGTTATAAACCCATTCAAATTTCTCATTCATTGGCAGCAGGAATACATGCGTTGCGCTGGGTAATATCAATAAATACAGCACAGGTATGATTTTGTTGATAAATGCAGAATAAAGTTTGGATAATAACGAGTGATTCTCAACCGCCATCCATTTTCCCATATAGAAAAATGAAAACTCGTAATTTCTTTGTGAAAGGAAGTCAATAATGTATTGGGCACGGTAACTGCCTAAGATTGTTCCAACCAAGAGCACTTTATACTTTTGCATTAAATCTTAACCTGAGCACTTCAATAATCGACTTGAGCCGGTTTCTGTACAAACCATAGGATACACCCATCCATATTATAAGGGAGATTACCGCCGCGCCAGCCAGGATAGCGATATCAACCCAGGCAAGGTTCAATGATTTGAAACCAAAAATCACGGGGGTCAAGATGATCGCAATGATGGTAGGTTTAACAAAGATTGCCAACATCGCTCTTAGTTTAATCTCAAGGGTCTTGGCAAGGAAATACAATGTCAGCGGGGTTGCCAAAACCAAATAGGCGATTGCATAACCCGTGGCGACTCCCACAATACCGAAAAAGGACCCGGCAACAATACCTGTAATGATGACGATTGAGGTGACAGCGCCTAATCTGAACAGCAGACGGGCTTTGTTCCTGGCGATGAACACACTGCCGGATGTTGCCAGAATTGGTTGAACCATGGTCAGAAAAGCCAACACCTCAAATACCGGTATAGATGCGTCCCATTGATTTCCCCACAAAACACGGATCACCGGCCCAGCAAACAAATGTAAAAATACGCTCAACGGGAAAGTGATCAAAGCGATTAATTCCAGTAATAAAAGGTATGTCGGCGCAATTCTCTCAGGTTCATCTTGTGCAGTGGCAAACACAGGTTGAATGGATGGGTTGAGCACACTGGATAACAACCGGATGGGATACATCATGAGGGTATACGCCTGGTTGTAAAAACCAAGCTGCTCGGAACCTAAAGTCCGGCCAATTAAGAGGTTGTCAACGTTGCGTGCCCAATAATTGATCATCCTAAAACCCAGTAAATTGCCTGAGAAGCCGAGAATATCCTTGACAATATCCAATTGCAATTTGAAAAGGGGCAACCACTTGGTCATTAAGAAAAACCCAATGACCCTAAACAACCTCAAGCTGACACCCTGGGCGACCAACGCCCAGTATCCCCAACCCAGAAACGCCAGCACGATGCCTGTGATGCCAGAGAAGATGGTCGTCAGGATCTCCAACAAAGCCAATTTCTTAAACGCTAATTCTTTTTGCAGCAACCCTTGGGGAACTGAGCTCAAGCTGACGAATAAGAGCTTGATGCTCATCACCTGGATCACCAGGCGCAGGCCGTCAAAATCAAAAAATCCTTCAATAACGGGTGCCAATATAATAGAAATGCCTGTCAATAGCACCCCTATCAAGGCAGAAATCCAGAAAACTGTTGACAATCCCAAGCGGTCTAAGTAGCGCTTTTGAACGACCGTTGCACTGATGCCAAACTCAGCCAGCATATCCACAAAGCCTGTGTAAACCAGGACCATGCTGACCACACCAAAATCATCAGGCGTTAATAAGCGCGCAAGGATCGCTGAAATAACAAAAGCGAAAACGTAATGGCTGTAACTGCCGACGGCTGTCCAGAATGTACCTTTAGCGAGTTCTTTGCGAATATGCATGTTTTCTTAAATTGCGGCTGAAGAACAACATCATGAATGAATTACAGCACACGGATTTCAGGAATGGGGATAATAAATTTCCCGCCCCGCTGGCGATATACGGCCTGCTGCGCTAATATTTCATCAGCAAAGTTCCAGGTCAGCAATAACACATAATCGGGTTGCGTTTCGAGTAATTTTCCAGGGCTGAATATGCGCAGATGGGTGCCCGGTGTGTAATGACCTTGTTTAACGGTGCTGCGATCAACAACATAATCAATCGTTTCTGAGCCAATCTCAAAATAATTCAGTAACGTCGTACTCTTGGCGGAAGCGCCATACACAGCAATCGTCTTGTGGTCCGATTTGATTGTTTCAAGCAGGGTCAATAAATCTGCGCGTAATTGTTCAACTTTTTGATGGAAAGGTTGGTAAAATCGGAAATCCCCCATCCCCCAGGCGCTTTCTTCATCCACTAAAGCTTGAACGCGCGCGGCACCGTCTCTCGCAAGTGAAAGCGGTCCATTTTCAGGCTGGAAATAAGCTCTTAGTGACCCGCCATGCACAGGCAGGCGTTCAACATCCACCAACTGAAGACCATACCTTTTGAACAAATTCCTCATAGAAGTGGCAGAATAATAACATAAGTGTTCATGGTAGATTGAATCAAATTCAACATGATCGATCAAATCTTTGACATAGTGGTTTTCGATCACCGCTACGCCATCCGGTTTGAGCAAGGTCGCGATTCCCTTAACAAAACCGTGTAAATCCGCCACGTGCGCAGCGACATTATTGGCATGCATCACATCCGCTTGAACCCCCTCGGCAAGCAAATCATCCGCCACGCGCGCATTGAAGAACTTGCACAAAGTAGGAATGCCTTTCTCAACGGCAACTTTGGCGATATTACTCGCTGGCTCCACGCCCAGCACCGGGATGCCCTTTTCCTGGTAATGCTTCAACAGATAACCATCATTACTGGCCAGTTCCAAGACCATACTTTCGCGAGTGAGATGGCAACGATCAATCAATTTCCCGGCAATATCGCGTGCATTTTCTAAAACGGTATCGGAAAACGAAGAAAAATAGAAATATTCCGTAAATAATTTTTCAGGTGAGACCGTTTCGGTGATCTGTACTAGTGAACAATGCGGACAAAAAACCAGTTTAAGCGGATACTTCTCCTCTGGCTGACTGGTTTGGGCAAATGTCAAAAGTGCGTTGGCTAATGGCATTTCCCCCAGGGACAAAATTTGTCGGAGCCTTTTTCCTCCACAAGAACGGCAGGTGAACATCAATGCTCCCTCAGAAAATCCCGATACCAGGTAATCGTGCGGGTAAGGCCTTCTTCTAACGTAAACAATGGCTGCCAGCCGAGAACCGTGTGGGCCTTCTCTGCGCTGAGATATTGATGCAAGATTTCGTTTGTGATTTCGTCCCGGATTTCAGGCTCGAGGTGACTGTTCATCAAAGCAATAATCTTATCCACGATTTCTCTGACTGTTATCTGGCGTTCGTTGGAGAAATTAAAAGCCTCGCCGCGCAGATGTGGTTTTTCCGCCAAATGCTCCACCAAGGACATGTAAGCTGCTGCCCCGTCCTCTACATAGAAGTAATCGCGGATATATTTTCCGTCCGAGCGGATCACCGGTCGTTCCCCGCGCAATATCGACCGAATGGTTCCCGGAATGATGCGGTTCCAGTTGAGATCCCCCCCGCCATAAAAGTTTCCGCAGCGGGTGATGATCACAGGTAAATCGTAAGTGATGGCATAGGTATGAGCGATCAGGTCAGCGCAGGATTTGCTAACATCATAAGGATGCTGCCCTTGTAACGGGGTCTCTTCGTTGTAGGGTAAGAATTCCTGATCACCGTAAGCTTTGTCTGACGAAGCAACCACAATTTGCTTAACCCGCGGGCTGCGACGACAGGCTTCCAGCAAAGCCCACGTACCTTGGATGTTGGTCTCAAAGGTTGAGATCGGGTTTTGATTGGCAATTCGCACTATGGTTTGAGCTGCAAGGTGAATCACCGAGTCAATTTCGTATTCTCCCAGAATCCTTTCGAGCAGCACCTGGTCACGCACATCCCCGCGCACAACCTTAACCCGTTCTAAATCGCCTGCCAGTACCAGCTCTGATTGCGGCACCCAATCCCGCATCAGGCAGACGATATCCGCCCTGGCTGCCAGTAAGCGTTTAATTAACCAACTTCCCACCAGGCCGGTTGCCCCAGTCACGAAAGTTGGGCGGTCACGCCAGAAATCGATAGTCATTTCCAAACCTTCCAGGGTGGGTTATCTTCACTCCAAAATTTTTCCAACAGCCGGACATCTCGCAAAGTATCCATACACTGCCAGAACCCTTCATGCCGATAAGCTGCCAATTGGCGATCATTGGCCAGGTATTCCATGGGATCATGTTCCCAGATGGTGCTCTCGTGATTGATATACTCGATGGCACCCGGGTCAAGCACAAAAAAACCGCCGTTGACCCACCCTTCACCAATTTGGGGTTTTTCAACAAAGGTTGAGACCAGGTCCCCATCAAAAACAATCCCGCCAAACCGTGAAGGGGGTCGTACAGCGGTGACAGTGGCGAGTTTTCCCTGCTCACGGTGGAAGTGCAATAGTCGTTCAATGTCAACCGTGGCGACGCCGTCACCGTAGGTGAACATGAAGGGCTCATCACCGATATACGCCGAGGCAAGCTTTAGCCGCCCACCGGTTTGTGTGTCTATGCCTGTATCCAGGAGGTGAATGACCCAATCTTCACAATTTCCATTTTGCACGGCAACATGGCCGTCTTTCAATGAAATCACCAGGTCATGGTTATAGTGATGGTAGTTCAGGAAGTAATTCTTGATCACCTCGCCTTTATAGCCCAGAGCGATCACAAACTCATTAAATCCATAAGCGGCATAGGTTTTCATAATATGCCACAAGATCGGGCGCCCGCCAATTTCGACCATTGGCTTGGGTATGACTGAAGTCATCTCACCCAGGCGTGTGCCTAATCCGCCCGCTAATATGACCACTTTCATAGCAAAATCGCTCCTTTGCTCAAAGATTGGATAAATGAGAATGAGCTCCCCAATTATAACGCATCCGGTGAACAAACCCCAGTCAGAGAATAGGATATGCAGAGCGGATGAAGAAGGAATGGATGATTAACAAAGAAAACCGAGGTACAAAGAATCCGGGATTTTACAAATTTTTGCCTTTTGTTATCCCCAGCGCGTATAATGTATGTAACCAAAACATTAGATATAAATCTAATTATAAACACTCATTATATGAGGGAATTAGGTGGTGAGGTGGAAGAACCACCGCATCCCCTACACTTCAGAGCAGCACCAATTCATTTATCATATACAAAGAAATCAAAGGAGAAAATATGGAATATCGACATTTAGGAAAAGCTGGCGTCAAGGTATCTGAGCTTTCATTGGGCGCATGGGTGACTTACGGCCGCCAATTTGGGGTAGAGGAAGCCAAAGCGATTATGGCAGCTGCATACGATGCAGGGGTCAACTTCTTTGATAACGCTGAAGCCTATGCCATGGGAGAAGCCGAGACCATCATGGGCCAAGCTCTCAAGGAATTGGGCTGGGTACGCAAGGATTACCTGGTTTCCACCAAGATCTTCTGGGGCGGCGATGGACCCAATGATCAAGGTCTCTCTTATAAACATATCATCGAGGGCGTAAACAATTCTTTGCAACGCCTGCAATTGGATTATGTGGACTTGCTCTTCGCCCATCGGCCCGACCCTGATACCCCGATTGAAGAGACCGTGTTTGCCTTCAACCAGGTCATTCGGGAAGGTAAAGCCTTTTACTGGGGCACATCGGAATGGTCCGCTGCTGAGATCATGCGCGCTACAGACTTTGCGCGCCGAAACAACCTGCGTCCACCCAGCATGGAACAGCCGCAATATAACCTGTTTCACCGCCACCGCTTCGAGGAAGAATATGCGCCTCTCTATAAGGAACTTGGTTACGGTTCCACTACCTGGAGCCCGTTATATGGCGGCTTGCTGACTGGGAAATATAACCAGGGTCAAATCCCAAAAGGGAGCCGTGCCGATTTAGCTGACTTTGAATGGATGAAAAAACGTGTCCAGGATGAGCAGAAATTGACCGTAGCGCGCAAATTAGCAGACGTAGCAGACGAGCTTGGTGTGACCTTAGCACAGATGTCCCTGGCATGGGTGCTCAAGAACCCCAATGTCAGTACCGTTATCACTGGCGCCAGCAAGATCTCGCAGGTTGAAGAGAATATGAAAGCCATTGAAATTAAAAACCAACTGACCGATGATGTCATGCAGCGCATTGATGAAATCATCAAGGTCATCACCGATTGAACGCCCCGCTGATTTTCAAGAAAAACATGGCTGTCCAAGCAATTTGGGCAGCCTTTTTGTTAAGAGCTCTTGGTTTATCAGAGTTTGACAATTTTGATTCTCACGTAAATCAGGTTAAAATCAAATTGTAAAATGCTGTCCAACAAGAAAAAAGGATCAGAAATGCCCCCAATTTTATACTTAATCGACGGCCACGGCCTGGCATACCGGGCATATTATGCCCTCACCGCCGGCGGAACCCGAACAAACGCTTTCCAAACCAGCGCCGGTGAACCGACCGCTGGTGTGTATGGCTTCACCAGCATTCTCTTGCGCATCTTTCAACAGGAAAATCCCGACTACCTGGCAGTCGTCTTTGATAAGGGCAAATCCTTCCGTCATGAGATCTACGAAGATTACAAGGGCACCCGAGCTAAGATGCCAGATGACTTGCGCTCACAGGTCGAACGTATGCGCGAGATCGTCGATGCCTTCAACATCCCCCGGCTTGAATTAGAAAACTATGAAGCAGATGATGTACTTGGCAGTGTGGCGCGCTGGGCAGCCGAAGAGCAAGGTCTGGGTGTCAAGATCATCACCGGGGATAAGGACCTGCTCCAGCTGGTCACCGACCGAGTGGTGGTCAACCTATCAGGAACCAAACTCTCGGATGCTAAGGATTATCTACCCGAAGATGTGGTGGGAAAACTAGGTGTACCGCCTGAGAAAGTTGTCGATTTTAAAGCCTTGTGCGGCGACCCATCCGATAATATCCCAGGTGTAAAGGGCATTGGTGAAAAAACAGCCGTGAAACTACTGGGTGAATATGGCTCCTTGGAAGGCGTTTTTGAACACATTGATGAGATTACCGGTCGTGCAAAATCAGCCTTGGAGGGTGGTAAAGAGATCGCCTTTCTCAGCCGAAAACTTGCTCAAATCATCACCGATTTAGATATGAAACTTGATTTAGAGCAGGCCCGTATCGACCGCTTCAACCCCAAAGCGGTAGAAAACCTGTTTCGCGAACTGGAATTCCGCAGTCTGACTGAGCAATTGAATACCCTGGTCGGCAAAATGCATCCCAGCATGGCGCAGGGTGAGCAAATGGACCTGTTTGTGTCATCCGAATCAAAGCGCCAAGAAGATGAACCCTCGGGGACAATCAAAACAACAATTGTGGATTCCCCTCAAGCCCTGGCTGAGTTAGCGAAAGCCCTCAAAAAAGCGAATTTGATCGCTTTTGATACCGAGACCACCGATACCGACGTGATGCGCGCTGATCTGGTGGGCATCTCCTTGGCCGTCGATCCCGACCATGGCTATTACATCCCAGTTGGTCACACATCCGGCCAGCAACTACCTAAAAAAGAGGTTTTTCAAGCGCTTTCAGATCCACTTTCAGATCCAATGATCGGTAAAGCTGGACATAATCTCAAATATGACTATTTAGTTCTCAAGCGTGCGGGCTTGACCGTTTCACCATTGGCTTTCGATACCATGATTGCAGAATGGCTGATCAACCCGGCATCACGCAATTTAGGCCTGAAAAATTTGGCTTGGGTACGCCTTGGGTACGAGATGACCCACATTGAAGAGCTGATCGGCAAAGGACGTGGGCAGAAAACCATGGACCAGGTCGCCATTGCAGAGGCCGCTAGTTATGCGGCTGCGGATGCAGCCATTTGCTTGCGTCTGATCCCCCAGTTGCAGGAGGAATTGGCGGGGCAACACGCTGAAGACCTCTTTAAAACCATGGAAATGCCCTTGATATCGGTATTGGCTGAGATGGAGGAAGCCGGGATCAAACTGGACCGTGATTTCTTTAGAGATTTTTCTCATGAACTGGAAGCAAAATTGGCCGATATTGAATCAAAAATTCACGATGCGGTGGGATATGATTTCAATTTAAACTCCACCCAGCAGCTTTCTGAAGCCTTATTTGAAAAACTGGGCCTTGAACCACCAGATCGGGCCCGCAAAACAGCCTCCGGTTATTATTCAACAGCGGCAGGGGTTTTAGAAGCGATGGCCGGACGACATCCCATCATTGAGTGGGTGCTTGATTATCGCGAGCTTGAAAAACTACGTTCGACCTATGTTGATTCTCTGCCTGAACAAATCAACCCCAAAACTGGGCGCGTGCATACCTCGTTCAACCAGACGGGCACAGTAACCGGGCGAATCGCATCGTCCGACCCAAATTTGCAAAACATCCCCATCCGTACAGAGATCGGTCGGCGTGTGCGCAAAGGGTTCATTGCGCAAGATGGCTGGCAGTTGATGGCGGTGGATTACTCCCAAATTGAGTTGAGGATCGTCGCCCATATGGCGCAGGATAAAGCCATGCTGGCGGCTTTTAAAGCTGGACAGGACATTCACGCCACTACCGCAGCTGCCGTGCATGGGATTGCGCTGGACGAGGTCACCCCCGAGATGCGCCGCCATGCCAAAGCGATCAACTTTGGCTTGATCTATGGCATGAGTGCTTATGGTCTGACCAATGCTACCGACCTCACTTTGGGAGAAGCGGAGAATTTTATCGAGGCTTATTTTAAAGAATTCCCGGGGGTTAAAGACTATTTGGATGGCATTCGTGAGCAGGCTGCTGAAGATGGCTACGTTGAAACCCTCTTGGGACGCCGCAGGTACTTCCCCAACCTCAAGCAGGGTGCGTCGCATAATATTCGCCAGCGTGAGGAGCGCGAAGCGATAAATGCACCCATCCAGGGGACAGCAGCAGACATCATCAAATTAGCCATGCTGCAGTTGCCCGGTGAAATCGAAAAAGCGGGCTTAGCTGCCAGGATGCTCTTGCAAGTGCATGATGAACTGATCTTTGAAGTGCCGGATGAACATCTTGAGGAAACTGCTGACTTGGTCCGGGGTGTGATGGAGGGAGCTTACCAATTGGATATCCCCATCAGCACAGAAGCTAAAGTCGGCAAGAGCTGGGGCGCCATGCAAAAGATTATTAATTAACAACCAAAAGCGAGAAGCTTCGTTTCCGCTGGCATCCTAACAATCCTTCGTTCTCGCTGGTGTGGACACCAGCGAGAGAAAATTCTTCTTTGCTCGTGCGACCAGTCAGGAGACCGGCACAAACGGGAAAAGCTTATTTAAATGGGTGTTGGGTGACCCAACGGGTACCAGAACGAGATAGATTCCCCTCTGTTGCCCGATAGTATACAGGCATCAAGCCATGACACCCACATGCCCGTACAGCTGCTCTCGGATCTGTAAAACCTGGCGACGCAGGCGATCGTCCGTATCCATCAAATCGTTGACTTTTTCGCAGGCATAGATCACCGTAGTATGGTCACGACCGCCCACAAATTCTCCGATTTGCGGCAATGAGACGCCGCCCTCCTCGCGCATGAGGTACATCGCCACCTGGCGCGGTAATGCTACTTCCCGCGTGCGTTCACGGCCCAGCAACCGCTCATTGGAGATGCCAAATGCCTTCGAAACTGCGGCCAAGACATCATCCGGTTTTAAATCTTCCCCATGTGGGAAGAAATCCGCCAATGCTTGCTGCGCCAGCTCAAGTGTCAAAGGGATCCCACTCAGATCTGAAAATGCCAGCACCCGGTTGAGCGCACCCTCCAGCTCGCGGATATTCGACTGCACTTTGCGGGCGATCATCTCCAAGATATCAGCTGCCACATCACGCCCCGCGCGCTCAGCTTTTGAGCGCAGGATGGCCAGACGTGTCTCGACATCCGGGGGTTGGATGTCGGCGGTCAGACCCCATTCGAAGCGGGAGCGTAAGCGCTCTTCCAATGTAGACAAGGATTTCGGTGAACGATCGGATGAGATCACCAGCTGCTTATTCTGCCCGTGCAGTGTGTTAAAGGTGTGGAAAAATTCTTCCTGAGTGGATTCCTTGCCCGCGATAAATTGGATATCATCAATCAAAAGCACATCGACCCGACGATATTTTTCTCTGAAAGCAGCCGTGGTGTGTGTACGGATGGCGTTGATCAGGTCGTTGGTGAACTCTTCAGATGAAACGTAAAGAACGTTCAACCCTGCGGGTTGACAGGCATTGCCAATCGCATGCAGCAGGTGAGTTTTGCCCAATCCCACACCGCCGTACAGGAACAAGGGGTTATAAGCTCGTGCAGGGCTCTCGGCGACCGCCAGACAGGCAGCATGTGCCAAACGGTTGTTGGCACCCACCACAAAGTTATCAAAACGGTAGCGCCCATTGATGGTTGAACTCTCAATTGTTGTTGTCGGCGCTGTGGCCGTGTGTTTTTGATCCTCAGGTGCTGGTTTGGATGAAGACCAAACTTTAAAGTTTGTGGTTACCGGGTTCCCCATCATGCCAGTTAGGAGCCGTGCTATGGTCGCACTCAAGCGATCATCAAGCCAATCGCGGGCATAAGCATTTTTGACACCGATCTCAAAGCAGTGCGTTTCTTCGTCATAGCCTAAAAATTCTGCGCTGCTGACCCATGTATCAAAGGCTGCCTTTGACATTTCAAGTTGAAGTTGACCAAGGGTGGCTTGCCAGGCATGTTCTGCATTCATAAATGATTCCTCTCTGAGCACTGCGATGATGTATTGATCGCCGGTTGGCTTTTGATAAAAAAACGCCACTGCTGGTGAGATTTCAGTGGCGGAAAGATGCGACTGCAAATAAGTCGTACCAACTTGTGGAGTAATCGTCTCCCGCTCGTATGGATTGTTATTAATATTGTAATTGAGATTACCACGAGTCTCAAACAAATATGGTTTGATTTTGCTAAAAATTTCAGATTCTTTAAGATGCACCCATTTTAAAAAATATCATTTGTTTAATAAGTATTAAATCGCTTTAACGGCAAATAAACGCATCCCTTTTATGGCAGTTGGTGATCATGATACCCCTATATATACGGGTGCCATGTAAAAAAGAGAGAGGCAGCGCGATATTTGGGATTTGTCCTGATGTATTGCCTGGGGGAAAATGCTCATTTGTTCGAAAAGGAGACTCGTAAAATGGAATCAGCCATTTTTGTCTTCAATCATCATCCTGGCTGCCCGGCGTCCGATCTCAACAGCAAAGTTGGTACCACGATCCCAGGGATAGACCTGGCTCATGCTGGCAAAATATAATCCCCGGATTGGCGTACGTATTGCGGGAATATTTTGTGAATGATTCACCAAGGGCACCGGCTGGGCATATTTTGTCCGGCTCAGCCAGGTTTTCTTGACCCAATCGGGCGAGAAAGCCGGGTTAAAGCGTTCCAGGTGAGGCAGGAAGTGGGCTTCTAATTCACCCTGGGTCATTTCAAAATAAGCATGGTCTTGAGGGAGGTAATCGCCAACGTAGACGATGTGGTCACCGCCAAAGAATTCCGGTGAAAGATAATTGGTGTGTTCCACCAGCGAAAGAAACGGGAAGCCCGCATTTTTGGGAATGTTGTACCAATAATAGCCCTCCTCAGAAAGTTGGTGTTTGAGAGACAGGGTCATCACAACTGCTCCCATGCTCTTCAATGAGAGCAGACCCTTAAGGTAAGCTCCCGGTAAATCCGGAGCAAAGCGAGCCAGTAGTCCCGGTGAGGTTGTATTCAGCACCTGAGCAAAGCTTTGCTCATCTCCTTCCGTTAATGAAATTGTCAAACGATCCGCTTCGGAAGGTCTGATAGCAGAAACACGTGCCGAAAGCTTAATCTCTACCCCCATCTCACGCAGGCGGTCCGCCAGTTGATCGCTAAAGGCTTGAAAACCGCCCTCAAAAGTCCCTAAGCGGGTGGTACGGGCGTGCAGACGTGCCCACAGCCAGGCCATGTTGACCACCTTGGCATAATCTTCACCAAACTTACCGATCATCAAAGGCTCCCACATCGATTCGTAAACCTTGTCACCAGCCCATTTTCGCATCCAGGCGTCCACGGTTGTTTTTTCCAGAGGCTTCCAGTTATTCGTCATCCGCAGGTAAAGACCAACCAAACCAAAACGGATCTTATTGATCCCCCAACCCAGACCCGGGTAACGCAAGGCAGCCATAACCGAATCAAAAGGATAGAATTTTCCCTGATGGTACATGACCGTGAGAGGTCGTGGGAAGCGTACTTTTGCCGACCAACCCAATTCATCAATGAAACCCAAAATGTGTTGGTCAGATTGAAACCAGTGGTGATAAAAGCGCTCGACGCTCCAGTCCCAATGCGGTTCCTTAAAACCAGCCGCCAGTCCACCAACATAGTCTGCTGCTTCATAGAGGGTGACAGCCTGGCCTGCTTGTGCCAGGTCATAGGCAGCTGACAGCCCCCCAATTCCAGCGCCAATGACTGCGACCGTATCCTGATCAGAATTCATTGTATTTGCCTTTCACTCCGTTGATTCTGAAACCTCAGCTTGGGCTTGCATTTCTTGAATGTCCAAGGTCCACTTCAATCCTTCTCGGATGAAGTAGATTGTGCCAATCAATGTGATCGGCACCCAGATTGCAATTCTTAAGATGAGGGTATATCCCAATGCAGGTTCAGATGGGATGGCAAAACCTTCCAACACAGCCCGCCCTGCAGCATCAAAAGTCCCCAATCCTCCCGGTGCAGCCGGGATCAACAGCACCATGTTGACCACGCCATTGAGTAACAATAATTGGCTGAAATTTAAGCCTAACCCCAAGGTGCGGTCTACGCTCCAATACAGCCCGGTTTCCAAGAGCCATACCAATATCGAGGTCAACAAGATCATTACAGCCTCATTGGGCGAACGCAGACTCATCAATCCATCCAGGAATTTATCCATGATTTGGATCATTGGCTCACGCCAGCGTTCAGGTAGGAGTTTGTTAATCATCCCGTGAAAAACCCGTTGAGCAGGTTTAGGGAACATGGCAATCCCCACAAAGACGACTAACCCGGCCAAAAACACCGCTGCAGCCCAGGTTGCCAGACCGCTGATTTGGGCCAATCCACCCCCGCCTGGCAAACGTGCCAGTTGACCGAGGTTTAAGAGCACGAAACCAACCACAACCACAGCATCAAAGATTTTTTCCACGACAATTGTTGCCAAACAACCCGAGATCGAAACCTCATCCCTACGTTTGAGAACCACAGCGCGCAGCACCTCGCCCATTCTCAGCGGGAAGACATTATTGCCCATATATCCAATCATCAGGGTTTGGAATAAGGTGCTGATTGAAACCCTTTTGAGCGGATTGAGCAAGTATTGCCAGCGCCAAGCGCGCACCAACATTCCCAGGAAATAAATCACTAATCCCGGTATTAGCCACACCATTTGCGCACCCTGCAGCGTCCGCCACAGCTCAGCAAAATTAATTTCTCGGAATGCCAAGTATAAAAAAAAGGCGGAAATGATCAAACCCAGCCAAATTAACCAGCGCTTGTAATTGGATTTCATACAGAAAATTTTACCATGCGCATCACCTTTGAGGATTAGCTTAAACGTCCCGTCCGAACTGCCTTAAGGGATCCAAAATGGTATACTTCCAGACATGTCACTCATCACCGGCAGCAACCTTGCCAAATCCTTTGGCCCCGTGGATATCTTTGAAGGCATCTCACTCGCTATACCCCAGCGCTCACGGATTGCCATCGTCGGGCCGAATGGTGTGGGCAAGACCACGCTCTTGCGCATCCTGATTGGCTTGGATTTTCCCAACGCGGGCTCGGTCCATCACGCCAAGGACCTAACAATTGGCTACCTACCCCAAGAAGCCACCTTGATCAAAGAGGGCACGCTCTGGTCCCACTGCCTATCCGTGTTTGATGAGATTCTTGAGATGCAAAGCGAGTTAGAAGCGATCATGGCTGCTATGTCCGATCCGCAACAGGCAGCGCAAGCCCTCGCTAGGTATGGCGCTTTAGAACAATCTTTTGAGCAGCTCGGCGGATATACCTACGAAGTGCAGATCAAACAGACCCTGTCCGGGCTGGGTTTTGACGAGCGCGACTATCACCGGCCGGTTGCACAGCTCTCTGGCGGTCAGCGCACACGCGCTTTGCTGGCGAAAATTCTGTTGGAAAATCCGGATGTGATGATGCTCGACGAACCGACCAATCATCTCGACATCCAGGCCGTTGAATGGCTTGAATCCTTCCTAAAAGATTGGGAGGGTGCCCTGGTCGTGGTCTCACACGATCGTTATTTCCTGGACCAAGTATCGCAGACCATATGGGAAATGACCCCAGCCCTTGAAGTCTATCGCGGAAATTATTCTGCCTACCTAACCCAACGTGAATCACGCTATGCCCGGCGCTTAGCAGAGTACGAAGCCCAGACTGCTTTCATTGAGAAAGAACAAGAATTTATCCGTCGAAATATCGCGGGCCAGAATACCAACCAGGCCAAAGGCCGGCAGCGGCGGTTGGAACGGTTATTAGAAGATGCCCGCCTGGCACCGCCGCCCCGAGAGCCGCGCCGCATGCACATCAACCTCACAGCCCAAGGCCGCTCTGGCGATCTGGTTCTGCGCACACACAACCTACAGGTAGGCTACCACGATGAAGGCCAGCCGTTGTTTGACTGCCCGGATTTGATTCTTCAACGCCAGGAGTGCGCTGCCATTATCGGCCCCAACGGTGCGGGCAAGACCACCTTTCTTAAAACCATCCTCGAGAAAACCCCACCCTACTCCGGAAAAGTTCAATTAGGTGACAGCCTGGTGGTGGGATATTTTGCCCAAGCGCATGAAGGTCTTGATCCGCATAAGACGTTGATGGGTGAGATCGACAGCCTGGCGCCTAATATGCTCCCGGCAGAGATCCGCCATTACCTGGCCAAGTTCCTTTTTACCGGTGATGATGTCTTCCGCAAGGTGGGAACACTCTCTGGTGGTGAACGCGGGCGGCTGGCACTGGCCAAATTATCCCTGTCCGACGCCAATCTCTTGCTCCTGGATGAGCCGACCAACCACCTCGATTTACCCACCCAGGAAGTATTGGAATCCGTGCTCTCCAACTTTTCCGGTACGATTTTGCTGGTCTCCCACGACCGTTACCTAATCGACTCATTGTCCTCTCAGATCTGGGATGTTGACCCCCTCGGTCAGACGCTGCACGTTTTCAAAGGCTCTTATACCCAGTACAAAGCCTATAAACTAAAAATGCAAGAGTTGCAATCACAGGATAGCATTCAAGAGAAAGCGCTCGTTCGACATTCAGCCCAAGGTTTATCAGAGGAAAATCGTGCAAAACCACTTTCGAAATATGAGCGGCGAAAAATTCAGAACCGGCTTACTGAAATCGAAAAGCACATCCAAGATCTCGAAATAGAGCAAACAGAAATATCTAAAGAACTGGAAAACCCGCCCACAGACCCAAACGAGGTGCTCCGCCTGGGAGAACACTATGTTGTCTTACAAAAGCAGGTCGAAGCTTTGCTGGCTGAATGGGGCGCTTTGGAAGAAAAACTGGCAGCTTGAAGGCTGAGCTTGACTAGTCAGCCCTTTTCTTCATTAAATGCACATATTTAGAGGGCAATCCCCACCAACATCGCCATGGCTGTATAATAAATCCCCAAAACAACATCATTCAAACACACACCTGATAAAACCTCACTAACATACAATGATGTGATCCAAATTCAGGAAAGGAATCTTATGGCAGAACCCATTATCCAGGTCTCTCACCTGACCAAGGTCTATCGGGTCCCTGAACGCGCCCCAGGATTGGCCGCTTCTGTCCAGAGTTTATTCAAACCACAATACCGAGGGGTTGAAGCAGTCACGGACATCAGTTTTTCCGTCCAAGCCGGTGAAATGATTGGGTTGATTGGTCCAAACGGCGCTGGAAAAACCACCACCCTTAAAATGCTATCCGGTTTGCTCTACCCCACCAGCGGTGAAGCCGTTGTGGCGGGCTTCACGCCTTGGGCACGCCAGCCGGATTATTTGCGGCGGATCAGTATGGTGATGGGCAACCGCAGCGCCATGAATTGGGATATCCCGCCATTGGACAGCTTCCGGGTCATCTCACAAATTTACCGGGTTCCCACAAACCAATATCGCCAAACCGTGGATGAACTGATTGCAACCCTGGATATGGGAGAATTGCTTAAGAAACCGGTTCGCAACCTGTCCCTGGGGGAACGTATGAAGTGTGAATTGGTGGCAGGGCTGCTGTACCAGCCGGACATCTTGTTTCTGGATGAACCAACCCTGGGTCTGGATGTTGCCATGCAGCGCCGCCTGAGGGACTTCCTCAAGGCATATAACCAGAAACAGGCTGTGACGGTCATCCTCACCAGTCATTACATGGCGGATGTGGCCGCCCTCTGCCCTCGGGTGATGTTAATCCATCACGGACAATTGATCTACGATGGCGCTTTGCAGGCTTTAGCCGTTAGGCTGGCGCCTTTTAAACTGGTCAAGCTCCAGTTCAGCGCCAGGGTGGTGAATTTTGAGGACTTCATCGCCCAGTTCCCAGGTGTTGAACAACTGCCCATGGAAAACGGACTGCGGACGTTACGCGTACCCCGAGCGGATGTCGCCCTGGTAACAGCCAGGTTGCTCGACAGCTTGCCGGTGGCTGACCTGGCCGTAGAAGACCCACCCATTGAAGCGGTCATCGACCAAATTTACGAGGAGGGGGTCTTATGAATCACCGAGGCGGATGGGAATTGATCAAAAATACCTGGCAATCCTGGATCCAGCATCGGGGATTCTTCTTTCTGCTGGCTTTTGGCTGGATGCTGCCGCTGCTGGTGTATTTGTTTATTTGGATGGCTGCCGCAGGGGATGGTTCCATCGCCGGTTTGACCCAAGAGTCCTTGGCGGGCTATTACCTGCTGCTGATCTTAACCAACCAACTCACTTATGCCACCACCAATTGGACCGTGGGCGATAACATCCGTTATGGCCAAATCAGCCGTTGGTTGCTGCAGCCGATGTCGCCCATTTACCATGCTTTATCGCAAGAAATCGCAGGCAAAATAGTCTTCATGCTCTTTTCAGTGCCGATCACCGGGTTACTTGCATTGATCATCCGCCCCCAATTAAATCTGGACGGGGTTCAAATTTTGCGCTTTATGCCTGCCCTCCTATTGGCATGGGGGCTGCGGTTTTTCTGGGGTTACTGGCTGGCGCTGCTCGCCTTCTGGTCAACTCGGGCCGATTCACTGTTGGCACTCCAGGATTCCTTGATCTTCTTGCTGGGCGGTCATCTGGCACCGATTGCTCTTTTACCCAAAACGATGCAAGTCATCGCCCGTATCCTGCCCTTCCGGTACATGTCTGCCTTCCCGGTTGAGATCCTCACCGGTCAGCTTAGCAATCAAGAAGCCCTGGTGGGGTTTGCCATCCAGGCGGGATGGACGGTCGCAGCCTTTTTATTGTATCGCTGGGTGTGGGTACATGGGGTCAGGCGTTATGAAGCTGTTGGAGGTTGACGGATGTATTATTTCAAATTGATCGGCGCTTTTTTTAAAATTACCAGCCAGGCGGAGCTCGCCCACCGGGTAAATTTCTTCATCCGCCTGTTATATTCTGGTTTGAACTTGCTGACTGGCGTCCTCAGCCTGGTGGTGATCTTCAGCCAGATCGATCAAATCAAGGGCTGGGACATGCCTGCTGCTCTGGCGTTATTGGGCGTCTACTTGTTGTTAGGCGCTTTGCGAGGGCTGTTTATTGGACCCAGCCTGGAATCCGTCTCGGGTATGGACGGGGAGATCTGGAAAGGCACCTTTGATTTCACCTTACTACGACCTGTCGATCAACAATTCTTGATCAGCTTTCGTTATTGGCGCATCTTTGCTCTGGTTGATCTCGTCACAAGTTTAGGCGTTCTCATTTATGCGCTTGTATTGCTGGGTACCAGTTTGACGATCGGTATGCTGGTCAGCTTTCTGTTGACCTTATTGGCTGGGGTGGCCCTGCTTTACGCAGCTCTTCTCGCATTTTCAGCCTTGGTGTTTTGGAACCCCAGCTTCCTGTTCACCTGGGTGATCAATGACCTGTTCCAATTGGCGCGCTACCCCGTCGGGCTTTACCCGGGGTGGTTGAGCTTGATCCTGACCTGGATTATCCCGGTCGGGCTGATGACCACCATCCCCGCCCAGGCGCTGGCTGGCACATTATCACCGTTGATGATGATCCTGACCCTGTGCTTCTCGCTGGCAGCTTTGTGGATCGCATCCTGGTTATTCCGCCAGGGGTTGAAAAAATACAGCAGTGCCTCAAGTTGACCATCAATAAGAACCTTTGACCCCCTATTGCCAGCCCACAATGATGCATGTATGATTAGTGGGTGATTAACGCAAGAAGCTTGGAGTTCTCATGATCTGCAAAATCATTCAACTCATCATCCCAACCCTGATGCTGTTA
>Ga0334892_1001248_pt1 | contig 22845 bp, 16 predicted proteins | sample GraSluR3_MG_4_FD_207213 | JGI IMG/M metagenome (GOLD analysis project Ga0334892, IMG submission 207213) | Sludge microbial communities from methane-producing bioreactor in Wageningen University, Netherlands - Granular Sludge_15_04-R3 | ecosystem: Engineered > Bioreactor > Anaerobic >...
AAGGACATTCCGCGGGCAATCGCTTCGTCGGGTTTGACGATTTACGATTCGTTGACGGAACATCCCGAGTTGCTCATCGAAAGCTCGCAACTCGAAGCCCTGCTGAACCGCGCTCTTGTCGGTCTCGATCTCAACTATCCCGTTCGCACGCGATCGAAGATTCTCAAGTCGAGAGTATGCGAAGCCCTCGGTTACCCGGCTCCAAAATCGTTTCGGAAGTGCCAACCGAGATTTCCGGGGCAGAACTTCGACACGTACGTCCAGAAATCCAACAATCTCCAGGTATGGAATGAAGAAGTCTCCGATGCGCGCCGCTACGTCTTGATTCGCGTCGATCAGAATCAGCGTGTGACGAAGGCGCGCGTTGTGTCAGGAGACGTAATCGCAAACCTCGATACGACGGGGACGCTCACCCACATGTACCAAGCTGCAAGCCGACAAAAGGTGAGCCGATCCCTGCTTGTGTCGAAGAGGGATACGGAGAACTTCCGGTCGGCTTGCCAGAGGAATGCCTCCGGTGTCGCCGTCGGCGCGACACCGATCGACGAGGTCTTCCGGCGGCTGAAGGCTTTGACGGGCACAACGGTCGCGAACCCGGGAATCGACCAGGAACGGAACCGCGGTCGGGCGCTGCACGACGCGGTTTGCCGCCGTCTCGGCAAAGTTTCCTGGTGCGACGACGGACAGTTCCCGGACATTACGGACGAACTGCTGGAGATCAAGCTTCAGACGGCGCCGACGATCGATCTAGGGTTAATATGCCCAACAAGCACGGAACCCCTTCTCCGTATGCCCGGCTTTCGGCATTGCGACGTGAGATCCGCCATTTTCTATGGGGTCGTTCTTGACGACCGTGTGCGCCTCGACCACCTCGTGTTGACCACTGGTGCGGATTTCTTGAGGTTCTTCCGACGCTTCGAAGGCAAGATACGCAATACGAAGCTGCAAATCCGCTTACCCGGGGCCTCTTTCGATTAAGCCGAACGACTCCCAAACGAGGCGGTTGGCTTCCTCTTCCATCTCACTTGGCGCTCGGTGATTCTCGACGACCTGCCGAACGAGATGAACGATTCGTCGCCCCGTCGCGCTCCGCAAGTCGGGCAGTGGGAACTTCTTGACATACTGCGTCGTGAAACGTCGTCGCCCCGCGTACAACTTGTTGTGAAACGCCACGTCGTAGTAGCGCGTGGCGAATGAGGAATTGGCGACTGCCAGCAGCAGCAGGAGCCAATCTGGGGCGAAACCGTCGCGCAGCGTGATCCAGTAGCAGTCTCCGTTCACGATCGCCCCGGTCGAATCCAGGAAGAACCTCGACTGTTCGGCAATATCCGGAAAGACAACTTTTGGTTTCGCCCAATCCCGAGGGTTGTGGGGAACCCAAATCTCGTACCACGCGCGCCCCGATTCCGTCACGTACTTTCTCCCGGCGAGACGTCTCTTGTGCGCTCCCAAGTAGCGCAGCGCGCCGGGGAATCGCTCAAGGACCACGGCCTTGCGTCTTCCGTCGACCTGCTCGTGCGGGTACAGCACCCGTTTCTTGGTTGACTCGCTCCAGCGCCATCTCGATGCGTCGTGGTGGGTGATCAGTGGGCGCAACAGTCTCGGCTCCGGGCGGGATGCCGCATCGAGCGTTTCCCAGTCCTCCCGGATGAAGACTTCGTCCGCCGTCGTCTTGATGCCCACTCGAATACGGCCGATATCATCGAAGCAGTGAGTCTGTCGAGCCGCAACCGCTTCAAGCCATTTCGTGTATTCCGGGGTTGAAAGCGACCAGGCTTCGTCGTCGGACGAAGCCGACAACACGCCGCGTTCGATCTTGAAAACCTCGCGACCGATCGCGACGTGCCCTTCGATGCTGCGATTCTCGAAGGCTTCGAGTAACGTTGTGCAGGGTACCGCGTGCTGACGGTCGACTTCCGTGGCGCGTGCTTCGTAGACCCGATCATAGACCGTTGGAGTCGGCGCCTCGTTTCGGCATTTCTTCGCCACAACGACTACCGGCAACACCGCAGCCGAAAAGAGTTTCGTATCACCGAGATCGTAGATGGCTTCAAGGTGAAATTCCTTCCGCAGCAGGCGCCGAAGCGCGACTCCGGACTTGATTGTGAGAAAACGGTTCGACGTCAGCAGCCCCAGCGTGCCGCCGGGCCTCAGTAAGCCGGCCATCGCCTTCGTAAACGCCTGGTAGAGGTCAATTCGCCCCGACAGGCCAAAGCGGCGCGACAACTCCTGCGATTTCTGCGCCCCAAGGACTTGCGTGCGAACGTAGGGAGGGTTCGCTATGATGACGTCGACGCTTGCCGCGTTGTCGCACTGCGTCGAAAACAGGGGCAATTGTGCGTCCTCAAGCGGCGGATCGAGCCCTTGGGCAGCCAAGAAGTCCTTGCTTTTCAGGGTAACGCTCGCCACGCCCCGATCCGCCAGCAGGCGCTGCGTTGCCCGAAGCGCCCATTCGTCGGTCTCGTAGCCAACCAGCGCCAGCCTCGGGCGCAGGCTCTGCGGTACGGCTTGTGCGAAGGCGCACAGAAGAGCCCCGCTGCCACAAGCCGGGTCCAACACCCGGATCTGTCCCCGACGCCTCCCTAGACTTCTTACCGTAAGAGACGCGAGAAATGCCGCAAGCGCCGGGGGCGTGTAGTGAACGCCATTGGCTTTGATCAGGTCGGCTGCCATCCCTCTCCCTCCCTGTCAGACACCCCTCACATTTTGGGCATGCCGCGCGACTATTTGTAGACGATGAGTAACACTTCCGGGGCAGCAATGCAAGTAGTGTACAGAAGTATAAAGAGACTCGCGACTGGTGGCAACGGGAGTCGCCCGAACTTGACGAAACCATCGTCTGACGGGCGCTCGTCAGGGCGCGAACCGCCGGCATACCGGGCAGGCTTGCCGCATCGGGTCGTAGACCTCTCGGGCGCGAGGCGATATGTTGGAGGTTTCGGACGTCGCGCTGCTCGGTGTGCACGAGACCGGCTTCGTCGGCCGGTCGAGACTTTCGCGCTATCCCCCCCGCTTGGCCCCGCGATGAAGACCCTGGTTCTCGGCCTCGGCAATCCCCTGGTGACCGACGACAGCGTGGGGCTGCGCGTCGCGGCGGAGCTACGGCCCATGCTTGCCCATCGACCCGACGTCGACGTCGACGAAGACTACTGGGGGGGATTGCGGCTGATGGAACGGATGGTCGGCTACGGGCGGGCGATTGTCGTCGACGCCATTTGCACCGGCGAGGCGCCGGGCACGATCCATCGCCTCGCGCCGGGCGCCCTGGCCACCCAGCGGAGCGCCTCGGCCCACGACGTGAACCTACCCACCGCCTTGGCTTTCGGGCGTCAAGCCGGGCTCGAGCTTCCCGACGATGAGCGCATCCTGCTTGTCGGCATCGAGGCGGAGGATATATTGAGCTTTGGTGAGCAATGCACCCCCGCCGTTCGGGCCGCCATTCCGGTGGCGGTTCGGGCCGTGCTCGATGCCTTGGATGACGACTCAGGAGGAACCCCATGATCTCCCCCGAACTGTTGCGTGGCTACCCCTACTTCGCAGGAATCTCGGAAGAGAGCCTCAAGGCCATCGCCATGATGGCCGAGGAGAGGAACCTTCCCGCCGGCACCCTGTTGTTCAACGAAGGAGACCGAGCCGACCGGCTGAGCGTCATCGTCAAGGGGGAGGTCGACATCCAGTACCTGCTCGGCAACGGCGAGTACCGCACCGTCGACACGCTGGTCGACGGCGATCTGCTGTGCTGGTCGGCGTTGATCGAGCCCCATAAGACCACGGCCGTGGGCACCACGCGCAAAGACACCCGGCTGGCCTCGATCCAGGCCGACAAGCTCCGCGCGCTGTGCGAGTCCGACCCCCTGGTGGGTTATCGGCTGGTGACCTCGGTGGCGAAGCTCCTGGCCGACCGGCTTCAGGGCGCCCGGGTCCAGCTTGCCGCCGTCTGACGTGCACGAGCTGTCGATCGTCGAGACGCTCATCGATCAGGTCGAGCGGGAGGTCGCGGCCTCGGGCGAGAAGGGCACGGTCACGCGATTGGAACTGGTCATTGGCCGGCTTTCGGGCGTGAGCTGCGACTCGATCCGTTTCGCCCTCGAAATGCTTGCGCCGGGCACGGTTCTGGAGCACGCCCGGGTCGACATTGCCGAGCCGAAGGCGGTCTGTTGCTGTCGGCGCTGCGGTGCCCAGTGCGAGATCGACGAGTTGGTGAGTCGATGCCCGGAGTGCCAGGGGAGCGACGTGTATATCGAGGGAGGGCGCGACCTGATCCTCCAGTCGATCGAGCTCGACGACACGTAGCGCCGGACGCGCGGCGTTACTTCTTCGGGAACAGGGGCCCGCCGTAGAGGGCGGCGCCGCCGAGCATCTCCTCGATGCGCAGCAACTGGTTGTACTTGGCCATGCGGTCGGTGCGCGAGGCCGAGCCGGTCTTGATCTGGCCCGTGCCCAGGGCGACGGCCAGGTCGGCGATCGTGGCGTCTTCGGTCTCGCCGCTGCGGTGGCTGGTCACGCTGGTGTAACCGCTGCGGTGGGCCAGTTGGATGGCCTCGATGGTCTCGGTGACGGTGCCGATCTGGTTGACCTTGATGAGGATGCTGTTGGCGATGCCCTCGTCGATGCCGCGCTGGAGCCGTTTCGTGTTGGTCACGAACAGATCGTCGCCGACGATCTGCACTTTGTCGCCGAGGCGGTCGGTCAGGAGCTTCCAGCCTTCCCAGTCGTCTTCGGCGCAGCCGTCTTCGATCGAGCAGATGGGGTACTTCTTGATCCACGATTCGAGGACGTCGACCATGCCGGCGGCGTCGATTTTCTTGCCGTCCATGGTGTATTGCCTCGATTCGGCGTCGAACAGCTCCGAGGCGGCCACGTCGAGGGCGATGAACACCTGCTCGCCCAGGGTGTAGCCGGCCTGTTCGACCGCCTTCTGGATCAGCTCGAGGGCCTCGGCGTTGCTTCCCAGGTCGGGCGCGAAGCCGCCCTCGTCGCCGACGTTGGTCGACAGGCCGTTTTCCTTGAGCACCTTCTTGAGGTTGTGGAAGATCTCGCATCCGCAGCGGATGGCGTCGCTGAAGCAGGCGCAGCCCAGGGGCATGACCATGAACTCCTGGACGTCGACCTTGTTGTCGGCGTGCTGCCCGCCGTTGAGGATGTTCATCATGGGGGCGGGCACGATGCGGGCCCCGAGGCCGCCCAGGTAGCGGAACAGGGGCAGCCCGACGTAGTCGGCCGCGGCATGGGCGACGGCCAGCGACACGCCCAGGATCGCGTTGGCGCCCAGGTTCTTCTTGTTTTCGGTCCCGTCGACCTCGATCATCCGCTGGTCGATGCCCACCTGGTCGAGGGCGTTCAGGTCGCTCAACTCGGCGGCGAGCCGCTGGTTGACGTTGGCGACGGCCTGCAGGACGCCCTTGCCGAGGTAGGCGTCCTTGTCGCCGTCGCGCAGCTCCCACGCCTCGTGGATGCCCGTGCTGGCCCCGCTGGGCACGGCGGCCCGGCCCGACGAGCCGTCGGCCAGGGCCACGTCGACCTCGATGGTCGGATTGCCGCGGCTGTCGAGGATCTGTCGCGCGTGGACGTATTCGATGGACGAACTCATGATCGGGTCGCTCCTGTCTTATTGGCTTGCTGGTGGTTCGGGCGGTCTATGGCTCTCCGTTAGGGGAGCGGCATTTCCGGGGGGGGCTTCGGTCGGGGCCCGCAGAAGCCGCCTATTGTGCGCGATCCCGAGGCCCTTGGCTAGCCCGCCGCCGGGATTCCCAGCGTCAGCCAGTCGTCGGCGACCGGCGCGGTCACGGACACCGGCTTTCGGCTCTTGGGATCGCGAAAGCCGATCGCCCTGGCGTGCAGGGCGATCGCGCGCCGACGCACGTCCTCGTGTTGCGTTCCGAAGGGGACCGTCGAGCCGTATTGGAGGTCGCCCAGCAGCGGGTGTCCTCGGGAGGCTGCCTGAATGCGAATCTGATGGGTGCGGCCCGTCTCGAGTTCGATCTCCAGCCACGAGCCCCAGGCAAACGCGTCGAGAACCCGGTAGTGAAGCACGGCCGATCGCGCTTCGGGATGATCGGGGGCAACGATTTCGGCCCGCGCCTCGCCGGGCACCTTGCGAACCAGGTCGCTCCAGGTGCCCGCCCGGGGCGCGACCGGGCCGGCCACGCAGGCCCAATACACCTTGGCGACCGATCGGTGCTCGAACTGCTCGGCCAGCCGGCGGGTGGCGCGGCGGGTCTTGCCGAACAGCATGGCCCCCGAGGCCGGGCGATCGAGCCGGTGGGGGATTCCGAGATAGGCGTCGGCGGGGCGCCCGTCACGAACCCGCAGGAAATCCCGGATTCGAACTTCCAGGCAGTCGATGCCGGGCGGGGCTTGCGTCAACAGCCCCGGGGGCTTGCCCACGACCAGGCAAGCCTCCGATTCGTACAGGATGGCAAGACTGCGGACGGTCATGGTTCTTCCGTGGGTCAGGTTTCGGTGGTCGCGGTTCCCGTCGGGGTTGCCCCGCCCCTGGACGGGTTCATCGGCCAGCGAGGGGGTGGAATGACTGCGTTGGGTGCTCGCCCCTCGTGGCGCGGCCTCGGGCGGCGGCGGAGTGTCCTGCCAAGCGCCCGCCTTGGGCCGGCCGGGCGGCCGGGGTGGAAAGCGGGCCGCGGCCGCGGCGACAATTGACAATTCCTCACCGGCTGCATAAATGACTTGCAGTTGCGCGTCAACGTCCGCATCGGTAGCGGCTTGCCACGACACCCCAAAGTCCCACGAGGAGGAAGACCGGAATGAGCGTACTGGTAACTCAAGCAGCCCCCGATTTCAAGGCGACCGCCGTGATGCCCGACGGGTCCTTCCAGGAGGTCAGCCTATCGGACTACCGCGGCAAGTACGTGGTGCTGTTCTTCTATCCGCTCGATTTTACGTTCGTCTGCCCCACCGAGATCATCGCCTTCTCGGAGGCCGCCGATCGTTTCGAGCAGGCGGGCGTGCAGCTTTTGGGCTGCTCGATCGACAGCCATTTCTCCCACCTGGCCTGGCGCAACACCCCGCGGAACCAGGGCGGGCTGGGCGACATCAAGTACCCGCTGATCGCCGACCTCGACAAGAGCATCTCCCGGGCCTACGACGTGCTCGTGCCGGGCGGCGTGGCGTTGCGCGGGCTGTTCCTGATCGACAAGGAAGGCGTGGTTCGCCACCAGGTCGTCAACGACCTCCCCTTGGGGCGAAGCGTCGATGAGGCGCTGCGCATGGTGGAGGCTTTGCAGTTCTTCGAGAAGAACGGCGAGGTCTGCCCAGCCAACTGGCACGAGGGGTCGGCCACGATCAAGCCCGATCCCAGCGGCAGTCGCGAGTTCTTCTCGAAACAGTACGCCTGAATGGCTCTGCGTTGACAACCCCGCCGGGCCGCCCCATATTGGAGGGGCGGAACGCCGCGGCCGCCGGCAGGACGAGGAGTTCCATCTTGCGGCGGCCTCGTGGCCGTGACCAGCCTCGACGTGGACGGCCAACGATGGACGGTTCCGACGCAAAGGCCCACTGCTCATGCACGAAGGTGCCGACCCCGCACTCCACCACGCGACCGCATCCTGGTGTACCCGGGCATCGGGCATGGTGGGCGACGGCGCCGGCGGCTTCACCGCCCTGCTCGCGTTGACCCGGGAGGGCATCGGGCTCCGCCGCCGGTGGGACCGAGCCGATCGCGAGGCCCCGTTGCGCCGCGAGTTGCTGCGGCTTCTACCCGCCCTACAGAGCCTGGCGCAGCAGCGGCTGGCCGAGGGCATCGAGTCGGGCGAGGCCGCGGCGGGCCGTTGGGTCGACCTGGTTGTCGAGCAGATCCGCGACGACGATCAATATCTCGTGGGTCTGTTGAGCGATTACTTCCACGCGCCCGAGCCGGCCGCCTTTGCCATCGAGTGTTTTCGCGACGACCTGCATTGGCTGAGCACCCAGGTGGCGGTGCTCGACGGGAGCCGGGGGATCGATTTTCTGGGGCGCGTCCTGCTCGAACAGGAGACCCTCGAACACCAGATCGAGTCGTGGGACAGCGCAGGCCACGCGGTCTCCGCAAGCGAGCAAGCCGGCGCGCCGACCTCCCCCGGGGCCTCGCCCAAGCCGGGCGGCGTCGGAGGCGAGCCGACGCGTTCGCCGGCCGAGGCCGCAGACGTCTCCGCCGCCGGTCACCTGAGCCGGTTGCGGGCCGCGGCCCGCCGGCTCCGCGCGGTAGCGCTTGCCCGACAGGTCACGACCCTGCTCGACCGGCCCGACCCGGAAGACGGCGAGGGCTGGTATCGCACGTGGCAGGCCGCCAGCCGACTGGCCGCGCGGCTCGATTCCGATCTGCCGGCGGCGGGCGACGACGAGGATTCACTTCCCGGCGATGGCCCGGCGCGGGTCGAGGCGCTGCGCCGGGTGGCCGGCGACCGCTGGCGCGGGGCGCTCGAAGGTCTTGAGCCGGAACAGCGTGACGGGGCGCTCGCGCACGCGGCCGACGATCTGGGAAACACCGCCCGCGAAACCCTCACCTTTCTCGACGATCTGTCGCTTTCCGATTCCGTTCGCAGCCTCGAGATCCTCGACGACGATCTGCGGCGGGTGCGCGAGGCGGCGGACGAGCGCGGGCCGGTTCGGCGGTCGTTGCAGCGCGATCGGCGGGCCGTGGCCGCCGAGTTGCAGGAGCGGCGAATCGCCTGGCGGATGGAGCAGCTCTTCGGGCACGGGTTCGTCGCCGCCTTGGAGCGGACCATCCTGGTGCTGCTGTTGCTTTTCGTGGGGATGCTCCTGTTGGAAGGTCCCCTGATCGAGCGCGAGAACGCACGGATGGCCGCGGCCGGACAGACCGGGCACGGCCCGGCGGCCACGGTTTTCGCCTGGGCCGACCTGGGAATCTGCCTGGTCTTTCTTTTCGATTTCTGCCTGAAGCTTGCCCTGGCGAAACGCCGGGGGCTCTACCTCTGGCGGAACTGGCTCACCGGGTTGGTTCCGGCGATTCCCTTCGGGTTTCTCGGCTACGCGGTCTCGTGGCTGGCCGCGGCGTCGGAGGTCGAGGGGCTGACTCTGTTGCGGTTTTTGCGTTACCTGCGGCTTCCGCGGATGGCGCGCTGGCTGCGGATCGCCCGGCCCGTGCTTCGGGCGATGCGGGTCGTGGGGTTCTTGTTGCGAGCCTCCGACCGTCTCGTGCGGCAATTGGCGCCGCTGGTGAATCGGAACCTGGTCTTCTTCGAGCGGGGCGGCGTGATCGGGGCCGAGCCGCCCTACCGCGCCGGGCTGGTGGCGTTGCGCGAACGGTTCGATTACCGGGCCGCCGAAACGGTGGCCTGGCTGCCGGTCGGAGTGCGCCAGGCGTTCGTCCGGACGCGGATCGACGACATGCTGGCCATGCTTTCGTCGCCTCGGGCGGGGGGGGTGGTTCCGGGCTCGAGCGTGTCGGGCGCGGCGGTCCGCGATTTCCCCGTCGAGGAAATCATCAACCGGCTTCTGTCGGCGACGCCGGCCGGCATTTCCGACCGCATCGGAAGCAATCTCGTCCAGAGCGTGACCCGCTGGTGCCGCGCCCTCGACGTCTTCGGCGTGCGGCGCCTGCCGGTCGTCCGCGATCTGGTGGCGGCGAGCCGCCTGCCCAGTCCGTACGACACGACGGCCCAGGTGGCCAACCGGATCGGGCATCTGCTCGGCCAGTCGCTCGACCGGCTCTATTGGGTGGCCGACCTGTACGGCACGGTGACCTCGCCCCAACTGGTCGATTCGGTGGGGGAGTACCTGGTCAAGGCCACGGCCCGGCCCGCGAAGCGGCTTCTGCTTTTCGGGGTTGGGTTTTTGGCCGTGTCGCAGTTGGCCCTGCTGATCGACGTCGCGTGGCTCGACACGCTGGCGCGGCTCTTGAGGCGCCTGGTCGGTTTGCCCTTGATCGTCCTGGGCGGCGCCTGCGCGCTGCCGCTGATGCTGGGGATCTGGTTCCGGCAGATCGCCGGCGAGGCCACCGACTTCTTCCGCCAGGTCGCCGAGGCCCAGTTCATTACGGCCACCAAGCGGATCAAGCGGAACATGGCCCGGTCGCAGCGCGCGGTGTTCGATGCGCGGGTGCTGGCGCCGGAGGCCGCGTTGGACGCCGACGCGGTCCATCCGGCCCGAGCCGCGGCCGCCCAGTTGTGGGACGAATACCTCGACGGCCCGCCTTTCCATTCGACCGATACGGGCACGACGAATCACCTGCTCGGCAACCTGGCCCTCGTGTCGCTCCGCGAGACCCGGCTGCGATACACGCGGCGCGAGCGAAAACGGCTCCGCCGACTCGACCTGGGCAACACCCGGGCGTCGTTGCGGGGGCCCTACCTTTGGTTTCGCTTCATTTCGCGGAGCCTCGCGCACCACACGGCCAAGCTCGTCGAGAACTATAATGCCTTTGCCCTGCCGCTGGTCCGGGCGCCCACGGCCGAAGACGACGAGATCCTCGCCTACGCCGAGTGGCTCGAAAAGCGTCTGGGCAAGCCCGTCGCCGAGATCGAGCTTCCCGCGCCTTTCCGGCGGCGCCTCGACCGCCTCGGCGGCCCTGCCGGCCGACGGGGCGCCCGGCCCCGACCGAGCCACTGCTACCAGGGCAACGATTTCACGTCGATCCATTTTCTCTCCGACGACGCGGAAGTCGATCGCGACGTGCGGCGCCGCTATGGCGACGTGGTGGCCGACCTGATGCGCCGCGATCGGCACGACAACTTCCGCCGCGTGTTTCGCACCTACCCGTTCCACCGCCGGCCCAGGGATCGGCGCACGCTGAACCCCTTGTCGCTTTACGAGCGGCACATGGCCGGCGGACGCGTGCTGCTCGTGCCTTTCAAGCTGCTCGGCCTGGGTTTGGCGTGGGCGGCTCGGGTGGTCGGCGTCCTCGGGAGCGTCGTTCGCGAAGTGCGGAATCCCGGCGTCAGGGAGCTTTCGCCGATCGACGACCCCGATCCCTTCGAAGTGGCGCGGCGAAAAATCCACCGCATGCGCAAGCCCGTGTTCATGGAGTGCCTGCGGATGCGGGCCCGCTTCGACCCCGAGTATTTGGGCATCGTGCCGCCCGGCGCGACGGCGGGCGTGCGCGAGTCGAGCGTCGTCCAGGTCGAAGACGACCTCGAGCAGATCGGGGCCGTGCCGAGCGTGCGCCGCCGGTTTCGCGACATGGCGAGCCAGCGCCGCCGCCAGATGCTCGAGTTCCGCGACTGGCTCCAGCGCCGCGGCGGCACCTACTCGAGCGAAGCCCTACGCGCGATGGCCATCGCCTACACGGTCGACCATCGAGGCGCTCGCTCGCGCCTCGAGGACGTCGGGCTGCTCGAGCGGGCATTCCACGAAACGCTCGCCGCGCAGGCCCGGTCGCAGCAGGTTCTGCCGCGCGGGTCGGCGGCCTCGGCCTGGTGCCGGCTGTGGAATCGCCGACGCCTGAATCGCCTGTTCGATCAGCCCTCGTTCGCGCACCTCGATCGCCGGCAGCGCGCGGCCTGCCGCCGGTGCGTGTGCCGCCGTCGCGGCCCCCTCCCGGCCGCGCTGCGACGGCTCACGCCGCGCGGACCGGGCGGCGCCGATCCGGCCGGCGACGCCTGGAACGCCCTGGCGGCCGTCGGGCGCGATCCCGCCACCTGGACGCGGCAACTGGTGATCCTCCGCGCGGTGCAAACGCTCACCGTGCTCGACCTCGATACCTACACGCGCCTGGTTCACGAGTTGGGCGAGTACGACCCGCGAACGCGCCCCAAGAGCCCGGGCGGTCTTCCCACCGCGCAAGGAGCATCATGAACGAGCGACTCGGCGTCCTTTTCGACATGGACGGCGTTCTGGTCGACAGTTACCGTGCCCACTTCCAGAGCTGGCAGGAGGTGGCCGCCGAAGAGGGACGCACCCTGACCGAGGCCGACTTCGAGCGGCATTTCGGCCGCACCAGCCGCGAGATCATCGCCGTCTCGTGGCACGATCGGGCCTATACCGACGCGCAGATCGCCGCGCTGGACGATCGCAAGGAGGCCGCGTTCCGACGAATCCTTGCCGAGTCGTTTCCCTTCATGCCCGGCGCCGTCGAGCTGCTCGATTCGCTTTCGGCGGCGGGGTTCGCCCTGGCCGTGGGCTCGTCGGGTCCGCCGGAGAACGTCGATCTGGTGCTCGATCGGCTGGGGCGCCGGGTGGTGTTCGGGGCGGTGGTCACCGGCAGCGACGTGACGCGGGGCAAGCCCGATCCCGAAGTCTTCCTGCTGGCCGCCGAGCGACTGGGCATTCGGCCCGAGCGATGCGCCGTCGTCGAAGACGCCGAACCCGGCGTGGCCGCGGCCCGGGCCGCCGGCATGGCCAGCATCGGCTTCGCGAGCACGGGTCGCACCCGCGACTCGCTCGCCGCCGCCGATCTGGTCGTCGACGCGCTGGCCGAGCTTGACCCCGAGGGGATTCGCGCGCTGATTCTGCGTCGCCGGTAGCGAACCGCCTTGGCGACCGCTCGACGCGTTCACCGGGCCAGAATTCTCACGCTCGCTCCGCGAGTTACCGGCGCCTTTCGGTCGACCGCCGATGCGAAAAGCCTCGGGCCATTGCCGTCCAGAGGCCGACCCATTTTCGCTTGCTCGGGGTGCCGCTCCCTCAGCAGAAGCCGCATCATCTCCTCGGCCGAGCCCCGGGTGATCGTGCGGATCAGCTCGCGGTCGGTGCGGTCGCCGATCTCGTAGGTGATCGCGGGAACCTCAAGCAGCTCGTACACCCATCGCTTCGAGGTGTTCAGCTTCGAGCCGTGGGTGCCGTCGCGGCGCAGGTCGTAGTCGGGAAATCGTTCTCCAAGCGCCCCCAGCCATTGGCGGGCGAAATCCTCGGGCACGGTCTTCACGTCGTCGGGTTGGGTGTAGAAGACGTCGTGGTGCGTCGAGTGAAAGTCGAGAAACACCTCGAGGCGCGGCCCGCCCTCGTCGGCGAATCGCACGAGATCGTCGCGCACCGCCCGCGTTTCGGGCTGGCGGAAGTCGCGCCAATCGCGGTTCAAATCGACCCCATTCGCGTTGTGGCGCCAGTGGCCGCGGTCGACTCCGTCGGGATTCATCAGGGGGACGACGACCACGTTGTACCGGGCGCGGAACCGCCGGGCGAGCTCGGTGTCGGCGGCGAGCGTTTCGACGAACGCCATCAACGCCAGAGAACCGGTCACCTCGGGCGGATGCTGGCGCCCGACGATGTACACGTACCGCGCGCTCGGTGCCTCGGCCACGTCGAGCTTGTAGATCGGCCGGCCGAGCACCGACTGCCCGAGCACGCTCTTGGTGATGAACGGCCGGCCGGCCATCGTGTCGATCCATGCGTTCATCGCGTCGCTGGTCAACAGCTCCTGGGCCGCGACCCACAGCGGCGCCGGGCCGACCTCGAGACGCAAGACGGCCTCTTGGCGTCCCTTTTCGACCTTCCATGCGTCGGAGGCCAGGGGCGACCAGTGTCGCCCGTCGCGGCTGATCTTGGGGCGATAGCGGTGCGTGCCGCCCTCGTACACGAGGCGCGCGGCGATCGTGCGGGCCGATTCGGCCGTCACCTGAAAGGCGTACCAAGCGCTATTGTTGATCGGCTCGTTTTCGGGCCGGATGACCAGGCGGTACCGGTCGGGGCCTTCGCGCTCGCACTGGTTGAGCCGCGCGCCGGGAAAGTCGGCCGAGAACGTGATCGAGGGCGACTCAAGGGCGAAAACCCGCGTTTCCGGGGCGGCGAGCCTCTGGCCCGACGCGGCGGAGGAAATCAGAAACATCGCGAGAATCGCCAGCGCGCCGACGGTCGACGGGGGGCCGAAGCCTCGCCTGGCCGACGCAAAACCCGTTAAGATGGTTTGTTCCGTGGTGGTCTGCATGGTGTCGTCTTCCCCGTCGGTGAAGCATCGGGTTCTCCGCCGCGGTGGGCGAGCCCCCAGCATATCCGATCCGCCCGCCGAATGCATCTCGGGGCGTGAGGAAGGGGTCGGGGGTCGGGGAATCGGGCGGGCACTCAGCGCCGCGACAGGGCCTCTTCGATCCCGGCCGAGGCGTTTTCGGGCCTCGGGCCCTGGCACGTGACCTGGTTTCGGCCGAGACGCTTCGACTTGTAGAGGGCCTCGTCGGCCCGTTGGAGCAACGATTCCTGGGTATCGCCTTCCCAGGGGGCGGCCACGCCGAGGCTGAGCGACACCGAGACATGCTCGCCGCGAAGGGCGACCCAGGAGGTCGCGTCGGCGATCTGGGCGCGGAGCGATTCGGCCAGCTCGACGCCCGGTTGGAGTTCGGTCTTGGGCAGAAGGATGGCGAATTCGTCGCCCCCATATCGGCCGACGAAGTCGCCGTCGCGGACCCAGGTCTTCAGTCCGGCGCCGACCTTCTGGAGGATGCGGTCGCCCGCCCGGTGTCCGTGGCAGTCGTTGATCCACTTGAACTGATCGAGATCGACCAGGATCAGCACGTAGGGGTCGCCGTTGCGCTGCCAATCGGAGTGGAGCAGATGCAGCTTCTCGTCGAAGGCTTTGCGATTCGCGACGGCGGTAAGCGGATCGGTTCGGGCCTCGCGCCGGGCGTGGTCGATTTCCTGCGCCTGCTCTTCCATGCGATAGCTGCAATAGGTGACGTCGTTCTGGAGCCGCTTGTTCGAGGCCATCAGATCGGCGATCTGGCCGAGCAGGGCTTCCCGGACGGTCTCCATTTCCCCGGTGGCCGAGAGGTTACCCACTTGGTCGGCCGTCTCGCGCATCTCGGAGTTGTGGCATTCGACGTTGTCGTTGAGCTGCTGGGCCGACTTCAACAGCTCGACGAGCACTTGGAGAGTCGCCCGGCGCTCGTGCTGGACGAGCGTGCTCTCGCGGACCGCGCCGGCGCGGCTCCGTCCCACGAAGAAGCCCACCAGGACGCCCACCGAGACGCTGCCGAAGACCCAGGGTACGATGTAGATCAAGGAATGCATGGCCTGCTTCAGCGATCCTGCCGTCGAGGCTTTCCGGGGCCCCAATTTGGCGCAAGTGCGGCGGCCCTGAGCCGTGCCAATCCGCATTTCCCCCACAATCGCCCGCGCGTCGCCTACTCAGGTCAAGTTTACGTCACAAAACCACCGCGGCAGGGAGCCCGGCAAGTCTCCGGAATACGCCGGATAGGAGCCCGTGGTCCGGAGAGGCGGCTCTTGCCGTCCATCCCCCCGAAACGGGGTGGCAACGGTTGTCGGCGCGACGCCTGGCAAGATGTATAATTCAGGCGAAGTTTGATTAGAATGGTGATCCCATGGCCCGGTTCGCTGGTCGGGCATGGCGCCGGTGTTTTTCCATGCCGGTTGGAACCTGCGTTCGAGTCCATCTGCCTTCCTGGAGGAGTCCATCGAATGACGCGCCCGATTCTGTCGCTCGCGGCCGGTCTGCTTACCGTTGTGATGATCCTGGCTTTACCGGCCTCGGCCCAGGAGGGCAAGGCCGAAGGCCAGCCCGCCGCCGAGGCCAAGCCCGAAGCGGCCCAAGCCGAAACCCCGAAGGCCGAAGCCCAGCCCAAACCGTCGAAACCCGACCCTAAGCCGGAAGTCAAGCCCGAAGCGGAAGCGAAGGCGCCTGCCGCGAAGCCCGCCGCCCCGTCGAAGCCGGAGGCCAAGCCCGCCGAAGACAAGCCCGCGACGCACACGATCAAACCTGAGCTGTTCAAGGTCGAAGTCAGCCTCAAGGGCAACTTCGAGTCGGAGTCGATGGACGAAATCACGATTCGTCCCGAGGCGTGGACCGCGCTGAAGGTCGCGAAGGCCGCGGCCCACGGGGCGACCGTCGAGCGGGGCGACGTGCTCGTCGAGTTCGAGGTCGACGACGTCGACAAGGCGATCGACGCCCAACGCCGCAAGGTCGAGTTGGCCGAACTGACGCTGAAACTCGCACAAGAGAACCTCAAGGCCATGGAGGCCCTCACGCCCATGAGCATCGAGGCGGCCGAGCTGTCGAAGCAGTACGCCGACCAAGACCTGGCCCGATTCCACAAGATCGACCGGCCCATGAGTGAGAAGATCGCCGAGTTCGACGTCGAGTCGTCGCAAAACTACCTCGACTACCAGAAGGAAGAGCTGCGCCAGCTCGAGAAGATGTACAAGGCCGACGACCTGACCGAAGAGACCGAAGAGATCATCCTCCGCCGCGCCCGCGACATGGTCAAACGCTACGAGTTCTACCTCGAGCAGGCGAAGCTCTACCGCGACGAGATGCTCGAAGTGCGCCTTCCCCGGGCCGAGAAGAGCATCGAGCGTTCGACGAAGCGGGAGGGGATCGATCTGGCGAGGACCAAGCTCGCCCTGTCGGTGGCCCTGAACCAGGCCCGGCTGGAGGTCGAGTCGCAGAAGGTGTCGCTGGGGGGCGACAAGGAGCGGCTCGACAAGCTCGTCGCCGATCGCCAGGCGATGACCATCAAGGCCCCGAATGCGGGCGTGGTCTATTACGGCCGGTTCAAGGACGGCGACTGGAGCGGCGCCGCGTCGATCGCCGACAAGCTGCGCAAGGGCGGGAGCGTGTCGGCCAACGAGATCTTCATGACCGTCGTCAAGCCGCGGCCGGTCGCGATCCGCGCCGAATTGCCCGAAAAACACCTCGTCGAGATCCGCCCCGGCCTGCGCGGCAAGGTCCAGCCGACCGCCCTGCCCGACGTGCGCCTCGACGCCACGGTCGCCTCGGTAACCCCGGTGCCCGTCGCCGCCGGGAAGTTCGAGGCGACGATTCGGGTCAAGCTGACCGCCGACGGCGAGTCCCTCATGCCCGGCATGTCGTGCTCGGTCAAGTTCATGCCCTACGTGAACCGGCGGGCCCTGACCGTGCCCGCCTCGGCCGTCTCGACCGACGAACTCGACGACCAGAAGCACTACGTCTTCCTGCTGACCGACGGCAAGCAGAAGAAGCGCCAGATTCAGGTCGGCAGGAAGTCGGGCGACAAGATCGAGGTGCTCCTGGGCCTCGAGGAGGGCGACCAGGTCGTCAAAGAGTATCCCAAGGATAAGAAATGAGCCCCGACGCGGCCCTCGCCCTCGGGCAACGGTCGTCGCGCGCAACGCGGGGCTCGATCCGCCGACGGCTCGTTTTGCTCGCCCTGGCAGCCGGCGCGATCGCCGGGGTGCTCGTGTATCGCCACTACTGGCTGGCCCGGCCCGTCGGCGCGGGGCCGGCGGGTCCGCCCGTCGCCCGCGATCCCTTTGCCGAACCGTGGACCACGCGAGACGTGCTTCTGCTGGGCGTGGGCGACAGCGTGACCGCCGGGTTCGGATCGAGCCGTCCCGATCGCTCGTATTTCGCCCTGCTCGGGCACAACTCCCCCGACGACTGGCCCGACGTGCGGGGCATCTGCCTGTCGGCCGTGTTGCCCAACTTGCGGACGGAGAACCTGGCCGTCTCGGGAAGCACTTCCATCGAGCACGAGGCGCATCTTGCCGATCGTCTCCCGTCGCAAAGTGACGCCACGCTGGGGCTGGTCGTGATGACCAGCGGGGGCAACGACCTGATCCACTCATACGGGCGCATGCCGCCTCGGGAAGGCGCCATGTACGGAGCGACCCTCGAGCAGGCCCGGCCCTGGATCGCCAACTTCGAAGAGCGGCTCGGCCGGATGCTCGACCTCGTCGACGAGCGATTCCCCGGCGGCTGCCACGTGTTTCTGGCCGACGTCTACGATCCGACCGACGGGATCGGCGACGCCCAGAACGCCGGATTGCCCCCTTGGCCCGACGGCCTGGCGATCCACCGGGCCTACAACGACGTGATCCGCCGATGCACCGAGGCGCGCGACAACGTGCATCTCGTGCCGATGCATCGGGAGTTCCTCGGGCACGGCATCCACTGCACCCAGTTCTGGCGCGAGCACTACCGCCGCGACGACCCGCACTACTGGTATGCCGACAATCTCGAAGACCCCAACGATCGAGGATATGATGCCATCCGGCGGCTGTTCCTGATCGAGATCGCCAAGCTCGCCGAGAAGCTGCGAGCGGGCGATGATTCTTCCCAAACCGTAAAGCAAGAGGCAGACTAGGCATGAGCCGTCCTACCCGATACTTCGTTGCGTGCCTGCTGGCAATCGTCGCGGGCACGTCGATCTCCGCGCGGACCGCGGCGGCCGATCGTTCCGAAGCCCCGCCTTTGGCCACGACCGGCCCGAAGCCCAATCCCGTGCCCCCGCCCAAGGCCGAGGCCGTCGAAAAGGCCATCGACCAGGGCGCGGCGTTTCTCATCGAGCGTCAGAACCCGGACGGCTCGTGGGGATCGGCCCGCATGACCAAGGGGCTGAACATCTACGCCCCGGTGCCGGGGGCCCATCAGGCGTTTCGGGCGGCCGTCACGTCGTTGTGCATCTCGGCCCTGATCGAAGTCGAATCCGACCGCGACGACGGCAAGGTCACCGCGGCCGTCGATCGGGCCGAGGCGTGGTTGATCGAAAACCTTCCGCACGTGCGCCGGGCCACCGCCGACGCGATCTACAACAGTTGGACCCACGCCTACGGCCTGCACGCGCTGGTCGACATGCTCGAGCGGCGCCCCGACGACGCCCCGCGGTGCGCCAAGATCCGGCGGCTCCTCGACCAGCAGATCGACTTGCTCGCGCGCTACGAGACCGTCGACGGGGGCTGGTGCTACTACGACTTCGAAGCCGGAACGCAGAAGCCCAGCGGATCGTCGATCTCCTTCGTGTCGGCCACGGTGCTCGTGGCGTTCGACGAGGCGCGCAAGGTTGGCGTCGCGATCCCCGACCGGCTCGTCGATCGGGCGATGGCCTCGATCCGCCGGCAGCGGAACCCCGATTACAGCTACTGCTACGGCGAGTACCTCAAGTACCGTCCTCGCCACCCGATCAACCGGCCGGGCGGCAGCCTGGGGCGCTCGCAGTCGTGCAACCTCGCCATGCGCCTTTGGGGCGACGCGACGGTCACCGACGAGGTTCTCGTCAACTGGCTCGATCGGCTCTTCGCCCGGAACCTCTGGCTCGATATTGGTCGGAAACGCCCCATTCCCCATGAGTCGTGGTTTGCGGTGGCCGGATACTTTTTCTATTACGGCCATTACTACGCCGCCCTGTGCATCGAGCAGCTCGCCCCGGCCGAGCGGCCGCGCCACCAGGACCAGCTCGCCGACGTCATGCTCAAGCTGCAAGAGCGGGACGGCTCGTGGTGGGACTATCCCTTCTACGACTACCACCAGCCGTACGGCACGGCCTATGCCCTGATGACCCTGCGTCGCACCCGGCACGCGACGGCCCAACCCGCTCCCCCTTCCTCCGCTCCGTCCCCCGAGGTGGCGGTGGCCGATTAGGACCGCCCGCCGATCGCAACCGGCTCGGCCGCGAGCGTTCCTTGGGCGCGCGCCGACCGTTCGCCGGTGGAGAGTCTTAAACATGGGGTGGGACGTTGCACCGACACCGAGACCCTGCCGAGGTCGGGCTTGCCAATCCGGCCGGATTTCGTAAACTGGACGGTCGAGCGAGTGCACACGACCGGAACGAGCGTGGGGTCCCATGTCCGAACTACTACGTCACGTGGCGAGTTCGCAGGCCGAACATCTCTGGGCCACGACGTCGCAGTACCGACGGAACAAGGGCCAAGTGTTCACTCCGCCGGAAATCGCCACGTTCATGGCGGGATTGTTTTCCAAGGTCCCCAAGCGATTCCGCCTCTTGGATCCCGGTGCCGGCGCAGGGTCTCTTGCCGTAGCCTTTTGCGATCGAGTGCTTCATTTGCGATCGCCGCGCGAACTCGCCGTCGAGTGTTTCGAGAATGACCCGGCGTTGGTCGAACTGCTTTGGCATAACCTCGAACTGAGCGAAGCGGCTCTGCGCAAGGCGGGCCATAAGCTGACGTTCCGCGTTCACGAAAGAGATTTCGTCGACGTCGCAGCGCCGCTACTCGAGAAAGGACTTGGCTTCGACGAACCCGAAATCGCGGACGGATTTGACGGCGTCATCACGAATCCACCGTACTTCAAGGTTCGCAAGGAGTCGAGGCACGCGAGGATCATGAGCCAGGTAGTGCACGGTCAACCCAACGCCTACGCTTTCTTTCTCGCCCTTTCCGCCCGACTGCTCAGGGAGGATGGCGAGCTCGTCTCCATCACTCCCCGGAGCTTCTGTAACGGCCTCTATTTCCGAGGCTTCCGGACGTGGTTCTTTGAACGAATGGCGTTGGATCATATTCATCTATTTGAATCGAGGACCGAAGCCTTCCGAGAGTCCGAGGTGCTGCAGGAAAGCGTGATCACGAAATCCCACCGACTTGGGAAGCGTCCCCAGACCGTGGCGATCACCGGCAGCGTGGGCAAGCACCTTGACGCGCATCGGACACATCTGGAGCTTCCCTACGACGAGGTCCTTGACAACTCCCGTGGTGAGCGGCTGGTCAAGATCCCCCTCACGGAGGCCGACCACAGGATCATGCGTCTCGTCGAAGGACTGCCCTATCGTTTTGAAGAGACGGGCCTTCGGATATCGACCGGGCCCGTGGTCACTTTCCGAGTGGCAGAACTGCTGCTGAGAGAAGAAAACGGTGAGAGCGCAGTCCCTTTGCTCATGTCGCACAACGTCCGGCCATTTCGTACCGTATGGCCGATGGCACGGAGACAGCACCCCCTGTACATTCTCGACTCGGACGGCGCCCGTAAGCGCAGGCTGCTGATTCCCACCCGGAACTACGTCATTCTGAAAAGGTTTAGCGCCAAAGAGGAGAAACGGCGTTTGACGGCGGCCTGCCTCTTGGGGGATGGATTGCCGTTCGAGCGAATCGGGATCGAGAACCACCTGAACTACATTTACCATTCCGAGCGCGAGATGAGTGCAGACGAGGTGTTCGGAGTTGCCGCACTGTTCAATTCGGAGTTGGTGGACTCGTACTTTCGCATTATCAGCGGCAACACCCAAGTCAACGCCACGGAAATACGCAATCTCCATTTTCCCGATCTGGGCACCGTTGCCCGGATCGGCCGACGGGTGCGAGAATCGCAAGCCCGTGCCCCGGACGTCGTGGAGCGCGCGGTCCTGTCGGCGTTCGGGGCGACCAAGCCAATCAACGACCGAGTCGCGGCAGGTGCGCATGGCGAAGCGAGAGGAAGCGCTGGCGATCATTGAGGCACTCGGCCTGCCGCGCGGGCAGCGTAATGAGCGTTCGGCGCTTACGCTGTTGGCGCTGGCGAACATCGGGCCCCATGGGCGTTGGGCCGACGCAGAGCAGCCGTTGCTTCGCATCTGGGACATCCGCGCGTTCATGCGCGACGTGTACGGCAAGGAGTACGCCGCGAACTCGCGCGAGACCATCCGGCGACAGACAATCCACCAGTTCGAACAAGCGAGGATTGTCAACCGTAATCCGGATGAACCTTCCAGGCCGACAAACAGCGGCAAGAATGCCTACTCGTTGACCAACGACGTCCTACGCGTGCTGCGGGCATACGGCACGAAGCAATTCGACCGGGAAGTAACCTTCTTCATCGAGAAGCACGGGGAGCTCCAGAGAGCATACGCGAGGAGAAGGAAGCTTCGCGAAGTGAGGCTGCGCCTGCCGGACGGGGCTGAGATAGGCCTTTCGCCCGGTAAGCACAACGAGCTCCAGGTGGCCGTCATCGAGCAGTTCGGCCCACGGTTCGCGCCGGGCGCCTCCGTCGTGTATGTCGGCGACACGGCGAAGAAGTACGTGGTCTGCGACGAGAGCGTTCTGAAGAGGCTCAAGATCCCCATCACCGAACATGACAAGCTTCCCGATGTGATTCTGTATGACTCCGGGAGGCGTTGGCTGTTCTTGATCGAGGCCGTGACGTCCCACGGACCCGTCAACCCGAAGCGGCACGCCGAGATCGAGGCAATGTTGGCGAAATGCCCCGCGGGACGAATTTATGTCACAGCATTCTTGAATCGAAGCGACTTCCGCAAGGTCGCCGCAGACATCGCGTGGGAGACCGAGGTCTGGATTTCCGAAGATCCGGACCACATGATTCATTTCAACGGTCCCCGGTTCCTCGGGCCGTACAGACCGCGGTAGCAAAGCGCGGGCGCATCGACCGAGTGGCGTCCCAACTCCTCGTGCGCCGCGGTCGTGCATCAAGAGGCAGGAGCCCTTGCGCTTCAACGAAGCGAGCGAATCAGTCCTTCGGCTTTGTGCCAGGTCTCTTCGTACTCGCTTCGGGGATCGGACTGGGCCACGATGCCGCCGCCGACGGGGGCCTGCCACCAGCCACGTCCGGCCGTGATCGTGCGGATGAGGATATTCAAGTCGAGCGAGCCGTCGAACCCGAGATAGCCGAGCGATCCGCAGTAGGGGCCTCGTGCCGTGGGTTCGAGCTCGGCGATGATCTCCATCGCCCTGACCTTTGGGGCTCCCGTGACCGATCCGCCCGGAAAGGACGCGCGGATCAGGTCGATCGGGGTGCAGTCGTCGCGCAGGGTTCCGCACACGGCGGAGACCAGGTGCAGCACGTACCGGTACCGTTCGAGGGCGCAGAGCTGGCTCACGTGGACGCTGTCGGGCCGGCAGACCCGGGCCAGATCGTTGCGGAGCAGGTCGACGATCATCACGTTTTCGGCTCGGTCCTTCTCGCTGGCGAGAAGCTCGTCGCCGCTCGCGGCCTCGGCTTGGGGATCGTCGCGGCGCCGCCGCGTTCCCTTGATGGGCCGGGCCTCGACCGACCCGCCCGCGACCTTCAGGAATCGCTCGGGCGAGGCGCTGAGCACCTGGAAATCGCCCAGGTCGAAGTACCCGGCGAACGGGGCGGGGTTCCGCTCGCGCAGACGCAGGTACAGCGACACCGAATCGTCGAAGGCCGGGTAGAGCAGGCGCTGGGCCAGGTTGACCTGGAACACGTCGCCCGCGTCGATGTACTCGATGGCTCGCTCGACCGCCTTCCAGTAGCCGGCCTCCGAAAAGTTGCTCGTCAGTCCG